>LNAP01004163.1_pt1 | contig 13501 bp, 11 predicted proteins | sample 602601 | NCBI WGS metagenome assembly LNAP01 (sample SAMN02440304, study PRJNA202911) | soil metagenome | biome: Subtropical and temperate rainforests or woodlands; isolation source: soil samples (1 kg each in a 20% v/v slurry with milli Q water) were... ...
GTTCCAGCACATAGCCCACGCCGTCGATCACTTCCTGGCGGCGGCCTTCGGCCAGTTCCGTGCCGTAGCCGGTAGGCGTATAGAACGGCCCCAGCCCCGCCCCCGCGGCGCGCAGGCGCTCGGCCAGCGTGCCCTGCGGCACCAACTCCAGCTCGATTGCGCCCGCGAGATAGCGCTCGGTGAAGGCGCGCGGATCGGAGGAACGCGGGAAGGAGCAGATCATCGTCGCCACCATGCCGGCGTCGATCATCGCGGCGATGCCGATGCGCCCGTTGCCGGCATTGTTGTTGATGACGGTGAGGCCTTTCGGCCGCCTGTCAATCAGGGCGTGGATCAGTTCGATCGGCGCGCCGGCGCCGCCGAAGCCGCCAATCATCACGCGCGCGCCGTCGCCGATCGGCGCGACTGCCTCGGCCAGGGTCCCGACCGTCTTGTCCATCCGCATCCTCCCACCGGCGCCCTTGTCGGACAGAGCGCCTTCCGCCAGCGAGAAATAGAAGTCTGTGAAAAGCCGAGCAAGACGTTTGTGCGTTAATTGATATTTGTTCATATATCGTACAAACTGAAGGCGATCATGGAGGACATGATGCAGCCAGCCATCAAGGACACGGATTTCGTCGGCGGTTTCGCAAAAGGCCTGAAGGTGATCGAGGCCTTCGATGCGGCCAAGCCCAAGCTCACCATCACCGACGCCGCCCGTCTCGCCGGTCTCGACCGGGCGACGGCGCGGCGCTGCCTGCTCACGCTCGCTGCCCTAGGCTATGCCGATTACGATGGCAAATTCTTCACCCTCACCCCGCGTGTCCTGCGGCTTGGCCATGCCTGGCTGCTGGCGACGCCGTTGCCGGCGCTGATCCAGCCGCATCTTGACCGGCTGTCGGAGACAGTCGGGGAGAGCGCGTCCGCCTCCGTGCTCGACGGGGGTGATATCGTCTACATCGCCCGTGCCGCGAAGAAGCGGGTCATGTCGATCACCCTCGTTCCCGGCTCGCGCCTGCCTGCGTGGTGCGCCTCCATGGGCCGGGTGCTGCTCGCTGCCCTTGGCGAGGAGGAAAGGCGGACCCGTCTCGCCGAAAGCCGGCTCGAGGCCTTCACGCCCTTCACGCGCGCCGAACCGGCGGAACTCGCCGCCGAGATCGCGCGCGTGGGCCAACGGGGCTACGCGGTGATCGACCAGGAACTCGAACTCGGTCTGTGCTCCATCGCCGTGCCGGTGCTGAATGCCGCCGGCAAGGTGGTGGCGGCCATCAATATCGGCGTCTCCGCGCTGCAGGTCCCGGCGGCGGAACTCGCTCCCCGCTTTCTGCCGGCGTTGCTGGCGACGCAGGCGGAGCTTCGCCCGCTGCTGCGGTGATCCTTACCCGCGCCCGGGCCGGCGCCCTTCCCACGCCATCTGCAACAAGTCGCGGATGGGCGTGCGGTCGAGAAGGCGCTGGCATAGGCGTTGTTCAGTGCGATGTGTCAGATGATCCGCGTCAGATGGGGTATGCCGCCTGCCGCCGAGCCCTGGAATATCGGAACGGTGCTGCGCTTCAGGCGGATGGTAACGTGGTCTGTATCGAGTAGCCGCAAGCATCACGGAGTAGCTCAACATGAAACATTATGTTGGGCTGGATGTGTCGGTCAAAGAAGCCCGCCTTTATAGAATGGCCCACCCCTCTCCTCCAGACTGACCGGGTGGCAACAGGATGGTGGCAGAACAACGAAAATCCATTACATGTTCAAGGGGACGACCGAGCGCGAGGGTAATACGGTGGCCGAGATCCGCATCAACCTAGTCGACAAGCACGACCGCGCCGAAAGCTCCATCGATATTGTGCGGGAGCTGAGGACGAGGGTGGACGCGATCCGCCGGGCCTATCCGGGGGCGAAGGTCGCCCTCGTCGAGGATCCGCCTGGCCCCCACTGTGAATAAGCGCCCAAGCGGGAACCCGCCTCAGATGATTCCAATACATTGAAATCACTTCAGGAACTTCATGCCGATCGGGATCCCAGTCATCTTCGGAATTTTGCGCATCGAATTAAGGAGTTAGTCCGTTTCGAGCTTGGGTCCCGTATTCGCGCCTATTCACACTGATGACATTGCTGCGCGCCGCAGAGACTGGGATGGAAACTGACCGGCTCTCCGCTTTCGAGCAGCTCTGTCGTCTGCTGCGCTTCGCTCATTGGGTTTCACGGGAAGGGTTCAAAACACGTTATTGCGCGTACGCATTTTGCCGTCTTTGGGCGGCATTCGTGCGTGTTACCGTGCCTTCCATGAACCAGAACTGCGAGGCGCGCGCCCGCGCCATTTGTGCTTCTGACTTGGCTTTCATTCCGGTGAAAGTCCCGGGTGAAATCCTGGTCGCCGTCGATCGATACTGGCCCGTGGTAGCTCACGAAATCGACGGTGGCATCTTCAACCCGACCGCAAAGCCTCTTCCGCTCGATCTGGAAAAGCTGGCTGCCGAATATCGTGGGTTGCTGCTGGGAGAAGGCGCACCTTATCTGGTCCGGGAGAACCGGGCCCTGATGATCGGTCGCATACGACGGTTGACAGAATTATGGCCTCGCCACCGCAGAGACCGGATGATGGAATGATTTCTATCGCACCGGGCGAAACTTCAAGGAGTTCGGCGAGTGTGCGATCTGGATCGGTAGATAAGCATATGCTCATTGAAGAAATGACGCGCGATGCTTGCTTGGATTTTCTAAGGCGCCATCGACTTGGTCGTTTAGCCTGCGCCTGCGATGGCCAGCCTTACATCACGCCGTTCTATTTTGCGGTAGATGACAGCTATCTCTACGCATTTGGAACACTAGGGCGCAAGATTCAATGGATGCGCGCTAATCCACTCGTCTGCGTTGAAGTCGACATAATCGAAACGTCGGAACGCTGGTCGAGCGTTGTGGTGATGGGACGGTACGAAGAACTGGCTGCGGGATCGCCATACGAACGGTTCCGTCATCAGGCGTTTTCCCTGTTGCAGCAGCACCCCGTCTGGTGGGAGCCAGGATTTGGGCGAATGCAGAAAGCCGAAGGCGAGGATCGTGCACTCGAACCGCTTTATTATCGGATTCGCATCGACGAGATTTCAGGTCACGTGGCTAGCCCGTGATAATCCGCAGCCTTGATCTGGCGCGGCCAATACCAGCCGCGCCAGCACGGTGCGAATAAGCACGGATGGCTGTACTATCGATTATGTCGGTGCTTCGGTCTCGCTCGATCATCTCGGTCCGGGCCTTGAGCATGCCGCTGTGAATAGGCACAGAAGTTTTACCCTAGGCCGTATGAGGGTCAAGTTGTTGTTTTCGTTTGCTAAATAGGTAAATAGCCAAACTCCACATCAGCGCCGATTGGGGCCCCAGCCCGAATGAAAATCTGGCGTGACATCAAAGCATTGCGGTTATCTGGAGTGGGTTCGACTTCTGTGCTTATTCACAGCCTGACCACCAAGATCCACGCATTTGTCGATGCCGAAGGCCGTCCGATCTGTCTCAAACTGACCGAGGGCCAAGCTCACGACGGACGCTCGCCGATGTCGAGCTGAAGGTGCGCTCTGGCGAATGCGTCTGCCTCGACGGTCCGTCCGGCGCCGGCAGTCCTCAGGAACGGCCATGTTATCCCGGTGGACGCATTTGGGCCAGCCGGAATTCATGCGGTCCAGGCTCCCGACAGATACCAGTGCGGTGTATCGAAGGGTGTTGCTGTCCGCTCTTCGACTGTGCCGACGTCGATGCCAGGCGCGAGCTCGACTAGGGTGAGCCCGCCGCCGGGTCGGACTTCGAACACGCATAGGTCCGTTATGATCAGATCGACGACGCTGCGGCCAGTGAGCGGCAGCGTGCATTCTGGCAGGATCTTGGGCTCGCCCTTCGCCGTGTGCTCCATCAGCACGATGACGCGCTTTACGCCAGCGACCAGATCCATCGCCCCTCCCATGCCCTTGACCATTTTGCCGGGGATCATCCAGTTGGCGATGTCCCCGGCCGCCGAGACCTGCATGGCTCCAAGCACCGACAGGTCGATGTGCCCACCGCGGATCATGGCGAAGCTGTCGGCGGACGAGAAATAGCTCGTCGTTGGCAGCTCTGTGACCGTCTGCTTGCCCGCATTGATGAGGTCCGGGTCCTCTTCGCCCTCAAACGGAAAAGGCCCCATGCCAAGCATGCCGTTCTCGCTCTGGAGTTGCACCGTCATGCCCTCAGGGATGTAGTTGGCGACGAGGGTCGGAATGCCGATGCCGAGATTGACGTAAAAGCCGTCCCTGAGCTCCCGAGCGGCGCGGGCGGCCATTTCGTCACGTGTCCATGCCATGTCAGGCATCCTCCTTTAGACGGACCGTTTTCTGCTCGATGCGCTTCTGTGGATGGGGCACATGCACGACGCGGTTGACGAAGATGCCGGGCGTGTGGATGTAATCCGGGGTGATGGCTCCGGCGGGAACGAGATGCTCGACTTCCGCCACCGTGGTGTGGGCCGCTGTCGCCATCATCGGATTGAAATTGCGGGCTGTCTTGCGGTAGGCGAGGTTGCCTTCGGTGTCGCCGGTGAAGGCGTGGACGATGGCCAGATCGGCGCGCAGCCCGGTCTCCATCACATAGTCTTCGCCGTGGAAGAGGCGGACTTCCTTGCCCTCCGCCACCAGGGTGCCGACGCCCGTCTTCGTGTAGAAGGCCGCAATGCCCGCACCGCCGGCGCGAATGCGTTCGGCGAGCGTTCCCTGCGGATTGAACTCCAGCTCCAGTAAGCCGGAGAGGTACTGCTCGGCGAAGCGCTTGTTCTCGCCGACATAGGACGACACCATCTTCCTGATTTGCTGCGTTTCCAGAAGAATGCCGAGGCCGTAATCATCGACGCCTGCATTGTTGGAGATGACGGTGAGCCCGCCGACGCCGGAAAGGCGGATCGCCGCGATCAGACTCATCGGGATGCCGCACAGCCCGAAGCCGCCGGACATGATCGTCATGCCGCCTCTGAGGAGACCGGCGAGTGCCGTCGCCGCGTCAGGATAGATCTTGTTGACTGCCATTGTTGATTTCCGGATACGGGATTGGCGGGCACAGCGTTCGGAACCGTGCCCGCCGCGTGGACCATCAGGCGGCTTCGGCGCGCTCGGGAACCGGCAGGCCGAGCCAGTCCCTGTAGAAGGTGTCGATGTCGGGTTCGAAATCGCGAATCACCGGATACCACGGCGTCGGCGCCTCGACGTCGTGGAGCGTGCCACATTCCGGGCAGTAGAATTCGCGCAGCACCTGCCAGGTTGCGGTCTGCGCCATCAGGCGCGGATAGATTTCCTCAAGCTTCTCCTGGGTGTCGCGGACATGGATCTTTGCGAAGAGCTTCCAGTTCTGGTGCCAGTCGCAGAAATCATGGCCGCATTCGCAGCGGATCTTCCATTGCTTGTTGTCCTTGCGCTGGACGATGTAGAGCTTTGGTCCGAGCGGCAGCACGATCCTGTCGTCCCAGGGCACGCGATCCTGCAGGATTTCCATGTAAGTGACGAAGCGCTCGGGATCCTTCGGCGTCGAGAGCATCTGGTGGAGCGTGTCGTGGTCGATCTTGCCGTCGACCAGATCGGCGATCTTGGCGCGCGTATAGGCCATGGTGTTCCTCCGTGTTTTCTGTGTTTGGAAGCGTGGGGCACAGGCGCCTGGCCTGTGCCCGCCCGCAGCTCATTCTTCGACGAACTGGACCGTCTTGACGTCCGGCAGTTCCGACACGTCCATGTGGTAATGTGAGCCGTAATGAGGGATGCCGATCTCCTCCTCCAGCAGCTTCCAGTCTTCGGGAAGGTCCCAGAAAGTCTTGAAGTCACTTAGGAATTTCGGGCCGAGCTTGAAGGACGAGGCGAACATCTGCTTGACGTGATCGCCCGCCCCCTCCTTGGCCAAGATCTTCTCCCGCTCGCCCTTCATCCAGTCGCGGGTCGGCACGGATTTGGCGATCCGCTCCTTGCGGACGGCCTTGCGCCTGGCATCCGTCGCCGCGCCATCCAGCGCGAAGGCGCCATCGGCGCCCTTCTTCACCACCACGCCATAGACCTGGGAGGCGAAGCGCTCGATCAGGTAGCCACCATTGAGGTCGTCGACCACGCTTTGGGGCTCACGGTCGATCGGATCGCCGAAGCCGGGTCCGCCACGCATATAGTTGAGATAGAGATCGTAATCGGCGAACATCTCTTCCGTCGTGATCGCCTGCTTGTCGCGCTTGATCACGGCGTCCTTGATGAGGCTGTCCCAGACCGGATTCTCCGGATCGGTGTCGCCGCCGAGCGGGATCGGCGCTCCGCTGGCGATCAACTCCTTCAGTCCGGTCTGGTGTGCGGCGAAGCGGTAGCCGGAGGCGGCCGGATAGCCGCCCATCAGTCCCCAATCCGAGGACATGTGGCCGTTGCCCATGAAGAACATGGTCCAGTCCTTGGCGTTCCAGACCATGCGAAGGCTCTCGAAGCCGCAGCCGCCGCGATATTTGCCGGCGCCGCCCGAGGAGGCTTTGATCTGGCGGCCGAGATAGATGAGCGGCTCGGCCAGTTCCCAGATCTCCATGTCGCCCATGTCGCCTTCCGGGTTCCAGATGGCGGCGGCATGAGACAAGCCGTCCTGGACCGCGGTCGCGCCAGTGCCATTGGCGGCGCATTCGAACGAGTTGACGGCGTGGATCTCGTCATACTGGTTGAAGCCGCCGCCCTGCAGCCAGTTCGAGGTGTTGGCGTTGCCGGCGTTGACCTCCTCTAGATAGCCGCGCCCGTAGTAGGAGCGTGACAACCCGCGCCATAGCGCCGTCCAGGCCGACACCAGGAAGTGCCAGCTATAGGAAAAGGCAACGCGGCGGTCGTCCGGGTTCATCCAGGTGCCCTTGGGCAGGCGGAACTCGGTGCCGTAGGCCGCCCCGTCATTGATCATCTCGGAGGGGATCAGCGTCTGGGTCATCATCACCCAAATGCCCGAGGTGAAGCTGACCTGATGAGCGTTGTAGGTGTGCCAGCCCCAGCGGCTCGATCCCTCAAAGTCGAGCCGCCATGTCCCGTCGCTCCGGATCGTGATCTCGGAGGGCGCGTGCATGATGGTGTCGAGCTTGGCGAAATCGGACGGGACGCGCACGTCGTCATGAGCGTAGGGCACATCGACAAAGCCGACCTGCCGGTACTTGCCGGGAATGGTCATCGCCTTGATGCGGTTCTGAAGGCCGACACGACCGTGCTCAACCGCCTCATAGGCGAATTTCCAATAGTTTTCGATGCCCTCTTCGGCGATCACCTCCTCGACTAGCTTGCGGATCATGTGACAGCCGGCGATGCGGGTGCGCTCGTCCAGCATCCAGTAGCGCGTGGTCCGCACCATGCGCTGGCTCTCATGCAGCCAGTCGCGGAATAGCGTGTCGTTCTCGCCGACCTTGCGGCAGGTGATCTGGTAGCCGTCGCCGAAACGCTGCACCTGGCCGGTCGACATGGAGCCCGGGCCGACCGAGCCGGTGTCAATGACGTGTGTCACGCCACCGACCCAGCCGATCAGTTCGCCCTCCCAGAAGATCGGCACGATGGTATGGATGTCGCAGGGGTGGACGTTGCCGATCAGGCAGTCGTTGTTGCAAAAGATGTCCTTGTTGCGGACGCCGGGATTGGACTCCCAGCCGTTCTCGATCATGTATTTGATCGCCGCGCCCATCGTACCGACATGGATGATGATGCCGGTCGAGGTCAGGATCGAGTCGCCGGCTGCGTTGTAGAGGGTGAAGCACAGCTCGCCCTCCTGCTCGACGATCGGCGAAGCAGCGATCTTCTTGGCCGTCTCACGGGCGTCGACCACGCCGGCGCGAAGCCGGGAGAACAGCTTGTTGTATTGGATGGGCTGGCTGTCTCGCAGCTCCATCTTCTCCAAGCCGGCATAGTGCTTCGTCCGTTTCGTCGCCTCCATCAGGCGGTCGCGGTGCTCCTTCAGGGTTTCGCCGCCGCGCACGATGCCGCGCGTCGCGCCCTCGATGTCCTTGGATCGAACATTGACGTTCATGGTGGTGTTTCCTCAGTTCGTTGTTATGGGAGGGGCCGCGCTCAGACTTCCTTCAGGTGGAAGAGGCGGTGCCCGTCGAGGAAGGTCTCGAAGCCGTCCGGGACGACGAAGGTGGTCGCGTCGGACTCGATGATGGCGGGGCCGGCGACCCGGTTGCCCGGGCGCAGGGCCTCCATCCGGTAGAGCTGCGCATCGACCCAGCGCTTCTTGCGGTAGAATTTGCGCGTGCCGAGCTTTGCCTCCCCCGGTGGGATTTCACCTTCGAGGGACTCCTTGGGGATCTTCGGCTTCTGGATCGGCACGGAGCCGCGCATGATCGCGCCGGTGACGGAGTAGCCGAGCTCGGGCGAGCGGGCCGACGCCGCGTACACCCGGCCATAGGTGGCGTTGAACGCGTCGACGAGTTGCTCCCAATCTCCGGCCGTCGCAGCGGAGGGCAGCGGCGACTCGATCTCAAGGTCATTGAGCTGGCCGCGATACTGCATGCGATAGCCGGGCTGAAGCGTGACCTGGTCGGCGTCGTAGCCGTTCAGCTTGAACTCCTCGAGCACGTTGCGGGTTAGCTCGTCCCAGGCCGACTGGAGCGTCTTCGACGCCTGCTCCTGCTGGCCAGCAGGCGCGTCGGGAGCCAGGTTGATGTCGAGCGACTTGTCGTAGCGGTATTCGAAATCCGCAGCTGCGCAGCCGAAGGCTGAGAAGCCCGCCGCCCAGGCCGGCACGATGACGTCCTCGAAGCCGAGCCCTTCGGTGTAGCCGTAGGCGTGGACCGGCCCCGCGCCGCCATAGGAGAAGCAGACGAAGCTCTGCGGCGAGTAGCCCTTGGCCGAGATCATCGAGCGCAGATAGTCGCGCAGGTCGCTATCGAGCAGCTCGATGACGCCGGCTGCGGCATCCTCGACCGAAAGGCCAAGCGGATCAGCGATCTGCACCTTGATGGCGTCGACCGAGCGCTGCCGGTCGAGCTTGACCGCGCCGCCGAGGAAGTTGTCCGGGTTCAGATAGCCGAGCACCATGTGGCAATCGGAGATCGTCACCGTCTCGATGCCGCTCTCCTTCCAGCACACGCCGACGCGGTAGCCGGCCGAATCCGGTCCGAGCTTGATCGCCTTGGTGTAAGGGTCGAGGCGGATGAAGGAGCCAGCCCCGGCGCCGACCGAATCCATCGCCACCAGTGGCAGCGACAGCACGAGCCGGGCCATGTCCGGGTCGTTTTTGATGGTCAGCTCGCCCTGGGTGATCAGCGCCACGTCGAAGGAGGTGCCGCCGATGTCCGAGCAGGCGATATTGTCGTAGCCCAGCACCTCGCCGAGATATTTGGCGCCGATGACGCCGCCAATCGGGCCGGAGACGATGGTGCGGGCGAGTTCCTTGGCCTTCCAAGAGATGGTGCCGCCATGGGTCGCCATGACGCGGAAGTCGAACTTGGTGCCGTGCTCCTTGAAGGCGTCGGAGATCTTCTTCAGCGTCTGGCGCGACGGCTCGGCCGCATAACCTTCCAGGATCGTTGTGTTGGTGCGGTGGGTTTCCTTGCGCACCGGATAATAATCCGCCGAAGCGAAGACCGGGATCGACTTGCCGCTCTTCGCGATCTCTTCCGTCACGATGTCGCGCACCCGGCGCTCGTGATCGGCGTTCTTGTAGGAATGCAGCAGGCTGATGACGATGCCCTCGACATCGGCGGCGATCAGATCGCGTGCCGCCTGGCGGGCGCTGTCCTCGCGCAGCGGGATGACGACCGTGCCGAACATGTCGATCCGCTCGACCACGCCGCGCGTCAGGTTGCGCGGCACCAGCGGCGGATCGTAGCGATGGGTGTTGAGGTGAATGCGGTCCTCATAGGCGTAGCCCAGATAGCATTGGATCGCCCGACCCATGCGGTGGAAGTCTTCCATGCCGCTGTTGACGATCAAGCCGCATTTCAGACCCTTGCGCTGGACCACGCGGTTCAGCATCGCGGTGCCGGAATAGACACCGGTCTGGAGACCCTTGAGGCCGTCGCCGAGCGACAATCCCCAGGCGCCCAGGCCGTCCTCGCTCGAGGCGATAAGGCCCAATGCTTCGTTCTGCGGGGTGCTCTGTGCCTTTCCGACGACGAAATCACCGTCGGAATCAACGAAGAACGTGTCGGTCATGGTGCCGCCGGCGTCTATGCCGAGCACCTGCACATTTCTGCTGTTCGGGGCGTGGATGTTCACAAGCTTCCTCCAGGTTCGAAGCCGGCTTCTGGCGAGCCGGACCAAACAGGAGGCGCAGGACCCGTGCCAAACGACGTCCGCAGCAGGAATTTCAATTTTTCAAGAACTTACCGCGAGTGCGAAAAAAAACCTTCGCGTCCGCAACCGCCCGATCGCCGGACGGTTCGTTCGATTGACGGACGAGAACTCAGCGTCCAGCGGACGGCTCGTCGCGATATTCCGCCAGCTTCAGATAGAGCGTCGAGCGCGCGATGCCGAGGCGGCGCGCGGCCTCGGTGAGATTGCCGCCGCAAGCCTCGACTTTCGCGAGGATGGCGGCCCGTTCGGCCGCCCGCAATTCCACCTTCGAGGTCGGAGCGACTGCCGCCAAGGCAGCCGGCGCGTCCCTGGCTGAGACAATCCCAGGATCCGGCTCCTGGGTCAGTTCCGAGGGCAGATCCGCGACGTCGAGGCGATCGCTTTCTGCCAGCGCGACCATCGTGTCGATGGCGTTGCGCAACTCGCGGACATTGCCGGGCCAGCGATAAGCCTGCAGCCGTTCCAGTAACGCGGGTGTAACTTCGGGCGCGACTTTTCCGGTACGCGCCGCGGCGGAGGCCGCGAAGTCACGGGCCAGGACAGCGATATCCTCAGGCCGCTCGCGCAACGGAGGAATCCGTAGCCGCGCCGCCGCGATGCGATAATAGAGATCGCGTCGGAAACGCCCGGCGTCGACCTCGGCGGCGAGATCGCGATTAGTCATCGAGAGGATTCGGATGTTGACCCGCCGGCCCACTGGATCGCCGATGCGATAGACGATTCCATCCTCCAGCACGCGCAGCAGATAGGATTGCAGATCGAACGGCATCTCGCCGATCTCATCCAGGCAGAGCACGCCGCCATCGGCCTGTTCGATCCGTCCAGCGCGGCCGTTCACATCGGCTCCAGTGAAAGCCCCCTTGGCATAGCCGAACAATTCGCTGGCGATCAGATCGCGCGGCATGCCGCCGCAATTCAGTGGCACGAAGGGGCCGTCGGCCCCCGGGCTGGCGCTCCGGATCGCACGGGCGAACAATTCCTTGCCAACGCCGGTCTCGCCTTCGATCAGGATCGGCAGGCTGTTGGCAGCGAGCTTGTGGGCACGCTCGCGCGCCGAGCGTATTGTTACGCTCCCGCCTGAGATGCGGTCGAAGCCGACCTCGGCTTCCACCAATTCCTGGTGTGTTGCCGCGACTGCCGCCGAACGGCCGCTTCGACTGCGATGCATGACGATGAGGCAGCCGAGCGCCTCGCCGTCCGCCCGCACGATTTCGACGCTCGCATTGGGAAAGCGGCGTCGACAATTCTCCTCCCACAGTTCCTGCCCTACGGAACCGATGAGGCGGCGCAGTTCTCCGGCGAACTGATTTGGGGCGATATCGATCCGCCGCGGGGCCGAGTCGGCGGAATGGACGAGGAATCCGCGCCGGTCGACAACGAGGATGTCCTCGCTGAGCCATATAGACCGCTTCGATACGAAGCTGCGCAACAGAGCCTCGTGTTCCATCTGAGCCGCGCGGTGAAGATCGGCCTCTATTTCCCGGCCGAGGGCGACGGCAAGAGCGAGGCTCTGCGAGTTGAAATGCGCGACGGGTCCGGAGATATCGACGATGCCGAGCAGTTCGCCATCGAGCGGGTGGCGAACCGGGGTTGCCGCGCAGGTCCAGCGCTGCACATCCTCGCAGAAATGTTCGGCGCCACGAATCTCCGTCGGCTTGCCCTCGATAAGCGCGGTACCGATGGCGTTGGTACCGATCACTCCCTCGTCCCAGCGTCCGCCCATTTCGAGATGATTGCGACGGCCATGATCAATGATGCGCAGATCGCCCGCAGTCTCGATGATGAAGCCGCTCGCATCGCTCAGTATCATCATGGAGGAGGAGTCGGCGAGAAACTGCCCGGAACGCTCAAGAGCGGGACGGGCTGCGCTCAGCAGGCCCGCATTTGCCGACCGGCGGCGAAAGATCTCCGGCTCTTCCGCCAGCGGCGCCCCCTTGACATCGACACCGACTCCCCTTGCGCGCGAGCGCTCCCATGACGCGACGAGCGAGCGGGATAGATCGCTCGGATCGGCGCCGTCCGTCAGAAACCGCTCCCACGCCGCACGGATAGCGTGTTGCTCCATGCCGCATTCCTCCCTGCAGGGGACGGAGCATCGATCCGAACCGGCTCTCCGTTGGCGTGCGGAGAAAGACGATAGGCGCCAGAATCCTTGCCCACTTGTCTGAGAATGCCAGGAACCGGCCAGATGTCGTCTAGGTCGCGGAGGCTCCACCTACATCTGCTGTGTTGGTGCGCGTCTTCGGCGCATCTCGGAATAATGGTAGGGCGCTTTTTGCCTCCAGCGCAACTGATCCGTCCGCCCATCGCTGGCGTACCGCCAACCCGCCTGGCGAGACAGGCCGAGGTGGGGTCGGATCGGTCATTCCGGCTCGTTGGCGATCATGTTCTCGGGCCCGTCGTCGCCATGGCTCGTTCGAGATCACCGTCGTCGTTTATCCCGATCGTCTCGAGCGGCGCCTCGAGACGGAGATCGTCGCGCCAACGGCAAATCCGGGCGCGCGCCTCCGCACGGCTCTATTTTAGCGCGATCGCGTTACAAGGCGAGCCGACCCCGCCCGTCAGGTTCAGCGGCTTCGACACGACCAAGCATTCATGGATCCCATCGTGCGCTTAATCCTCGACCAAGGCATCCAGCTTCCACATCTCGCCCAGGCAAAGGCCCAGCAGGGCGATCATGTCCGGGTGCATCATGCCGCGGATGTTGCGGGTGAAAGGCGAACTAGGCCGCGCGGGCATCACCTTAACTGCCACGGTATCGCTGGCGACCACAGCGAAGTGGTTGTCCCATAGCCAGGCCAGCATCTCATAGGATTGCTCCATGCCGCAGAAGGTGCGATCGGCGATTATGCGCGCACGCTGTCCGGGCGACATGCCGTTCAGGAAATGGTGCGCCCAGCCGGTATGCATCAGCAAGATGTCACCGGGCCGGAACGTCAGTCGCTGGGCCTCGGCGGCGCCTTGTAGATCCGCGAGGCTGATCGTGTCGTCGCGCGCCAGATCCAGCGGACGCCCGATGCCGGCACGATAGCGGCGGATGTCCAGCAATACCCCGCGCCCGACCATGCCGCGCTTGCCCACATGCTGCACCCCTAGCACTACTTTGGCATATTTTTAGGGTTGAGCCTGCGGCGGCAATGCGGACATCGCGCTGGGGTTGGCCGTTCGAGCACGGCGATGATGGCTGCGCGGATCGCTGGCAGGGTCGGCTGCGGTGGCGGGCCCTGGGTTCTTTTTTT
>LNAP01012863.1_pt1 | contig 13500 bp, 12 predicted proteins | sample 602601 | NCBI WGS metagenome assembly LNAP01 (sample SAMN02440304, study PRJNA202911) | soil metagenome | biome: Subtropical and temperate rainforests or woodlands; isolation source: soil samples (1 kg each in a 20% v/v slurry with milli Q water) were... ...
GGTTCTCTACTGGCACGACCCCATGGTGCCGGGACCACGCTTCGACAAGCCCGGCAAATCGCCCTTCATGGACATGCAACTGGTACCCATGTACGCAGATAGCGCGACTGGCACAGCCAGCGTGGGCGGCGTACAGGTGAGTCCCACGGTCCAGCAAAACCTCGGCATCCGGTATGCCAACGTGCGGCGCGCAGAAACCTCTGCGTCCTTCGAAGCGGTGGGCGCCGTGCAATTCGACGAGCGGCTCAACGTTGCCGTGCAGACGCGCGTTGCCGGGTATGTCGAACATCTTTCGGTCCGCGCGCCGATGGAGCGCGTGCGCAAGGGCCAGGCACTGGCGACAGTCTTCGCGCCCGATTGGCTCGGACCGCAGAACGAACTGCTCGCCCTCAAGCGTTCGGGTGCCCCTCCTGACCTCGTCGCAGCCGCGCGTGATCGCATGCGGGCCATGTCCATCCCCGCCGAACTCATCCGGCGCAGCGAAGAGTCCGGCACCGCGCATGCGCGCTACGTGCTCTCCGCACCGTCAGATGGTGTGGTGGCCGAGTTGGGCGTGCGAGAAGGGGTGGCCATCACTCCCGGCGTGACGCTGTTCCGCATCGCGGGGTTGGAAAGGGTCTGGGCGGTCGCCGAGATTCCAGAAGCGCAGGCGGTACGGCTCACGCGTGGCCAGAAGGTCAAGGCGATCCTTCAAGCCGATGCTGCCCAGACTTTCGCTGGGACGCTCGACGAGATAATTCCCGAGATCAACAGCTCGACCCGCACCCTGAAGGCCCGCTTCGAGGTCGACAACAGAAACGGCAAACTGGTGCCGGGCATGCTGCTGCGCCTGCAGGTGGCCAGCCCCGCCAGCAGCCAGTTGGTCGTGCCGTCCGAAGCGGTGATCCGCACTGGCAAGCGCGCTGTCGTCATTGTGCGCAAGGCTGACGGCGCCTTTGAGCCGCGCGATGTGTCGCTGGGCGCGGACCAGGGCGACGACACCGAAGTCGTTTCGGGCCTGAGCGAAGGCGATCAGGTCGTCGCCAGCGGTCAGTTTTTGATCGACTCGGAGGCCCGGCTGCGCTCCGTGCTGGGCAACATGGCGGCGCCCGCAGCCCCGCCGAACGCTGGAGCTTCGACGCCGGCCGGGGTGATTCACAAGGCCGAGGGCAAGGTCGAAAGCGTGGCGTCCGACGGCATCACCATCTCGCATGGTCCGGTCGCGACGCTCAAATGGCCGTCGATGACGATGGGGTTCGCCAAGACAGCGCCGAACGACTTCCCGGAAATCAAGCCTGGCGACCAGGTCCGCTTTGAGTTCAAGGAGGGTGGCCCCACAGACTATGAACTGGTTTCCGTACAGCGCCTGCAGCCAGGCGCCAAGCAATGATCGCCGCCCTGATCCGCTGGTCGATCGGCAACCGGTTCCTCGTGCTGATCGCAACCGTATTTCTGGTCGCGGCCGGCTGGTGGTCCGTCGTCCGGACACCGCTTGACGCATTGCCCGATCTCTCGGACACGCAGGTCATCATCCGCACGCCTTTTCCCGGCAAGGCGCCCCAAGTGGTCGAAGACCTGGTCACCTATCCACTGACCACCACCATGCTCAGCGTGCCCGGCGCCAAGACCGTGCGCGGCTATTCCTTCTTCGGTGACTCGTTCGTCTACGTGCTCTTCGACGACAAGACCGATCCGTACTGGGCGCGCTCGCGCGTGGTCGAGTACCTGAACCAGGTGCAGAGCAAGCTCCCCGCGGGCGCCAGCGCCTCGCTGGGCCCTGATGCCACGGGCGTGGGCTGGGTCTACGAATACGCGCTGGTCGACCGCACGGGCACGCGCGACATCGGGCAACTGCGCGCGCTGAACGACTGGTTCCTCAAGTTCGAGCTGAAGACCGTGCCCGACGTGGCTGAGGTCGCCAGCATCGGCGGCATGGTGCGTCAGTACCAGGTGGTGCTCGATCCCGACCGCATGCGCGCGCTCGGCATCACGCAATCGACGGTGATCAATGCCTTGCAGAGGTCCAACCAAGCGTCGGGCGGTTCGGTGGTCGAGTTCGCCGAGGCTGAGTACATGGTGCGTTCGCGCGGATACCTACGGTCGCTGGACGATTTCCGCTCGATCCCGCTTGCTGTGACAGGTGCCACGCCGGTGCTGCTGCGCGACGTGGCCACGGTGCAGATTGGCCCCGAGATGCGCCGTGGCATCGCCGAGCTGGACGGGGAAGGTGAAGTGGCGGGCGGCGTGATCGTCATGCGCTCGGGCAAGAACGCCCGTTCGACCATCGAGGCCGTCAAGGCGAAGCTCGAATCGCTCAAACCCAGCCTGCCGCCGGGTGTGGAAATCGTGCCTACCTACGACCGGTCGCTGCTGATCGACCGTGCCGTCGAGAACCTTCGCGGCAAGCTCATCGAGGAATTCATCGTGGTGGCGCTGGTCTGCGCGGTCTTCCTGTTCCATCTGCGCTCGGCCCTCGTGGCAGTGGTGGCGTTACCGATCGGTGTGCTGGCGGCGTTCATCGTCATGCACTGGCAGGGCGTCAACGCCAACATCATGTCGCTTGGCGGCATCGCGATCGCCATCGGCGCAATGGTGGACGGCGCGATCGTGATGGTCGAAAACGTACACAAGCACATCGAGGCTTTCGAGACGGCGCAGGGCCGCCAGCCCACGGTGGCCGAACGGTGGCGGCTCGTTGCCGACTCGTCCGTGGAGGTGGGGCCTGCGCTGTTCTTCTCGCTACTGGTGATCACGCTGTCCTTCGTGCCTGTGTTCTCGTTGGAGGCGCAGGAGGGCCGGCTGTTTTCGCCACTGGCTTTTACCAAGACCTATGCCATGGCGGCGGCGGCGGGGTTGTCGGTGACGCTGATCCCGGTGCTCATGGGCTACCTGATTCGGGGACGCATCCCGCATGAAGCCTCCAACCCCGTCAACCGCTTCCTGATGGCGGTGTACCGGCCCGCGCTGGAACTGGTACTGCGATTTCCGAAGGGAACGCTGGTCGTGGCTGCCGTACTGCTGGCGCTCACAGCTGTACCGTTGATGCGATTGGGCGGCGAGTTCATGCCACCACTCGACGAGGGCGACCTGCTGTACATGCCTTCCGCGCTGCCCGGGTTGTCGGTGTCAAAAGCTTCCGAGCTGCTGCAGCAGACCGACCGCCTGATCAAGACCGTGCCGGAGGTTGCGCGCGTGTTCGGCAAGGCCGGCCGCGCGGACACGGCGACCGACCCCGCGCCGCTCGAAATGTTCGAGACCACCATTCAGTTCAAGCCGAAGGCGCAGTGGCGCGCGGGCATGACACCGGACAGGCTGGTCGAAGAACTGGACCGCACCGTCAAGGTGCCGGGCCTGACCAATGTGTGGGTGCCACCCATCCGCAACCGGATCGACATGCTGGCCACAGGCATCAAGAGCCCGGTCGGCATCAAGGTGGCGGGGGCGGATCTGGCCGCCATCGATTCGTTGACAACGCAGATCGAGGCGGCCGTCAAGAACGTTCCCGGCGTGTCGTCTGCACTGGCGGAGCGGCTCACCGGTGGGCGCTACATCGACGTCGACGTCGACCGGCTCGCGGCGGCACGCTACGGGCTCTCGGTGGCGGACGTACAGGCCGTGGTGTCCACGGCCATCGGCGGCGAAAGCGTCGGTGAGGTCATCCAGGGCCGCGAGCGTTATCCGATCAACGTCCGCTACCCGCGCGAGATCCGCGATTCGCTGGAGCGGCTACGACAATTGCCCTTCGTGACCGAGAAGGGGGCGCAGTTGCTACTCGGTGATGTGGCGAAGATCACCATTGAAGACGGGCCGCCGATGCTGCGCAGCGAAAACGCGCGGCTGTCGGGATGGGTCTACGTCGACGTTCGGGGCCGCGACCTGCGCTCCGCCGTCAGCGACATGCAGACCGCGGTTGGCAAGTCCGTGAAGATGCCTGCGGGCTATGCCGTGTCGTGGTCGGGCCAATTCGAGTACCTGGAACGCGCGACCGAGCGGCTTAAGCTGGTCGTGCCCGTCACGCTCGCGGTCATCGTCGTGCTGCTCTACCTGCTGTTCAGGTCGTTCGTCGATGCGGCTCTGGTGATGGCGGCCGTGCCTTTCTCGCTCATCGGCGGCTTCTGGCTGATCTGGGCGTTGGGCCATTCGATCTCAGTGGCCACCGCGGTAGGCTTCATCGCGCTGGCCGGCGTGGCGGCCGAGTTCGGCGTCGTCATGCTGGTCTACCTGAAGAATGCACTGGCGCGTCGCCTCGAAGCCGGCGAGCCGATGAATGACGAGACCCTGCTGGCCGCGATCCGTGAAGGCGCCGTGCTGCGTGTGCGACCCAAGGCGATGACCGTCGCGGTCGTGATGGCGGGCCTGCTGCCCATTCTGTGGGGCAGTGGCACCGGCTCGGAGGTGATGACGCGCATTGCCGCGCCCATGGTGGGCGGCATGGTCACGGCGCCGCTCCTGAGCATGCTCGTCGTGCCAGCAGCATGGTTTCTGCTGCATCGCAGGTTGCCGGGACATCGCACCCGTTCATCTACGATTGGCGTACCACACGAAGGAAAAGTGCCTTGAAAGACGCCGCGCATCCGTTCGCATTCACGCACGCGCACAATTCGGCCCTGCAGTTGGGCGCACTTGTTCTGCTTGGATTGTTGCCCGCTCTGAACTCTGCGTGGGCCCAGACTTCGGTACGCCCTCAGCCGCCAGCTGCCTTGGCTGTGCCGTCGACTCTCGCGCTCACGTACGCGGTGGTCGAGCGCGTGTTGCACGACACCGGGGAAATCGTCCTCGACCACGAGGACCTGCCGAATCTGGGCATGCCGCCCATGACGATGGCATTTGACGTGTCGAGCAAGGAGATGCTCAAGGGCTTCAAAGCAGGCGACAAGGTCAGGTTCCAGGCGGAAATAGTCGCGGGAAAGCCCACGATCACACGGTTGGAGCGCGCGCCTTAGCACGCGGGCGTGCAGTTTGTAGCGAGTTCAGTTCCAGTATTTTTCCCGCCCCCATACAATCGAGCCAATGGTCAGCTTTCGCGCGATCTTTCTATGGCTCATGATGTTTGCGGTGCCTTTTCAAGGCTACGCGGCGGCAGCAATGGCTATTTGCGCCCCGGGTACAGCCATGTCGATGGGAGCTACCTCGGGCTCCACGAGTACTCACCATGATCATGGTGACTCGGGATCGGCCGCGGGCCATCACGCTGACGCCCATGTCGACGCGCACGACCATACCGCTGATGCTGGCCAAGACGACGCAGGCCACAAATGCGGCAACTGCGCTCCTTGCCATGCTGTGGGGCTAACCCCGGCCATCGCTGACATCGAGAACTTTGGCCTTCCGCAGGCCGACCTGGTAGAGCCTCTCTACGCGCTGGCGATCGTCTCGCCCGGCGTCCCTCACAAACCTCCTCGCGCTTAACGCGTTCGCCGTCCGGCAGCTTCGCTGCCGGCGTCTGAACGCGCATGTATCGCTTGTTGTTGCTTCCGCCTTGCGGCGGTCGACGGCACTTCGTTCATGAACATCGCGAGGAACCCATGTTCACAAAATCGCCGGCCGCTTGGCTGGCCAGCTTGACCACATTCGTGGCATTTACGGCAGGTGCGCAGACTGCGTCTGCCGTGGACGCTCCCCCGGCTACGCCGAGTTCTCTTTCCTACAGCTCGGCGATGGACGGCTACAAAGCCTTCGCTGACGAAAAGGCCATCCCGTGGAAGGCCGCAAACGACACCGTCAAAAGCCGCGGTGGATGGCTCGCCTACGCCAAAGAAGCCAGCGGCGAGCCCTCTGACCCCAAGGCGCCTGCAGCGGCAGATCCACACGCAGGCCATGTCATGCCCGCGCCAAAGGAGAAGCCATGACACGCCCGCTGCGCTTAGCACTCGGCGCTGTCGGCCTTGCGGTCCTGACAGGCTGTGCTTCCCTCGGCATCGACGATGCCGTCAAGCAGACCAATAGCTCTGCGGCACAGTTCACCGGCGGCAACCTGGAGTTGAGCCGCACTAAGGAACAGCGTGACGCACGCCTTGCGATCGCCGATGAGCTTCTGAACAAGCCCCTGACGCAGGATGCCGCAGTGCGTCTCGCCCTGGCGAACAGCCCTGCGTTGCAGGCGATGGTGGCTCAGAGCTGGGCCGAGATCTCCAACGCGAACCAGGCGACCCGGTTTTCAGCTTCGAGAGGCTGCGCATTGGAGATGAGCTGGAAATCGGGCGGCTTCTGTCGTTCGGTGTGGTCGATCTGATCCTCCTGCCGCGACGAATGTCGATCGCGCGTAGCCAGGGTGTGCAGGCGCAGATCCAGCTCACGACCACCGTTGTCGACCAGGTGACCCAGGTTCGCCACGCCTGGGTGCGCGCCGTCGCCGCGCAGCAGTTGCTGCAGTACGCCGAACAAGTCAAGCAGTCAGCCGAGGCAAGTGCTGAGCTGGCGCGGCGGATGCAGCTGATCGGCAACTTCAGCAAGCTGCAGCGAGCGCGCCAGCAAGTGTTTTATGCCGATGCGACGACGCAACTGGCCTCGGCCCGTCATGCCGCCACTTCGGCCCGGGAGGAACTGGTCCGCGCGCTGGGGCTGGACGACAGCCAGGCCGCGAAGCTGAAGCTGCCGGAACGTTTGCCAGATTTGCCCAAGGCACCCCGTCCAGCCCAGGACGTCGCCAGCACCGCCGGCGCACAACGCCTGGACGTGCAGCAGGCACGCGCGCAGTTGGAGGTGGCAGGCAGGTCGCAAGGCATCAACCAACTTTCCACGTTCATCGACGTGGAAGCTGGCATCCGGCGTGACACCGTCTTCGACAATCAAGAGGGGACGCGCAGCACCGGGCGAGGGTTCGAGCTGGACATTCGGCTGCCCCTTTTCAACTGGGGCTCCGCCCAGCGCGACGCACTGAACGCTCAATCTCTGGTGGCCGCCAACCGTTATGACGCTGCCGTCCGCGGTGCGACATCTCAGCTGCGCCAGGACTACTCGGCGTATCGCACGACTTACGACATCGCGCGCCACTACCGCGACGAAATCGTCCCACTGCGCCAAGCGATGGCCGACGAGAACGTCCTTCGCTACAACGGGATGTTGATCGGCGTCTTCGAGCTCTTGGCCGAGGCCCGCGATCAGATCTCGAGCGTGACCAACGCGATCAATGCCCAGCAGCAGTTTTGGTTGGCGGATGCGGCGCTCGCCGCCTCTGTGATCGGCAAACCCTCTGCCATGGCCTCCTCGGCTGTCGGTGGCGCCAGCTCCCAAGCGGCCGCCGCTCCGGCCCATTGAGCAATCTTCAAGAGCTACACATGAACAACAGACGCAACTTTCTAAGCGGTGCGGGGGCCATCACGGGCGCCATCGCCGCCGCCACGGTGAGCAAGGTAGCAATGGCTGCCTTGCCAGAACCGGTCTTCCAGGGAAAGCCGGACACCATGCCCCCGCTCGCTCCCTCAACGGGCCGTCCTTACAACCCTGTCGTCACGCTCAACGGCTGGACCTTGCCCTGGCGCATGAACAACGGGGTGAAGGAATTCCACTTGGTCGCCGAGCCGGTGGTGCGCGAGATGGCGCCCGGCTTCAAGGCCAACCTTTGGGGCTACAACGGCCAATCTCCCGGCCCAACCATCGAGGTGGTCGAAGGTGACCGGGTGCGCATCTTCGTCACCAACAAGCTGCCCGAGCACACCAGCATCCACTGGCATGGACAACGCCTGCCCAACGGCATGGACGGCGTCACCGGTTTGAACCAGCCGGGTATTCAGCCAGGCAAAACGTTCGTCTACGAGTTCGTCGCGCGCCGGCCCGGCACCTTCATGTACCACCCTCACGCCGACGAGATGGTGCAAATGGCGATGGGGATGATGGGCTTCTGGGTCACGCATCCCAAGGCCGAGCATCCGCTGATCGAGAAGGTCGATCGCGATTTCGTGTTCCTCCTAAACGCTTACGACGTGGAGCCCGGCAGCGCGACGCCCAAGATCATGACGATGCTGGACTTCAACCTCTGGTCCTGGAACAGCCGCATCTTTCCTGGCATCGACTCGCTCAACGTCCGACAGAACGACAAGGTCAGGATTCGCATCGGCAACCTCACGATGACAAACCACCCGATGCACCTGCACGGGCATGAATTCCTCGTTACTGGCACCGACGGCGGCCCGACGCCGAAGACCTCCAGGCAGTACGAGGTGACCACCGATGTGGCTGTCGGGCAGATGCGTCAGATTGAATTCCTCGCGGACGAGGAAGGCGACTGGGCGTTCCATTGCCACAAGAGCCATCACACGATGAACGCCATGGGCCATGACGTGCCCACCATGATCGGCGTCGACCACAAGGATGTCGTCAAACAGGTCACCAAGCTTGTTCCCGACTACATGGTGATGGGCGAGCGCGGCATGGCGGACATGGGCGAAATGGAGATGCCGCTGCCTGACAACACGGCGCGAATGATGTCCGGCGAGGGGCCGTTCGGCTCGGTCGAAATGGGCGGCATGTTCAGCGTGCTGAAGGTCCGCAAGGACCAGAAGCGCGGCGATTACTCGAACCCAGGCTGGTTCAAGCACCCACAAGGCACCGTTGCCTATGAATTCAACGGTACCTCCGCGGAGCCGCCGCGCGCGCGCGACGCCGGTGCAGCCGCAATGCCTGCGCAGAACATGCCGGCCAAAAACATCGAAGTGCAAGTCCGTAAGCCAACCAAAGGCCATGCAGGCCATTGATCCCGCGTCTTTATTCAACAGAGGAAATCACATGAAGATCCAGACCATTCGCAATGCAGCAGTCGCTGCGATCACCGCCCTTGTCGCTGTCGGTGCTCTGGCTGCCGGTAGTCATTCCGGCGGTCACGACGCCAACGACGCCATCGGCAAGCCTGGTGTGGCGGCCAAGGCAACCCGCACCGTCAAAGTGGACATGACCGATTCGATGCGCTTCACCCCCGCGAGCATCGAGGTCAAGCAGAACGAGACCGTGCGCTTCCTCATCACCAACTCGGGAAAGATCAAGCACGAGCTTGTCCTGGGTACCGAGAAGGAGCTCAAGGAGCACTACGAGGTCATGAAGAAGAACCCCGAGATGGAGCACGACGACCCGAACATGGTCACGCTCGCGCCCGGCAAGAGCGGTGAAGTCGTCTGGCAGTTCACCAAGGCCGGAAAGGTCGACTTCGCATGCCTGCAGCCGGGCCACTACGACGCTGGCATGAAGGGCGCGGTCAACGTCGCCAAGTCCGCTGGAAAAAATTCGAAGTAACCCTCTTGGCTCAGCGCGGAGCGCTGGGCTTGCATCCCTCATTCAAAGGAAAACCGCTATGAACAAGTTCCATTTTGCGATCGCGGCTTCGACAGCAGCCCTCGTGATTTCCACGGCTGGTGTGGCCGGAGCGCAGACCACGAGCGCACCTGCCGCTTCCGCCGCTTCCGCAGAGATGGCCGAGGGCGAAGTGCGCAAGGTTGACAAAGAGAACCAGAAGCTCACTATCAAGCACGGTCCGCTCAAGAACCTCGACATGCCCGGCTCCAAGTCCAGGACGCGGCAATGCTCGACAAGGTTCAAGCGGGTGACAAGGTCCGCTTTGTTGCTGAGAAGTTGGACGGGAAATTTACTGTCACCAAGATGGACTCAAGTCGCTGACACCAGTCGCCGGCGAAGCGCCTCCTAGCGGTGCCTCGTCAGTTCGAACCAATTTCCCCCCCCTGAAGGAGCTTCCATGAAGATGAATTCTTTGACACGTCCCCTCTCGGCAATCGCCTTTGCTGGCGCACTGCTTCAACCAGTGGCTTTTGCACAGCCTGCGGCGCAGCACGGTCACCCAACGGCTGGTGCCCCTGGCGCCACCGGCATGCACGGTGGCATGAAGGGCAACATGGACATGAAGTCCATGATGAAGGACATGAGCGACAAGATGGCCTCGATGTCCATGAGCGGCAATCCGGACGTCGACTTCGCGATGATGATGCGAATGCACCACCAGGGCGCCATCGACATGGCCCAAGCTGAATTGCAGGCAGGCAAGGACCCCCAGATGCGAAAGATGGCCACAAATGTCATCAAGGCGCAGAAAAAGGAGATTGGCGAACTCGACAAGTTTCTCGCCAAGCACGGCCACTCCGGCGAAGCAATGAAGAAGTAGCCTGCTACCTCTCAGGTAGGTTGTCCTTGGCGCCTCTCGGCGCTCCCTCCCATGCCGCGAAGCTCGCGTGCGTCTTGACCTTCCCACGATGGGAAGGCCAAGACTTACCTCCGAAAGAAGGAATCTTATGCAGCCCAGCGACAAACAGAGCCACGACCACGCACATTGCGAGCACGGTGCTACGGCACCGCACAGCGCCTCAGATGGCGTCTCCGCAAGTGCCTCGGCACCACCTTCTCACGCAATTTCTGCGGACCACGCAGCTCTCGGGGGAGCGACGGCGCACGCTGTCGATCACGCGGGCCACCACGGTCACGTGACGCGCAGCGCGGCTGATAATGATTCCCCGGCAGCGGGGCAGGGGCAGGTTGAATACACCTGCCCGATGCATCCCCAGGTTCGCCAAATGGGCCCGGGCAGCTGCCCGATCTGCGGGATGGCATTGGAGCCGGTGGTGGCAAGTGGCGAGACCGGAGAAAGTCCCGAGCTGCGCGACATGACCAAGCGCTTCTGGGTGGGATTGGCGCTGACGGTGCCCGTTTTCATCTTGGAAATGGGTGCGCACCTGGTGAACCTGCATGCGTTCATCGCGCCGCAACTGTCCAACTGGGTTCAGCTGGTCCTGGCGACACCGGTGGTGTTGTGGAGCGGCTGGCCATTCTTTGTACGCGCTGCGGCCTCGGTGAAAAACCGCAGCCTCAACATGTTCTCGCTGATCGCCTTGGGGACGGGCATCGCTTGGATTTACAGCATCGTAGGCACCCTCGCGCCGAGCATCTTCCCAGCAGAATTTCGCGGACCGGAAGGCGCTGTGGCGGTCTACTTCGAGGCAGCCGCCGTGATCACGGTGCTTGTCCTTCTCGGCCAAGTGCTCGAACTGCGGGCCAGGGAAAAAACCTCGGGCGCCATCAAGGCACTCCTCGGGCTGACACCAAAGACGGCCGTGAAAGTAGGTGCTGGCGGAACGGATGAGACAGTGGAGGTCGAGGCCATACAAGTCGGCGATCTGCTGCGCGTGCGACCCGGCGAAAAGGTGCCTGTCGACGGCAAACTTATCGAGGGCAAGGGCAACGTCGACGAGTCCATGGTGACAGGCGAGCCGGTGCCCATTGCCAAAGCCGTCGACTCCCAGGTCACTGCCGGCACGCTGAACCAGACCGGCGGTTTCGTGATGCGTGCGGAGAAGGTGGGAGCAGACACACTGCTCTCGCAGATCGTCCACATGGTGGCGGCCGCGCAGCGCAGCCGCGCCCCGATCCAGCGCATGGCCGACCAGGTGGCGGGGTGGTTCGTTCCTGTGGTGATCGCTGTCGCCCTGCTCACCTTCGGTGCGTGGTTTATCTGGGGGCCGAGCCCGGCGTTCTCGTACGCGCTGATCGCCGCCGTGGCTGTCCTGATCATCGCGTGCCCCTGCGCCTTGGGCCTCGCCACGCCGATGTCCATCATGGTCGGAGTTGGGCGCGGCGCGCAAAGCGGCGTTCTGATCCGCGATGCAGAGGCGTTGGAGCGCATGGAGAAAGTCGACACCTTGGTGGTCGACAAAACCGGGACTTTGACCGAGGGCCGCCCAAAGGTCGTAAAGGTGCAGCCTTTGAACGGTTTCGAGGCCAACGACGTGCTCCAAAAGCTCGCGAGCGTTGAACGTGCCAGCGAGCATCCCCTCGCGGCGGCAATCGTGGCTGACGCATTAGCGCTCAAGCTCACCCTGTCACCCGTCACCGACTTCGATTCGCCGGTAGGCAAGGGGGTGATCGGCGCGGTGGACGGTGTTCAGGTTGTTTGTGGCAGTGCCAAGTTTCTGGCCGAGCACGCCATCGATGTTGGAGCCGCCGACCAGGAGGCCGAACCCATCCGGGCCAAGGCTGCCACGGTCATCTTCGTCGGCATCGGTGGTCGACTCGCGGGCTTCGTCGGCATTGCCGATCCCATCAAGGCAAGCACAGCCCAGGCCATTGCCAGCCTTCGCAAGAGCAACATACGCGTGGTCATGCTGACCGGCGACGGCAAGACGACGGCGCAAGCAGTGGCCCGCGAGCTTGGCATCGACGAGGTTGTCGCTGAGGTGCTGCCGGAGGACAAGGCTTCTGTGGTGCAACGCCTGAAAAGCGAGGGGCGCGTTGTGGCCATGGCCGGCGACGGCGTGAACGATGCACCTGCGCTGGCAGCAGCCGATGTCGGCATCGCCATGGGGACGGGAACAGACGTCGCCATGGAAAGTTCGGGCATCACGCTGCTGCAAGGCGATCTGATGGGCATTGTGAAGGCACGTCAACTGTCGCAGGCCACCATGAGCAACATTCGACTGAACCTGTGGTTTGCTTTTGGCTACAACGTGCTCGGGATTCCGATCGCGGCTGGCGTGCTGTATCCGTTCTTTGGCATCCTGCTTTCGCCCGTCGTTGCCGCCGCCGCAATGGCGCTGTCCTCGGTCAGCGTCATCACTAACTCCTTGCGTCTTCGTACGAGCCGCTTGGGGGACTGAGATGGACATCGCCCTCAGCTTTGCCCTGCTCTGTTTTTTGGTTTAGCGTAGCTGCCAACGCTCGCTTTTATTCGGCCGAGAACGAGGGCGGATGACTCAGTAGGCCGTGACTGTCAGATGTCACAAAACCTTCACGAGTAATCCAATCATTCGACTATCATCGAATAATGGAATCAAGCGAAGTTGTTCGCTCCCTCGCTGCTTTGGCCCAGCCAATGCGCTTGCAGGTCTTTCGCTGCTTGGTGGTGGCGGGCCCTGAGGGAATGACGCCGGGTGCCCTCGTCGAAGCGATAGGCGTTCCGGCCACGAGCCTGTCGTTCCACCTCAAGGAACTGACACACGCTGGCCTCGTATCGCAGGAGCGCCAGGGTCGCAATCTCATCTACCGCGCCGCTTTCGACCAGATGAATGCGCTGCTCGGATACCTCACAGAAAACTGCTGCCAGGGCGAGGCCTGTGTTGCCTCGGATGGCTCGCTGGCTTGTTCACCCTGAGCAAATCGTCCTTCGATCCCCAAGCGCTAGAAATTCTCCAACTCACTGATAATCATGACTGCCCCTGTCCACAACGTCCTGTTCATCTGTACCGGTAACTCGGCTCGCTCGATCATTGCCGAAGGCTTGCTCAACCAGCTTGGTAGCAGCCGATTCAAGGCCTTTTCCGCCGGCAGCCATCCTAAGGGTGCAGTGAATCCCTACGCCTTGGAAACACTGCGCACGCTCCACATCGAGGACCGGGGCTACAGCAGCAAGAGCTGGGGCGAGTTCGCCAAGGACGGCGCCGCGCCGATGGATTTCGTGATCACCGTTTGCGACCAGGCCGCCGGCGAGATGTGCCCGGTGTGGCCGGGCCAGCCGATCACGGCACACTGGGGCCTGCCAGACCCGGCCGCGGTCGAAGGCACCGACGAAGAGAAGAAGCGGGCCTTCATGGA
>LNAP01004170.1_pt1 | contig 13495 bp, 9 predicted proteins | sample 602601 | NCBI WGS metagenome assembly LNAP01 (sample SAMN02440304, study PRJNA202911) | soil metagenome | biome: Subtropical and temperate rainforests or woodlands; isolation source: soil samples (1 kg each in a 20% v/v slurry with milli Q water) were... ...
GTCGGCCGGCCAGCCGCCGGCTCCGCGAGGCAAGCGCAGCATCGTCATCGCCATCGACGCCGGTCACGGCGGCGAGGATCCGGGGGCGCTCGGCCCGCGCGGGCTGCACGAGAAGGATGTGGTGCTGGCCATCTCCCGCGAACTGCAGCGGCAAATCAATCGGGAAAAAGGCTTCCGTGCCGAGCTGGTGCGCACCGGCGATTACTTCATCCCGCTGCGCAAGCGCACCGAGATCGCCCGCAAGAAGGGCGCCGACCTGTTCGTTTCGGTGCACGCCGACGCCGCGCCGAACTCGAGTGCCTTCGGCGCCTCGGTGTTCGCCCTGTCCGATCGCGGCGCGACCTCGGAAACCGCGCGCTGGCTGGCCGATGCGGAAAACCGCTCGGACCTGGTCGGTGGTGTCGGCAGCGTCAGTCTCGACGACAAGGACCGCATGCTCGCCGGCGTGCTGCTCGATCTGTCGATGACCGCCACCCTGTCGTCGAGCCTGGATGTCGGCCACAAGGTGCTGTCGAACATGGGGCGGATCACTCCGCTGCACAAGCGGCGGGTCGAGCAGGCCGGCTTCATGGTGCTGAAGTCGCCGGACATTCCCTCGATCCTGGTGGAGACCGGGTTCATCTCCAATCCCGCCGAGTCGCAGAAGCTGGCCAGCGCCAGTCATCAGCAGGCGCTGGCGCGTTCGATCGAGGGCGGCATCCGCCGGTTCTTCCACGAGAACCCGCCGCCGGGCACCTACATCGCCTGGCTGCGTGACCAGGGCAAGATCCAGCTCGGCCAGCGCGAGCACCGGGTGGCGCCGGGCGAGAGCCTGGCGCTGATCGCCCAGCGCTATCGGGTCAGCCAGGCGGCGCTGCGCAGCGCCAACCGGCTGGCCAGCGATGGCCTGAAAGTCGGCCAGATGCTGGCCATTCCGGCACCGACCCTGGCGGCGCAGCCATGAGTGAGGCGTCGCGCATCCAGCTGCTGACGCCGCGGCTGGCCAACCAGATCGCCGCCGGCGAGGTGGTGGAGCGGCCGGCCTCGGTGGCCAAGGAGCTGCTGGAAAACAGCCTGGATGCCGGGGCCAAGCGCATCGATGTCGAGGTGGAGCAGGGCGGTATCAAGCTGCTGCGGGTGCGCGACGACGGCGGCGGGATAGACCCGGATGATTTGCCGCTGGCCCTGGCGCGCCACGCCACCAGCAAGATCCGCGAGCTGGAAGACCTCGAGCGGGTGCTGAGCCTGGGCTTTCGCGGCGAGGCACTGGCCTCGATCAGCTCGGTGGCACGCCTGACCCTGACCTCGCGTCGGCGTGGCGCGCCGCAGGCCTGGCAGGTGGAGGCCGAGGGGCGCGATATGGCGACGCGGGTGCAGCCGGCCGCCCATCCCGACGGCACCACGGTGGAAGTGCGCGACCTGTTCTTCAACACCCCGGCGCGGCGCAAGTTCCTGCGTGCGGAGAAGACCGAGTTCGACCACCTGCAGGAGGTGATCAGGCGTCTGGCGCTGACCCACTTCGAGGTCGGCTTCCACTTGCGCCACAACGGCAAGGGCGTGCTGGCCTTGCACCCGGCCGGCGACGAGATCAGTCGCGCCCGGCGCGTGGCCAGCGTCTGCGGGCCGGCGTTCCTCGAGCAGGCGCTGCCCATCGACATCGAGCGTAACGGCCTGCGCCTGTGGGGCTGGGTCGGCTTGCCGACCTTCTCGCGCAGCCAGGCCGACCTGCAGTACTTCTATGTCAACGGCCGCATGGTGCGCGACAAGCTGGTCGCCCACGCGGTGCGCCAGGCCTACCGTGACGTGCTGTACAACGGCCGTCATCCGGCCTTCGTGCTGTTTCTCGAGATCGACCCGGCGGTGGTCGACGTCAACGTGCACCCGACCAAGCACGAGGTGCGTTTCCGCGATAGCCGCATGGTGCATGACTTCCTCTATGGCACCCTGCATCGCGCGCTGGCCGATGTGCGCCCGGAGGATCAGCTGGCGGCGCCGGCGACCCTGCGTGGCGAGGCGCCGATCAGCGGTCTGGCGGCTGGCGAGTTCGCCGGGCAGAACGAGATGGCGCTGGCTGCGCATGTGCCGTCTGTGCCCGTCGAGACCTCGCGCTGGCAGCCGCCGCCGGGCGGGCAGAGTGTCGCTGGTGGCGGTTATCGTCCGCCGCAGCCGGCGCACGGCCAGCCGCAGGCCGAATTGCAGGGGGCCTATCGCGAGTTCTTCGCCCCGCTGGCCGAAGCGGCGCCGCCAGCGTTGCCGCAGGGACAGGGCGATGTGCCGCCGCTGGGCTACGCCCTGGCCCAGCTCAAGGGCGTGTACATCCTCGCCGAGAATGCCCAGGGGCTGGTGCTGGTGGACATGCACGCGGCGCACGAGCGGATCACCTACGAGCGCCTGAAAAGCGCCATGGCCAGCGAGGGCCTGCGCGGCCAGCCGCTGCTGGTACCGGAGTCCATCGCCCTGAGCCAGCGCGAGGGCGACTGCGCCGAGGAGCATGCCGACTGGTTCGCCCGTCTCGGTTTCGAGTTGCAGCGGCTGGGGCCGGAAACCCTGGCGATCCGCCAGATTCCGGCGCTGCTCAGGCAGGCCGAGGCCAGCCAGCTGGTACGCGATGTGTTGAGCGATCTGCTGGAATTCGGCTCCAGCGACCGTATCCAGGCCCATCTCAACGAGCTGCTGGCGACCATGGCCTGCCATGGCGCGGTGCGCGCCAACCGCCGTCTGACCGTGCCGGAAATGAACGCCCTGCTGCGCGACATGGAGCAGACCGAGCGCAGCGGCCAGTGCAACCACGGCCGGCCGACCTGGACCCAGTTGGGCATGGATGATCTGGACAAGCTGTTTTTGCGCGGTCGCTGAGCGCCGCCAGGCCCTCGCCGGAGCGGGGAAGCCATTCCATTTATTTGTCGAGCAAGAGTGTCCCGATGTCTGCGCTGCCTCCCGCCATCTTCCTCATGGGTCCGACCGCCTCGGGCAAGACCGATCTGGCCATCGAGCTGGCGCGAATGCTGCCGTGCGAGATCGTCAGCGTCGATTCGGCGCTGGTCTATCGCGGCATGGATATCGGCACGGCCAAGCCGTCGCGCGAGCTGCTGGCCGAGTTCCCGCACCGCCTGATCGATATCCGCGATCCGGCCGAGAGTTATTCGGCCGCGGAATTTCGCCAAGACGCGCTGGCGGCGATGGCCGAGATCACCGCCGCCGGACGCATTCCGCTGCTGGTCGGCGGCACCATGCTGTACTTCAAGGCGCTGCTCGAGGGCCTGGCCGACATGCCGTCGGCCGACGCGCAAGTGCGCGCCCAGCTCGAGGCGCAGCTCGCCGCCGAAGGCCTGGCGGCGCTGCATGCCGAGCTTGAACGGGTCGATCCGGAGTCGGCGGCACGCATCCATCCCAACGATCCGCAGCGTCTGATCCGGGCGCTGGAGGTCTACCGCGTCAGCGGGTTGAGCATGAGCGAACACCGGCAGCGCCAGGTGTTGCAAAATCTGCACGCCGGTACGCCGCAGGGACAGGCTTTGCCTTATACTGTCGCGCAATTGGTCATCGCTCCAGCTCAGCGTCAGGTATTGCATGAGCGCATTGCCCGGCGTTTCAATCTCATGCTGGAACAGGAGTTCATCGCGGAGGTCGAAGCGCTGCATGCCCGTGGCGACCTGCATCCGGGACTGCCCTCGATCCGCTCGGTGGGCTACCGGCAGGTATGGGAATATATCGAAGGACGTCTGACCCGGGACGAGATGACCGAACGCGGCATCATCGCCACCCGCCAGCTGGCCAAGCGACAATTCACCTGGCTGCGCAGTTGGTCGCAGTTGCACTGGCTCGACAGCCTGGCCTGCGACAATCTGGCACGCACCTTGAAATACCTGCAAACGATCGCCATTAAAGACTGAGTTTCGCCCGTTGCCGGCTATCCTGTAAAAAAGTGCAGGAATAAGCCACTTTGGGTCGATTTCGACTTACCCATAAAATTACTTACCCCCTGAAGGAGTGTGGACAATGTCGAAAGGGCATTCGCTACAAGACCCTTACCTGAACACCCTGCGCAAAGAGCGCGTTCCGGTTTCCATCTATCTGGTCAACGGCATCAAGCTGCAGGGTCAGATCGAATCGTTCGACCAGTTCGTCATCCTGCTGAAGAACACTGTCAGCCAGATGGTCTACAAGCACGCCATCTCCACCGTGGTTCCGAGCCGTCCGGTACGTCTGCCCAGCAGCGAACAGGGCGAGTCGGGCAGCGACGAATAAGCGGAGTCGCCAGTCTTGTTCTTCGAGCGCCATGAGGGCGGTGAGCGGGCCATTCTGGTTCATCTGGAAGGCCAGGCGCCCGAGGCGCGTGAAGATCCCGACGAGTTCCTCGAGCTGGCCCGTTCGGCAGGCGCCGAGGTGGTCGGCTTCGTCACTATCCCGCGGCATCAGCCCACGGCGCGCTTCCTGATCGGCAGCGGCAAGGTCGAGGAGATCTGCGAGCAGGTCAAGGCCGATGAGGCTGACCTGGTCATCTTCAACCACACCCTTACGCCTAGTCAGGAGCGCAACCTCGAGCGGGTTTTCGAGTGTCGCGTGCTGGACCGTACCGGTCTGATTCTCGATATCTTCGCCCAGCGGGCGCGGACCCACGAGGGCAAGCTGCAGGTCGAGCTGGCCCAGCTGGATCACCTGAGCACGCGTCTGGTGCGTGGCTGGACCCACCTGGAGCGGCAGAAGGGTGGTATCGGTCTGCGTGGCCCCGGCGAAACCCAGCTTGAAACTGACCGTCGCCTGCTGCGCGTGCGCATTGGCCAGATCAAGCAACGCCTGGAGAAGGTGCGCAGCCAGCGCGAGCTGGCACGGCGTGGGCGCAAGCGCGCGGAAGTGCCGGTGGTTTCGCTGGTCGGCTATACCAACGCCGGCAAATCGACGCTGTTCAATGCGTTGACCTCTGCGGATGTCTATGCCGCCAATCAGCTGTTTGCCACGCTCGATCCGACGTTGCGTCGTCTCGAGTTCGACGACGTCGGTGGGGTGATCCTCGCCGATACCGTAGGCTTCATCCGGCACCTGCCGCACAAGCTGGTCGAGGCGTTCCGCGCCACGCTCGAGGAATCGAGCAATGCCGACCTGCTGCTGCACGTTATCGATGCCCACGAACCGGAACGCCAGCTGCAGATCGAGCAGGTGTATTCGGTGCTCAAGGAGATCGGTGCGGACCAGCTGCCGACCCTCGAGGTGTACAACAAGCTGGACCTGCTGCCCGATGTGGCGCCGCAGATCCAGCGCGACGATACCGGCCGGCCGGTGCGCGTCTGGCTGTCGGCCCGCGAAGGGCAGGGGCTGGACCTGCTGCGGCAGGCCATCAGCGAGCTGCTGGGCAGCGAGCTGTTCGTCGGCACCCTGCGCCTGCCGCAGCAGCTCGGTCGTCTGCGGGCGCAGCTGTTTGCGCTCGGCGCGGTTCAGGACGAGCAGCATGACGAGGAAGGTGCCATCCTGTTGAAGGTGCGCCTGCAGCGGGTGGAGCTGAACAAGCTGGTCAGTCGCGAGGGCTGGAAGTCCGAAGACTTTCTCGCCCAACACACTTTGCAATAAAGCCCGGGTCGCCGGCTTTGCCGCTGATCCGGGGCTTTCTGTAGCATGGGCGGATGTGCGCCGAATGCGCGTCTATGCGTTATCAGTGGGGAGAACGCTATGGCTTGGAATGAGCCGGGTGGTGGCAACTCGAACGACCAGGATCCCTGGGGTGGTCGCCGTGGCGGCGGCCGTCAGGGGCCGCCAGACCTGGATGAAGCCTTGCGCAAGCTGCAGGACAACCTGAACAGTCTGTTCGGGGGGCGCAAGCGTGGCGGTGCGGATGGTGGGACCGGCAAGGGTGGTGGTGTCGGCCTGCTGGCGATCGGCTTCGGCCTGCTGGCCGCGCTCTGGCTGTACAGCGCCGTCTATGTGGTCGACGAGCAGGAGCAGGCAGTGATTCTGCGCTTCGGCAAGTACTACGAAACCGTCGGGCCGGGCCTGAACCTGTACTTCCCGCCGATCGACCGCAAGTTCCAGGATAACGTCACCCGCGAGCGTGCCTACACCAAGCAGGGGCAGATGCTCACCGAGGATGAGAACATCATCGAGGTGCCGCTGACCGTGCAGTACCGCGTGAGCAACCTGCAGGAGTTCGTGCTCAACGTCGACCAGCCGGAAATCAGCCTGCAGCACGCCACCGACAGCGCCCTGCGTCACGTGGTCGGCTCGACCTCGATGGATCAGGTGCTGACCGAAGGCCGCGAGCAGATGGCGGGCGAGGTCAAGGAGCGGCTGCAGCGCTTCCTTGACACCTACAAGACCGGTATCACGGTGACCCAGGTGAACATCCAGAGTGCCGCCGCGCCGCGCGAGGTGCAGGAAGCCTTCGACGACGTGATCCGTGCCCGCGAGGACGAGCAGCGCGAGAAGAATCAGGCAGAGGCCTACGCCAACGGCGTGATTCCGGAAGCGCGCGGCCAGGCTCAGCGCATCGTCGAGGATGCCAACGGCTATCGCGAGGAAGTGGTGGCGCGCGCCCAGGGCGAGGCCGACCGCTTCAGCCGGCTGGTTGCCGAGTATCGCAAGGCACCGGACGTGACCCGTGAGCGCCTGTATCTGGAAACCATGCAGGAAATGCTCAGCAACACCAGCAAGGTGCTGGTCACCGGTGAGCAGGGACAGAACAACCTACTCTATCTGCCGCTGGACAAGATGATCGATAGCCGGGCGCCGGCGGCCGGTGCGGTGGCGCCGAGCGCCCAGGCCGGGGCGGTCGAGCCTGCGTCGCGGGCGGCGGTCGACCTGCAGCGTGACCTGCGTACGAGGGAGAGCCGCTGATGAGCAACAAGTCGCTGATCGCCCTGATTGCTGCTGCCGTGCTGGCGCTGATCGGGTGGAACTGCTTCTACATCGTGTTGCAGACCGAGAAGGCGGTGCTGCTGCAGTTTGGCCGGATTGTCCAGGCCGACGTGCAGCCGGGTCTGCATGTGAAGATCCCTTACGTCAATCAGGTGCGCAAGTTCGATGCGCGCCTGCTGACGCTGGACTCGCCGACCGAGCGCTTCCTCACTCTGGAGAAGAAGGCAGTGATGGTCGACGCCTTCGCCAAGTGGCGGGTGGCCGATGCCGAGCGCTTCTACACGGCGACCTCGGGCATGAAGCAGATTGCCGACGAGCGTCTGTCGCGGCGTCTGGAGTCCGGTCTGCGCGACCAGTTCGGCAAGCGCACCCTGCATGAAGTGGTGTCCGGCGAGCGCGATGCGCTGATGGCCGATATCACCCAGTTGCTGGATCGCATGGCGCGTCGCGAGCTGGGCATCGAGGTGCTTGACGTGCGAGTCAAGGCCATCGACCTGCCCAAGGAGGTCAATCGCAGCGTGTTCGAGCGCATGAGTACCGAGCGCGAGCGCGAGGCCCGCGAGCACCGCGCCAAGGGTCGCGAACTGGCCGAAGGCATCCGTGCCGACGCCGACCGCCAGCGTCGCGTGCTGCTGGCCGAGGCTTATCGCGAGTCGGAAGAGCTGCGCGGCCAGGGTGATGCCCAGGCGGCGGCGATCTACGCCAAGGCCTACAGCCAGGATGCGGAGTTCTACTCCTTCCACCGCAGTCTGCAGGCCTATCGGCAGAGCTTTTCCGGCAAGCGCGACATGATGGTGCTCGATCCGAAGAGCGACTTCTTCCGCTATCTGGAGCAGTCCAGGCCCTGAGGCGTCCACCCGGCGGCCGTTGCGCGGCTGCCGGGGTGACCTCGGGGAAAACGTGTTATTATGAATCAGCCGGGATTTCCCGGCTTTTTTGCGTCTGCGGGAACCATGTGGCAAGAACTGGGCATCGCTTTTTGTCTGCTGCTGGTACTGGAAGGCATTCTGCCGTTCCTCTGTCCGCGGCGCTGGCGCGAGGCTGTCGTCAGTCTGGCCCGGCTGGAGGATCGCCAGCTGCGACTGATCGGACTGGGCAGCATGCTGCTGGGAACGGCCCTGTTGTACGGGCTTCGTTGAATACCACGCCCGGCTGAACGGGGAGAGACAATATGGCAACGCTGGACCGCTGGCTGCTGCCGGATGGAATCGAAGAGGTGCTGCCGGCAGAGGCGGCCCGCATAGAGACGGCTCGCCGTCAGGTGCTGGATCTGTTCCGCAACTGGGGCTACGAGCTGGTCATTACCCCGCATATCGAATACCTGGAGTCCCTGCTCACGGGCGCGGGTCAGGATCTCGATCTGCGGACCTTCAAGGTCACCGATCCGTTGTCCGGCCGGCAGATGGGCTTCCGTGCCGACATCACGCCGCAGGTGGCGCGTCTCGATGCGCATACCCATCGCCAGGAAGGGCCGAGCCGCCTGTGCTATGCCGGCAGTGTGCTGCATGCGCGTCCGGGTGTGCTGTCCACTTCGCGCAGCCCGATCCAGATCGGTGCCGAGCTGTATGGCGATGCCAGCACGGCCAGTGATAGCGAGGTCATCAGCCTGATGCTCGAGGTGCTGGAGCTGGCGGGTGTCGCCGAGGTGCACATGGATCTCGGTCATGTTGGCATCTATCGCGGCTTGGCGCGTGCCGCCGGCCTGTCCGGCGAAGCCGAGCAGCAGTTGTTCGATGCCCTGCAGCGCAAGGCCATCGACGAGGTGGCGGCATTGACCGCGGCTCTGCCGGTCGAGCAGGCGTCCATGCTGCGCGCTCTGGCCGAGCTGTGCGGCGGACGTGAAGTGCTGGCGCAGGCGCGCGCGCAACTGGCCGCTGCGCCGGCTGAGGTGCTGGCTGCGCTGGCCGAGCTGGAAGAGCTGGCCAGCCTCTTGAGCGCGCGCTATCCGACGCTGCCGCTGTATTTCGACCTGGGCGAGCTGCGCGGCTATCACTATCACACTGGTGCGGTGTTTGCGGCCTTCGTGCCGGGCGTCGGTCAGGCGATTGCCCAGGGCGGACGCTACGACGACATCGGCGCCCATTTCGGCCGCGCGCGACCGGCCACCGGTTTTTCCACCGATCTGAAGGCGCTGGTCGGTCTGGGGCAGGCCATTCAGGCCGAAGCTCCGGGCGGCGTCTGGGCACCGCAGGGCGGCGATGCGCGGCTCTGGCAGGCGGTGCTCGAGCTGCGACGCAGCGGGCGGCGGGTGGTGCAGGCACTGCCCGGGCAGACCCAGGCAGAGGCCCGTGCCGCGGGCTGCGACAGCGAATTGCATTTGCAGGAGGGTGGCTGGCAGGTCTCGCCGCTGGCCTCCTGAGTACTTTCTTCGGCGTGCGCGCCGGTACCGACCTTTCACGAGGGGACAAGTGTTATGGGTAAGAATGTCGTCGTCCTGGGCACCCAGTGGGGTGATGAGGGCAAGGGCAAGATCGTCGACCTGCTGACCGACCAGGCTGCTGCCGTGGTGCGTTATCAGGGCGGCCACAATGCCGGTCACACCCTGGTGATCGATGGCGAGAAGACCGTGCTGCACCTGATTCCGTCCGGCATCCTGCGCGAGAACGTGCAGTGCCTGATCGGCAACGGTGTGGTGGTGGCGCCCGATGCGCTGCTCAAGGAAATCACCAAGCTGGAAGAGAAGGGTGTGCCGGTGCGCGAGCGCCTGCGCATCAGCCCGGCCTGTACCCTGATCCTGCCGTATCACGTGGCCCTGGACCAGGCCCGCGAAGCGGCCCGCTCCGAAGGCAAGATCGGCACCACCGGTCGCGGCATCGGCCCGGCGTACGAGGACAAGGTGGCGCGTCGCGGCCTGCGCATCGCCGACCTGTTCAATCCGGAGCGTTTTGCGGTCAAGCTCAAGGAGCTGCTGACCTATCACAACTTCGTTCTGGAGAACTTCTACAAGGTCGATCCGGTCGACTACCAGAAGACCCTGGACGAGGCGCTGGCCTACGCCGAGATCCTCAAGCCGATGGTCACCGACGTGGCGGCCCGCCTGCACGAGCTGCGCAAGGCGGGTGCCTACATCATGTTCGAGGGCGCCCAAGGCTCCCTGCTGGATATCGATCACGGCACCTACCCCTACGTGACCAGCTCCAGCACCACCGCCGGCGGTACCGCCACCGGTTCCGGTTTCGGTCCGCTGTACCTGGACTACATCCTCGGCATCACCAAGGCCTACACCACGCGCGTCGGCTCCGGTCCGTTCCCCACCGAGCTGTTCGACGACGTCGGTGCGCGCCTGGCGAGCAAGGGTCACGAGTTCGGTTCCACCACCGGGCGGGCCCGTCGCTGCGGCTGGTTCGATGCGGTGATCCTGCGTCGCGCCATCGAGATCAACTCGATCTCCGGTTTGTGCCTGACCAAGCTGGATGTGCTCGATGGCCTCGAAACCGTCAAGCTGTGCGTGGCCTACAAGAACGCCGCCGGCGAGCTGGTGAGCGAAGCGCCGACCGACGCGGACAGCTATCTGGGTCTCGAGCCGGTCTACGAGGAAATGCCGGGCTGGAGCGAATCCACCGTGGGTGCGCAGTCCGTCGAACAGCTGCCGGCCAACGCCCGTGCCTACATCAAGCGCGTGGAAGAGCTGGTGGGTGCGCCGATCGACATCATTTCCACCGGTCCGGATCGCAACGAAACCATCGTCCTGCGTCATCCCTTCGCCTGATCGCTGGCTGCATGAAAAGGACCGCCTGCGGGCGGTCTTTTTTTGCCTGGAAAAAGTGCGCGATGGCAGCCGGCAGGCCTTGCTCTGGGGTGGGGAGGATGGGATGCTTTTCTGCAGGCGAAAAAAAACCGGATCGTGAGATCCGGTTTTTTCGAATTGGTGCCCAGAAGAAGACTCGAACTTCCACGGTGTTGCCACCACTGATACCTGAAACCAGCGCGTCTACCAATTCCGCCATCTGGGCGTGCCATTTTTGCCGTTACACGGCGAAGCTGACTGCTTCTTTTACGCACTCGCCGAAGCGAATGTTTAGAATTGGTGCCCAGGAGAAGACTCGAACTTCCACGGTGTTGCCACCACTGATACCTGAAACCAGCGCGTCTACCAATTCCGCCACCTGGGCTAATAGTGCGATGATTGCTCATCTGCTCTATCGTTACAGCGTTCACTGCTGCTGTGGGCGCAAACTATACGGGGGCTGGGGGAGCTTGTAAACCCCTGATATGAAAAAATTTTATTGTGCCGACAAGGCTGCGCTCGGCGCCGCTTTCGCGCTTCAATATAGGCATGACCACAAGCAAGACAACCACAGGTAAAACCGGACATATGGCCGATGATTGGCAAACCCTCGATCCCGAGGCCGCCCGCGAGGCGGAAAAATACGCAAACCCCATTCCCAGTCGTGAGCTGATCCTCGCGCACTTGGCCGAGCGCGGTGCGCCGGCTTCCCGTGCGCAGCTGTTCGAGGAGCTCGGGCTGCATGGCGAGGAGGCCGAGGAGGCCTTGCGCCGCCGACTGCGCGCCATGGAGCGCGATGGTCAACTGATCTACACCCGCCGCGGCGCCTATGCCCCGGTGGACAAGCTGGACCTGATCCGCGGGCGCGTCAGCGGCCACCGCGACGGCTTCGGCTTCCTGATTCCTGACGACGGCAGCGACGATCTGTTCCTCAGTCCGGCACAGATGCGTCTGGTATTTGACGGCGACCGCGCGCTGGCGCGGGTTGCCGGTCTCGACCGCCGCGGCCGGCGCGAAGGCGCGCTGGTCGAAGTGCTTACGCGCGCCCACGAAACCCTGGTCGGTCGCTTCTTCGAGGAAAGCGGCGTTTCCATGGTGGTGGCCGACAACCCGAAGGTCCAGCAGCAGGTGCTGGTCCTGCCGGGCAAGCAGGGCGCGGCGCGCCATGGCCAGTTCGTCCAGGTGCGCATCGATGTGTGGCCGACGGCGTTCCGCCAGGCCCAGGGCGAGGTGGTCGAGGTGCTCGGCGACTATATGGCGCCGGGCATGGAGATCGAGGTTGCCATGCGCAGCTACGACCTGCCGCACGAGTGGCCGGAGGCCCTGCTCAAGGAGGCGAAGAAGCTCAAGCCCGAAGTGGAGGATAAGGACAAGGAGAAGCGCGTCGATCTGCGCGGGCTGCCCTTCGTCACCATCGATGGCGAGGACGCCCGCGACTTCGACGACGCGGTCTACGCCGAGGCGGTCAAGGGCGCCGGCTGGCGTCTGTTCGTCGCCATTGCCGACGTCTCCCATTATGTGAAGGTGGGCTCGGCGCTGGACGAGGAGGCGGTCAAGCGCGGCAACTCGGTGTATTTCCCCGAGCGGGTGATCCCGATGCTGCCGGAAGAGCTGTCCAACGGCCTGTGCTCGCTGAATCCGCTGGTCGATCGCCTGGCCATGGTCTGCGAGATGACCGTGTCGAAGAGCGGCGAGCTGACCGGCTACCAGTTCTATGAGGCGGTGATCCACTCCCATGCGCGTCTGACCTACACCAAGGTCAGTCAGTTGCTGGAGAAGCCCAACTCCACCGAGGCCAAGTACCTGCGCGAGCAGATGCCGCATCTGGTGCCGCACCTGCGTCAGCTGTATGCGCTGTACAAGGTGCTGCTGGCGGCGCGCCAGGTGCGCGGCGCCATTGACTTCGAGACCCAGGAAACGCGCATCGTCTTCGGCGCCGACCGCAAGATCACCGAGATCCGCCCGACCCAGCGCAACGATGCGCACCGGCTGATCGAGGAGTGCATGCTCTGCGCCAACGTCGCCACGGCGCTGTTCCTCAAGGAGCACGAGGTGCCGGCGCTGTACCGCGTGCACGACGGTCCGCCCGCGGAAAAGTTGGAGAAGCTGCGCAGTTTCCTCGGTGAGCTGGGCTTGACTCTGAATCGCGGCAAGGGCGATCCGACGCCCAAGGACTACCTGAAGCTGCTCGAGGCGGTGCGTGAGCGCCCGGATCAGCACCTGATCCAGACCGTGATGCTGCGCTCGCTGAGCCAGGCGGTGTACAGCGCCGACAATGCCGGTCACTTCGGTCTCAACTACGAGGCCTACACCCACTTCACCTCGCCGATCCGTCGTTATCCGGATCTGCTGGTGCATCGGGCGATCCGCAGCGTGATCCGCTCCAAGCGCGCCACCGAAAAGGTGCGGCGCGTCGGTGCGGCGAGCATGCCCAAGGCGCGCATCTATCCGTACGACGAGGGGCGTCTGGAGCAGCTCGGCGTGCAGTGCTCGATGACCGAGCGGCGCGCCGACGAGGCGACCCGTGATGTGGTCAACTGGCTGAAGTGCGAATACATGCGCGAGCGGGTCGGCGAGCGTTTCCCGGGTGTGGTCACCGCGGTCACCGGCTTTGGCCTGTTCGTTGAGCTGACCGACATCTATGTGGAGGGTCTGGTGCATGTCACTGCCCTGCCGGGCGACTACTACCACTTCGATCCGGTCCATCACCGCCTGAGTGGCGAGCGTTCCGGGCGCAGCTTCCGTCTCGGCGACACCGTCGAGGTGCTGGTGGCACGGGTCGATCTCGACGAACGCAAGATCGACTTCGAACTCGGCGACACCCCGCAGTCCGTACAGCCGGCGCGCAAGCGTGCGGGCAAGGCTGAAGAGGGGCGTACGGGTGCCGGCAAGGCGCCAGGGCGCAAGCGTGGCGCCTTGCCGGCACCCGAACGCCCCTCTTCA
>LNAP01004171.1_pt1 | contig 13494 bp, 2 predicted proteins | sample 602601 | NCBI WGS metagenome assembly LNAP01 (sample SAMN02440304, study PRJNA202911) | soil metagenome | biome: Subtropical and temperate rainforests or woodlands; isolation source: soil samples (1 kg each in a 20% v/v slurry with milli Q water) were... ...
CGGCGGACCGAAAAAGGTCAAGGCCTCGGGCAAAGCCGTTGGCGTGAAGAAGAAAAAAGTCGACGCCAAAGGCGACAAGAAGAAAACCGGCGCCAAGGCACCGACCAAGCGCAAGATCGCCAACCGCCCGAAGACCGACGCCCTGTCGCTGGTCAGCAAGGACGGCATGGCCCCGCTCAAGCGCCGCAAGCCGGAAGCGCCGGCTGCTGAATAAGCAGTTCTAGCGACCCATAAAAAAACCGGACCCATGTCCGGTTTTTTTATGCCTGGGATTCCTGAGCCGGATCAGCCCTCGGTTTTCTTCTCTGCGGAATCCAGCTCCTTCAATCGCTGATCGATCAACTGGCATTTGTCCGGCAGATCCTTGCTGGCCGTCCCCAGATCCATCTTCTGCAACTCGGCGTTGATCTCCTTGGCCTTGGCCGGGTTCTGCTCGGTGAGCTTGGTCACTTCCTTGGCCAGTTGTTCGCGCTTGATGGTGGCTTCTTCGGCTGTGCAAGCCCAAGCGGGGAGGGCGCAGGCGAAGGTGGCGGCGAGGGTGAGTTTGAGCAGGGTTTTCATTGTGGTGGGCCTCGGTTCCGTGTCGGGCGGTTAATCGGTTGAGGCCGCGTGATTGTGAAAGTTCATTCGTGATCAACTCCGTAGAGCGGTCCTCAAAAACGCCCTACCTATTGCGCCGGAACCGTCCGATTCAGCTGTTTCCGCTCATCAATTACGTCTTCTGGATCTAACCATTCATTGACGCCAGAATAATGGCCATCTAATGTCGCGCCACTATTATGCTATCAGTCTCCATTTCGAGGGATCGAACATGTACCCACCCGCCCTCGTGGCGAGGTTGTGCCTGGCTTTGCTGTGCCTTTCTCCGCTTCATCTTGCTCACGCCGCCCCCACCCCCGGTGAAACCGATCTGATCCGCGAACGCCAGGATCGCTTGCTCGAAGAGCAACGTCGGCGTCTCGAAGAACTCAAGGAATTACCCGGCAAGGAAGTCAAGCCTGCAGCACCGACGGCGCCCGCTGATACCCGTTGTTTCCCCATCAAGGACATCGAACTCAAAGGCGCCGACAGTCTCTCGGACCGCGATAAAAATCGCCTGCTCAAGCCTTATATCGGTCAGTGCCTGGGCGTCACGCAGCTCAACGAGTTGCTGAAAGTCATCACCGACCACTACATCGAAAAAGGCCTGGTCACCAGTCGTGCCTACTTGCCGCAGCAGGACTTGTCCGGCGGGCATTTGAAGGTGCTGGTGATCGAGGGCAGGCTCGAAGGATTGAAGGGCGCGGAGGGCAGCAAGTTGTCGGACCGCGAGTTGGGCATGGCTTTTCCCGGTAAGACTGGCGAGTTGGTCAACCTGCGGGAAATCGAACAGATGGTCGATCAGCTCAACCGTTTGCCGTCGAATCAGGCGCAGATGGAATTGTCGCCGGGCAAGAACGTCGGCGGCAGCGAAGTGCTGGTCAAGAACACGCCGCAAAAGCCGTGGCGCGCCGGTTTGTCCCGCAGCAACGACGGCCAACGCAGCACCGGAGAACAGCAGTGGGGCACGACGTTTGATTGGGACAGCCCGCTGGGCCTGGCCGATCAGTTGATGCTGCGCGGCGGTCACGATGCGATGACCGATCACCAGCACACCTCCAACAACGCGATGCTCAATTACAGCGTGCCGTGGGGCTGGTGGAATTTCAGTTACACCTACAGCCAGAGCGAGTACCGCTCACAAGCGCAGGCCAACGGTTTCAATTTCAAGCAGACCGGCGACAGCCAAAACCATCAGCTACGCGCCGAGCGGGTGATCCATCGCGACGCCCTGAGCAAGACCTCCCTCAGCACTGGTCTTTCTTACCTGCGCACCAATAACTTCATCGAAGACAGCAAACTCAAACTGAGCAGCAACCGCATCAGCGAAGCACAGTTCGGCATCAACCATGGTCGGCGGGTCGGCAGTGCGTTCGTCAACATTGACCTCGGCATGCAGGAAGGCATCGGCGCGTTCGATGCGCAGGGCAATGGTCATCCGGCCCCCGGCGAGCCGGATGCGCGTTACCGCAAATACACCGCCACTGCGAGTTATTTGCAGCCGTTCAAGCTGTGGGGCGAGTCGTTCAGTTTCAGCAGCCTGATGACCGGCCAGCGTAGCGAAGACGTGCTGTTCAGTCCGCAGCGCACCAGCCTCGGCGGGCAGTCGTCGATCCGTGGTTACAAGGATCAATCCTTGTCCGGCGACAGCGGCGGCTACTGGCGCAACGACCTGCGCTGGAGCCGCCCGGTGACGCTGGAATGGCTGCGCCCGGTGTTCGCCGAATACGGCACCAGCCTCGGTTACGACCAGGGCGTGATTCGTGGCGATCGCTACAACGGCGATCAGCACGGACGCATGTCCAGCAACTCGGTGGAGCTGTTTGCCCGTGGTCAGCACCTGGCCGCCAGCGTGACCTTTGCCCATTCCCTGGAACGCCCGGACACCCTGACCGAGCGTGAAGCGCCGATCTATTTCCGCATGGATTTCTTTCTCTGATTTCGCCCCATCGAGACTTTCAACATGGACGTTCGCCACTACGCTTTTCTCGCTCGTCAGCCTTCTGCTGCCGTAAAAAAACGTGAACACTTCTGGGGCATGCCCAAGCGCGGGTTGGCGTTCCTGTTGGCCAACGTCATGTTCTGGCAGCCGATGTGGGCGCAGGCCGACGGGATTGTGGTGGCTACGCCGGGCACCAGTCTCGGTCAAGCCGGCAACGGTGTGCCGATTATCCAGATCGCCACGCCCAACGGCAGCGGCCTGTCGCATAACCAGTTCCATGATTACAACGTCGGCACCCAGGGTGTGATCCTCAACAACGTCGCCGCGCAGGCCGGGGCGTCGCAACTGGGCGGCATCATCGTCGGCAACCCCAACCTCACCAACCGGGTCGCCGCGCAGACCATCCTCAACGAAGTGGTCGGCGGCAGCCCCAGCCAGTTGCGCGGTTACACCGAAGTGGCGGGGCAGTCGGCGCGGGTCATCGTCGCCAACCCCTACGGCATCAGTTGCAACGGTTGCGGCTTCATCAACACCCCACGCGTGACCCTCACCACCGGCAAACCGGTGCTGGACAACGGCCGTCTGGATCGCTTCCAGGTCGATCAGGGCAGCATCGCCATCGAAGGCGCCGGGCTGAACGCCACTAATGTCGACCGCTTCGAGATCATCACCCGCAGCGCGAAAATCAACGCCGAGATTCAGGCGAACCACCTGACCCTCGTCGCCGGTCGCAACGACGTCAACGCCGACAATCTCAACGCCACCGCCCGCGCGGACGACGGCAGCGGCAAACCAGGACTGGCTATCGATTCTTCGGCACTGGGCGGCATGTACGCCGGGGCGATCAAACTGGTGGGCACCGAAGCCGGGGTCGGGGTGAAACTCGACGGCAAACTGATCGCCAGCGGTGGCGATATCCAGCTCGATGCCAACGGGCATTTGAGTCTGGTCGACACCTCGGCCACGAACGGCGCAGTCAATATCAAAGCGGCCAGCCTCGATGCGCGCGGCCCGGTCTACGCCGGCACCGCCGTCAACGTACAAACCCAAGGCAACCTGACCAACCAGCAAACCCTTGCGGCCCGGGACAGCATCACCCTGAGCGCCGGCGGTCAGTTGACCAACAGCGGCGTCATCGAGGCTGGGGTCAACGCCGACGGCAGCCGCAACGCCAACGGCGATGTGAGCCTCAGCGCGCAGAATCTCAACAACACCGGCAAAAGCCTGGTCGCCAGCCGCACTCTCACCATCAACACTGCTCAGACCTTGAACAACCAGGGCGGCACGCTAAGCGGGCAAAGCACCCACATCACCGCCGCAACCCTGGACAATCAAAACAACGGACGAGTGCTGAGCAACAGCACGTTGAACCTCAATGCCAATCAGGTACTGAACTCGAAAGGCGTGATCAACAGCACCGGCAATCTCACTGGCAACGTCGGCCGATTGAGCAATAGCAGCGGCGAGCTGAGCAGCCTGGCTGATGTTGTCCTGAACGTAACCTCACTGGATAACGTCGCCGGCCTTGTGACAGCCGGTCGCCTGCTAGACATCACCGCCAGTGGTGGCATTAACAACGTCAGCGGCACCCTGGGGGCGAAGCAAGCTCTGATAGTCCGCGCACAAAACCTCGACAACAGCCAACAAGGAAAGCTGAGCAGCGAAGGTCAACTGACCACCCGAGTCAGCGGTCTCCTGAATAACCAGAGCAAAGGGCTGATCCAGGCCAACGGCGTGATGGATGTGCAGGCCACGCGCCTGGACAACCGTGAAGGGAAGATTTCCGGGATCAACGCACTCACGGTCAGTAGCAACAACGCAGACAACCGCAACGGCGTGATTCGTGCCGATCAGACGTTGAAGCTGTTGGTCACCGAGCTGGATAACCGCGATAAGGGACGCCTCGAAAGCAAGGCTGCACTGACCTTTGACGGCAACAAACTGGACAATCGCAACGGTGGCCTGCTGACCGCCACCGGCCCGCTGACCCTCAAGGCCAAAGAAGTCGCCAACGATGGCGGCCGAATTTCCGGCAAGGGTGACATCGAAGCCAATATCGATACCTTGAGCCAGCAGGCTGGCGAACTGGTTGCCGAGGGCAATCTGAAGTTGACCGGCAAGACGCTGGACAACCGTAAAGACGGCCTGGTCGCGTCGCTCAAATCGCTGTCGGTCAACGTCGATCAAATCGACAACCGTGGCGGTTCACTGTCCAGCCAGACCGACCTGCACATCAACGGTACGAGCCTGAACAACAGCGACAGCGGCAAAGTGTTGTCCGACACGACCCTGGCGCTGAAGGTCGATCAGATCATCAACCAGACCGCCGGGCTGATTTTCAGCAAAGGCGCGAACACGCTCAGTGGCGTCGGGCTCGACAACTCGGGCGGCAAGATCGTCAGCCAGAACAACCTCGCGTTGACCTTCGACGACCTCAAGAACAACCAGCAGGGGCTGATCAGCAGCGAAGGCACACTGGTGCTCAATGGCGGCAGTCTGGACAACCGTCTGGGCAAGCTCTCGAGCCTCGAAGCCATGTCGCTCAACGTAGCGGCAGCCCTGCAAAACCAGGGCGGTTTGATCGCTTCGCAAAAAGGTCTGACGCTGGCCAGCGCCAGTCTCGATAACAGCGATAAAGGCATCATCAGCGCCAAGGCGGCATCGACCGTCACTACAGGTGAGTTCAACAACAGCAAGGGCGGCAGTCTGGCGACCGACGGCACCCTCGACCTGACCGCCAGACACCTGGACAACTCGGCCGGGCAAATTGGCAGTCAGCAGCGGTTGAATGTCTCGGTCACGAGCCTGGATCAAGACGGCGGCGAGCTGTTCAGCAACAGCGACCTGACCCTCGACCTGAACAACGGCCTGCTGAACAACCAGCGTGGCAACCTCCATACACCGGGTCTGTTGCTGTTGAAAAACCTCAAGGAGGTGAACAACAGCGGCGGCGAAATCTCCGGTGCCAAGGCCTACAGCCTCACTGCGCAAAGCCTGAACAACGATGGCGGCAAGCTGCTGAGCAACGAGAAACTCACCCTCGTTATCGACCGTGCACTGAGCAACGTCAAAGGGCTGATCGCCTCCGCCGGCCTCGAAAGTCGCAGTGCCAGCCTGAACAACACCAGCGGTGAAATCCGTGGCCGCGGCGAAGTGGATCTGACGGTTACCGACGTTTTCGATAACCAGGCCGGTGTGGTCATTGCCGATGAAGGGCTGACCGTAAAAGCCGCCAGCCTCGATAACCGCCAGGAGGGTTTGGTAGGGGCCACAAAAGCGCTGAAACTGACCGTCGATGACATCGATAACCGTAGCGGCGAACTGTCGAGCAAGGCTGATGTGACACTGAACGGCCAACAACTCGACAACAGCGACGCCGGTTACATCCTGGCCGGTGGCAACCTTGCACTGACCGTAGACAAGGTCATCAACCGCAACAAAGGGCTACTGTCCGGCGACGCCGGGTTGACGCTGACCGGGAAAACCCTGGAAAACAGCGGTCGCCTGACCACGCTGAACAACCTCACGGTGAACCTCACTTCGGATCTGGACAACAATCAGGGCAGCCTCGTCAGCGAGGGTAAGTTGGCGATCAATGCCCAGAGCCTGAGCAACAACGGCGGCACGATTTCCAGCGCCAAGGCGCTCACAATCGATAGTAAAGGTGCGGTCAACAACCAGGGCGGCAAGCTGTTGACCGACACCACGCTGACCCTCACCAGCACCCGTCTGGATAACCAGCAAAAAGGTGCGATCAGCAGCAAAGGTGGAATGAGCATCACCACCGGCGCGCTCAATAACAGCCAGGCCAGTATTTACGCGGGCGACCGTCTGGATCTGAGCGCCGGCCAGGTCACCAACACCGACGGCAGCATTGGCACGGCCACCTCGCTGGTTGCCAACGTTACAGGCCTGGATCAGCAAGGCGGCAAGCTCTTCAGCAAGGGCGCCTTGAGCCTTGACCTGAGCGGCGGGACCTTGAACAACCAGGACGGCTTCATTAACGCGCCCGGTCAACTGCTGCTGAAAAACCTCGCCGGTGTGGACAACCGCAATGGTGAAATCTCTAGCGAAGAGGCTTTCGAACTGCTCGCCAAACAGCTGGATAACAGCGATGGCCAGGTGCTCAGCAACCAAAAACTCACGCTGCGTATTGAGCAGGCGTTGACCTCGGTCAAAGGCAAAATTGCCGCCGCAGCATTGCAGGTCCGCGCCGCCAGTCTGGACAACAGCGCCGGCACATTGCTCAGCGATGGCGATCTGCAAGTAACCGTCGACGGTCTACTGACCAACCAGAACAAAGGCCTGATCAAAGCGGCCGGACAACTCACCCTCAACAGCAACGGTCTGGATAATCAGGGCGGTACGTTGCTGGGCGGCACTGGCCTGAGCGTCGATCTGGGTGCAACACCAGCCGACCTGAATAACCAGAACGGCCTGATCAACACCAAGGGCGAGTTGAGCATTGCGCATCTGCGTGACCTGAATAACCAGAAAGGCGAAATCTCCAGCGTCCACAGCTTCAGCCTGACCGGCAACACGCTGGATAACCGTGGCGGCAACCTGATCAGCAATGATCAATTAACCCTCAACGCCACCCGCCTGAATAACCAGGGCGGCCTGGTTTCCGGCTGGAACAAACTCACCGTCGTCGGCGGTAGCCTCGACAACAGCCAGGAAGGCACGCTCTCCAGCTTGCTCGGCAATCTGAACATCGATCTCAGCGGTGCGCTGATCAACAACGCCAAGGGTGGCCTGGCGGGCTTAGGCGACGTGACCATCACTGCCGCGAGCCTCGACAACAGCAACGGCATCGTCACCAGTGGCGGTAAGCAGACGCTGACAATGACTCAAGGTGCTATCAACAACGCATCGGGTGGCTTGATCGAAAGCAGCGGCACACTGGATATCAACGCGACCTTCTTGAACAACGCGTCGGGGAACATCACCGCGAACAAAGCGCTGACCTTCACCGGTACGAGCCTGGACAACAGCAACGGCAGTCTGGTCGGTGAAGACAGCGTCACCCTCGATCTGCTCGGTACGCTGACCAACATCAAAGGCGCACTGGGTAGTTCGGGGCCGCTGGTGATCAAGCGTTCCAGCAGCATCGATAACCAGGGCGGCCAACTGCTCAGTCAAGGTTTGTTAAGCCTGTTGACCGCAAACCTGAATAACAGCCTGGAGGGCACCGTGGCTGCCAACGGGCAGCTCGACCTCACCGCCACCGGCAGTGTTCGCAACGACGCCGGCGGCCTGATCTCCAGTCGCGATGCAGGCGTCAACGTCAAAGCTGCTTCCCTGAACAATGCCGGTGGGGCGCTGCAAAGCCAGAGCGCATTGACCCTGGACGTGAAGGGCGGCGCCATCGACAACCAGGGCGGCAAGATCATCGCCCAGAACGGTGAGCTGAACATCACCGCTGCCAGCCTCGACAGCCGCGCCGGTGTGCTGTCGAGCCTCAAAGGTTTGCTGCAGACCCGCCTGACGGGTGTATTGCGCAACGGCCAGGGCGGCAAGATCGAAGGCAATCGCCTCGACCTTCAGGCCTTGGGCGGAATCTACAGCGACGGCGGACGCATCGCGGCCAATACCGGCAACATTCTGCTTAACGCTGGCAACGCGGCTATCGATAACAGCAACGGCGGGATTTACGCCAAAGGCCAGGTCAAGGTTATTGGCGGTGCGCTGAACAACAACGCCGGTAAGATCAGCGGCGATGGAATCGACGTCGTTCTCGATAGCAATCTCACCAACCGCGGCGGCCTGATTGAAAGCGCCGGCGCCCTCGCCGTGCGTGCCGCCAGCGTTGATAACCAGACGGGCAAACTGCGTGCGTTGGGCATCAGCGGGAAAACCAATTTCCAGATCGGCAGCCTGTTCGATAACCGCAATGGCCTGGTGGAAACCGCCAACACTGACCTGACCCTCGCGACGCCAAGCTTCTTGAATGCGGGCGGTACCGTGACCCATGTGGGCGTGGGTGAGTTCGACATTTCGACAGCCAACGTCATGAATGCTGGAGGTTCGCTGGTGACGCGTGGCGGGTTGACGCTGAATGCCGATAGCTGGACCAACAGCAGTGTGATTCAGGCCGGGCGGTTGCGAGTTAACGTCAATAACTTGATACAAACCGCAGGCGGCCAGTTGCTGGGCTCCGACAGTTTCATCGGCCGCGGGGTCAATTGGTCCAACGAAGGCCTGCTGGCCAGTAACGGCACCTTCAGCCTCGACTTGAGTGGGGCATACGGCGGCAATGGGCGGGTCAGCAGTGTCGGGAATCTGGGGCTTACGGCCTCACAGATCGACTTGACCTCTGCGGCCAGTATCACCGGCTCTTCGGCTTCTACGGTTACCAGTCGTGGCAGTCTGAACAACTTTGGTCGAATCACTTCGGCTGACAGTCTGACTGTCAATGCCGCCTCGCTGATCAACAACGGCACCCTCGGTGGTGCCGGCAATTTGCGCATCAGCAGCAACTCATTGCTCAACCAGAACGGGCTGATTTTCAGTGGTGGCGACATGGCGCTGCGGGTGGGGACGCTCACCAACCGCTACGCGGACATCTATGGCTTGGGCAACATCAGCATCGCCCGGGATGACAGCAATGGCTGGAGTTCATCGATCAACAACATCTCGGCGACCATCGAAAGTGTCGGCGATATGACCCTGGCGGCCGATCACATCGAGAACCGCAAGGATGTGTTTCAGGTAACCGGTGGCGGGCTGGTTTCGGGTGCAATTGGGCTGCAGTGCTACTCATGTTCAACGTTTGATGTCTTTCAACCTCATTTCCCTGGATATCTGGTTTGGGTGGAAAACTACCAATCTCAGATCATTCAGGATTCGGCATCTGCCAGTTTGACAGCAGGTCGAAACTTTACTGGTAACGGTCGAGAGCTACTGAATAACGCCTCCACTATCAGTGCAGGAAACGACCTGTCGTTAAATCTGCAGAACTTCACTAATCAGGGGGCGGCGGTTGGCGATTACAGCATAAGACGCTCGCTTGGAGGGGCGAAGGATTCCTTGCATCAGTGGCGGGAGATCATGGATTACAACGCTGCCAATGACCCGTCTTATGATCCGGGTCCCTCCGGGTATAGGGATGGACGTATGATCAGTCCAAACTTGCGTGTATGGAACAGCGAAGGCGTTGAGTCTCTCGATCGCATAGGGGGGGCCGGTGGTGGTGGTGAGTCGACCCGTTTCATTAGGTTTGGGTCAATATGGGTGGAACACGACGATCTGAGATCCGTGTTTACACGTCCACATTACAGTGATGGAGTCAGGAGCGAAGCCCCTGACTTTGTCAAAAACGCCACCTTTTCTGAAAACACCATTACCTACAGTGGTCCGTCGTCTTTTGCCAATGCTGTTGTCCAGGCGGGTGGCAAGGTTTACATCAACGCCACTCAGAACCTGACCAACAGTGTGGTTCGTGACGGTATAGCCGCGGGTGCCGGCGCCTCTCGTCTGGGGTCTACGCGACTCGCCGGCCAAGTCACCCCGACGGTCATCAGCATCAACTCCCAGTTGCCACCAGACCTTGCCCAACAACAAGTCAACCCGCTGACGCTGCCAGGCTTCACCCTGCCGACCGGCGATAACGGCCTGTTCCGCCTTAGCGGCAAAGGCGGCACTGAGCAAACGATCGTACCCGGACAGAGTTGGACTATTGGTTCCGTTACGGCCGGTACTACACAGCGTTCGGACGGCATGCCTGTCAGGCAAGCCACCGAGTTCCAGTTCGACAAGAACGATCCGGTCTCGGTCAAAAATCGCGAGCTGGCCCTGGCCAGTCGCCCGTCGGTGAATCTCAACGACAAGGCCGCTCTGATCAACGTCAATGCCGCCGCTGGTGACGGTCCGGTCGGTGTGTTGTTGCCCAATCGCGGGAACAGTTCCTTCGATGTGCCGCGTGTGCAGGGACTACCCGATACCAGCGTGCGCTCCAACCCGCACAAGTACCTGATCGAAACCAACCCGGTACTGACCAACCTCAAGCAGTTCATGAGTTCGGATTATCTGCTGAGTAATCTTGGCTATAACCCGGACACCAGCGCCAAACGCCTGGGCGATGGCTTGTTCGAGCAACGCTTGGTTCAGCAATCGATCGTGGCACGCACCGGCCAGCGCTTCCTCGACGGTCAGACCTCTGACGAAGCGATGTTCAAGTACCTGATGAACAACGCCATCGCCAGCAAGGACCAACTGAACCTGTCCATGGGCGTAACCCTCACCGCACAGCAAGTTGCCGCGCTGACCCACGACATCGTCTGGCTCGAAGAGCACGTAGTCAACGGTGAAAAAGTCTTGGTGCCGGTGCTTTATCTGGCCCAGGCGAACAATCGTCTGGCACCCAATGGCGCATTGATCCAGGGCGGCGACGTCAAGCTGATCGCCGGCCAGGACCTGAACAACGCCGGCACCCTGCGCGCCACCAACAACCTTTCCGCCGAGGCCGGCAACGACCTCACCAACACCGGCTTGATCGAGGCGGGTGATCGGCTGACGCTGAAGGCGGGCAACAACATCGTCAATAAATCGGGCGGGATCATTTCCGGTCGCGACGTCAGTCTGACGGCAACCAATGGTGATGTGATCAACCAGCGTGACGTGACCGGTGTTGATGTCCGTCGGGGTGGAAGTCTGCAGCATCGCGATTATCTCGATAACGCGGCGCGGATCGAGGCAGCCAACGATCTGAGCATCGATGCGGGTCGTGACATCAACAACATTGGTGGTGTTTTACAGAGCGGGCGTGATCTTGAGCTTATCGCCGATCGTGACGTCAACATCACCTCGGTCCAGGATCGCAGCACCAATGCGCGTGGCAGCCATTTTCTCAACCAGACCATTACTCAGCATGCTGCTGAAGTGACGTCTGGTCGGGATCTGTCGATCAGTGCTGATCGTGACGTCGCCATTGTTGCAAGTCGCCTCGACGCCAAACGTGATATCGGTGTCGATGCAGGCAATGACATCGTCATCACCTCGGCCGCCAACGAGAGTGATTACGTCTCGCGCAGCAAGAGGCAAGCGCAGGAAACCCATAGCACCACTCAACAGGCTTCCGTACTGAACGCCGGTCGCGACATTGCCCTAAATGCGGGCAACGATCTGGGCATCATCGCCAGTCGCATCAAGGCTCAGGAAGACGTTAGCCTGGACGCGGTGCAGGACATCACTGTCGCCTCGGCAATAGACGAGAGTTCCTCTTACTACTACAAGAAGAAAAAAGGCTCGTTTGGTCGCGGTAGTACCACCCAAAAAGAGAGCTATGACAGCACCAACGTCGCCTCGGTGATCGAGGCCGGCCAGGACTTGACCGTCAACACCAGCAAAACAGCCAGCGGTGGGATCACCCTGGATGGCGGTCGTGATGTCACAGTTATCGGCAGTCAGTTGAAAGCCGGCAATGATCTGATGGTCGGTGCGACTCGTGATGTGGCGGTGCTTTCGGGCATTGAGGAGCATGGTTCCTACAGCAAGAAAACCAAATCCGGCCTCTTCGGCATGTCCAAGAGTGGCAAGAGCGAGTTGAAGACCACCGCCAGTCAGGTGGCCAGTGAGCTGGAAGCGGGCAACGATGTGGTCGTCGCGGCGGGTAATGACTTCCGTCTGCGCGCCAGCGAAACCTCGGCCGGCAATGATGTTGAACTGCGGGCGGGCCTGGTCAACAAGGACGGTGACATCAACCTGGTTTCGGCCAATGACACGGCTTATAGCCGCAGCGAGCAATACAAGAAAAAAACCGGTCTCTCCACTTCAGGTGGGTTCCTGTCCATTTCCTCGGCCAAGGAGTCCGGTCGTCAGGCGCAAAGCAGTACCAGCGTGGGCAGCCAAGTGGTGGCTGATCGTGATGCGACCTTGCAGGCCGAGCGTGACATCAACGTATTGGGCAGCGGTATCAATGCGGGACGCAACGTCAGCTTGAATGCCGGACGCGACGTGAATGTGGTCGCCGCGCAGAACGAGAATGCCGAGCAGGATTGGTCAAAATCCAAGCAGGCAGGTATCGGCGTTTCCAGTGACGCCAACGGCGTGAGCCTGTTCGTCGGTGCCGATAAGCTCAAGGAAAAAAATCGTCTCGAACAGCAGACCGCTGCCGCCAGCCAGATCAGTGCCGGGCAAGACCTGACGATCAAGGCTGTGCGCGATATCAATCAGGTCGGTTCCGACCTGAAGGCCGACAACGACATCAACCTGAACGCTGGCCGTGATATCAGGATCGACGCCGCGCGGGAAACCCTGTTGACCGAGCAGCAGCGCGAAGCCGAGCGCAATGGTCTGGGCGTCACCCTCAACCACAACTACGGTAAGACGAAGGATGCGGCGAATGGGGTCGGAAAAGGCGAAAACGGAGTCAGCCAAGGCTCCAGTGTCCTGAAGGGGGTTGATGCCATTGGCCAGTTCCTGGCGGGGCCGACGGGCGACGTCAAGTTAGGTAACAGCAAGCAAAGCAACAGCCAGCAGGTTGTCGAGCAGACCAACAAATCCTCGACCCTCAATGCCGGTCACGACCTCAACCTGAACGCCAACAATGACGTAGTGGTCAAGGGCAGCCGGCTGGATGCCGGGCGTGACATCAACGTCAAAGGTCGTGATGTGACCTTCGACGTTGCCAAGGGCGGCGTCAGTCAGGAAACCCAAAACACCGAGAGTTGGGGCGGCATTCACGGCGGAACCAGTGGCGGCATCAAGATTGGTGTCGGTGGCAGCTATGGCACTGCCAGTGGCGACAGCGCCCAAGGATCCGCAACGGTCACGCAGCTGGGTGCGGGCCGCGATATCAATCTCAAGGCCAGCAACGACCTAAACCTGATCGGTACCCAGGCCAAGGCGGGGCGAGATATCGATTTGAATGCCGGCAACGAACTGAACATCCGCTCGGCGCAGAACGACAGCAGCAGTGAAAACAATCGCCACAACGGTGGCGGAGAAGCCGGTCTTGCCTTCGGCTCCGAGGG
>LNAP01004174.1_pt1 | contig 13483 bp, 8 predicted proteins | sample 602601 | NCBI WGS metagenome assembly LNAP01 (sample SAMN02440304, study PRJNA202911) | soil metagenome | biome: Subtropical and temperate rainforests or woodlands; isolation source: soil samples (1 kg each in a 20% v/v slurry with milli Q water) were... ...
TTTTGCTGGTTGAGAAATGTGTGATTCGAAACTGTGAATGGCTTCTGCTTTGGCATCCGCGTCCGTCTTGGACTCTTGCAATTGCTGCTTGAGGCTCTCCACTGAGGCTGTCATCGCTTTCAGCTTGTCCTTGGCTTGGGACGCCCCCGCAGCGCTGCCTTTCAGTGTGGTAATTTCAGAGTTGCTCAAAGCGAGAGACTCATTCAGTGTGGTGATCTGTGAGGCTTGCGTCGTGGAGAGCGTGGTCAGCTCCGTGACTCTGGTGGTCAACAAGTCAATCTTCTCGCGGGTGCTGTTGCTGAGGGCTTGCAGTTTGGACTCCGAGTCAAGGTACTGCTGCCGGGCCAGATCGCGCTCGGTCTTGAAACCATGCGACTCCTTGGCAGCGCTTTCAACCTTGTGCAGCGTCTCAAACAAATCTTCCTGCAGCTTGTTTTTCTCCCGCAACAACGCAGAAATGCGTTCCTCGCCAGCGATCAGGGTGTCATTGGTGGTCTTCAATTTCCCTTCCAATTCGGCCTTCTCGATGGACACTGACTTCACTTGGCCTTCCAGTTGCTGGATGCGATCTGACAGTGAGGCACTGGCCACCTCGGCACCGGCAGATTTGGCCGCAGCATCTTTCACTGAGGCCAGTTCTGCCGTCAGATCCGTGCACTCTTTCATCTTCAACTTGAGCTTCGCCAGGAGCTTCTTGTTGTTCGTTTCCGACACCACGCTGGTCTCTTTCAGCGTTGTAAGCTCTTCGTTCTTGGCCGCGTCGGCCGCTTGCACGGCCTGGAGCTGGTTCTGCAAGTCAGAAATCTGCTGCAATAAGATCGCATTGCCTGCAGAAAGTTCCGATAGGGAAGAATCTCCCGCGTCTTTCAGCGCACGAATCTCAGCCCGAAGGGACTCAAGTTCTGCCTCCTTTTGAACCAAGGTGCCCTCCACGGTGGCGCGACTTTCTAATGTTGCTTGATGCTCTGCCTGCAGCGTTAACACTTGGGTCTGCAACTGAGCCAACGATTCCTGTTGTGTGGCTAGCTCGGCCTTGGTTTGCTCCAGATCATGATTCGCCAGCGTTTCCTTGGCAATGGTGGCTTCTAGGCGCGAGGTCAAATGCTCATTGGTAGTCTTCAACGCGAGAATCTCATCGTGTAAAGCCTGGACCGATGCCTCTGCGCCAGAAGACGCCACCCGCAGCTGCTCAGCGAGCTGGTCATGCTGCGACTGCAATGTACTCACTGCGTCGCGTAAGCTCTGGCTTTCGGCCTCCGCTGCGGACAAGGCTGACCGCAGCTGATTCTCCAGCTGATCATTTTGAGTCTTCAGTGATGCCAACTCCATCTGCAAGAACTGGGTGGAAGCATCAGCGCCGCTGGATGCGGCATGCAGTTCCTCCGCCACCTTTTGCAATTGCGATTCCAGACGAGTCTTCTCCGCCTCCAGCTCGGCGCTGCGCGCAGCAATAGCATCGGCCTTAACTTGGCCTTCGGTCCACTCGGCAGAGAGCGACTCCAAGCGAGCTGTCAGTGCGGCGGACTCCTCTTTGGCGCGCTGTTCCGCTGCAAGAAGCGGGGCAAGCTGTTCTTCCAGCGCCGCCAACTGTGCGGCATGTGTCTGCTCCAGCGCCGCGCGGTGCTGCAGGGCTTCGCGGAGACTTGCTTCCAGCTGCTGCACAACAGCGGAATTATTGATTTCGCCAACGGTTTCCGGGGTTGCAGTCTCAGCTGCTCCAGATTCTGCGACGGGCTCTGCATCGGTGGAAGAGTCCGCATTCTCTGCGCCTCCTTTTCCTTTTCCTTTCTTGCCGTTCTTTCCTTTCTTCTTGCCGACGTTGGATGTGGCAACATCTGTGGATATTTGATTGAAAAATGAGACAATAAGAAAATGAATGCAAATGACGTAAAAAGGTGAAAATGAATGCCATACCAGCAGTAACCAGCGGAGAAGCGGACGGATTTGGTTCAGAAACAGCAGGTGAATCTGCAGGTGCGACTTTGGACAGAGCTTCTATCTCACCCTCCAGATCTTTATTACGCTTGGTAACCTCCGCCAGGGACGCGTCTTTCTCCTGCAACTCAGTGTTGGTACGCTGCATTTCACTTTCAATGCGCTGCAGGTCAGTTTGAGTACTTTGGAGAGCTTCTCTGGCATTTTCCAACTCTGCAAATGTGCTTTGTTCCTTGGCTTTAGTCGCGTCCAATTCAGTCTGTGCACTTGCCAAGGCAGCGTTCGTGTCGACATGCGTAGCTTTCTGAGACTCAATGGTGTCCTTCAAACCCACAATGATCTCTAAAGAGGCACTGAGCTGTTCGTTAATAGCAATAGTTGACGCCTCGCGGGCTTGAAGTTCGGAACGCAGGGCTGCCTCGCCTACCTCGAAAGCAGAGAGTCTGTCTTGAAGGTCGGTGATCAATGCCTGAAACTCGCTAATTTGACTCGTGTAGGAGCTGTTGCTTTCGCTTAGTTGTGATGTACTCACTTTAATGTGATCCATACGCTCATTTAAGTCCACTATTTCTGCCTGAGCAGCGGCCTCTCTGGCGAGTGCACTGTCCAACTGGGACTTAATGAATTCCATCTCTTTACAGGATTGGACGTACGCTTCAATTTCTACCCGCTGTGCAGTAATGGTTGCTTCCAGACTGCTAACTTTCTCCAATAGATCACTCTTATGTGAACCGTCGGATTGCAAGCTTTCATTTGCCTGTTGGAGTATGGCGATCTCGGCATTTTTCTTAGCAACGAGCTGAATCTTTTCGTCTTCGGCCTCTTCGATCGACTTGCTCAGAGAGCTTATTTCTTCATCACGCCGGCTTAGCTGTTTTTCTAAAGTCTCAATCTCTAAACGAAGTGTGGAGATCTCTTCCTCAGAGCCACCAGATACTGTCGCTACTACTGGGGCCTCAACCTTCTCCTTAAGACTGGCTATTTCAGTCTCAAGTTTTTTCATTTTAAGCTTTTGCTTCTTCACATACTCCAAGAGTTGTTCTTTCGTCAGCTCTGACATGTTTCCGTAGCAGAGTTGGCAGTCGACAATATGTGTGGGTTCTTTCTTTCCAGCTGTGACCTTGCACGGCGCAAAGCAAACTTTGGTGAGGTGGAAAAATACGAAAAAAGAATCCACTTTCGTGGCTAAATTTGAACGATAAGTGCACGCAAATACAGGAACGTTGGAGCAAGCTTGGAGATTGGTTCTCATTTTTTCAAATTGATCTCTTCCTTTTCAATACGCACTGACCGAAGTAGCATGTCTTCTGGCTATCCACAGCTTGATAGTTCGAAAGCCACATCTTGGGTTTACCCTAAGTCTGATAGCTTTGCGATACGTGACTACCAAGTGGACATTTGCAAGAATGCCTTATTTCTTAACACTTTGGTTTGTCTGCCGACGGGGCTTGGCAAAACTCTAATTGCTGCTGTGGTTATGTATAACTACTATAGATGGTTCCCCACAGGTACGTATTGTACACTGTTTCGCAAAGATATACCATCTTGCTTATTAACGTTTCATTGTTACACAGGGAAAGTTATTTTCTTAGCGCCAACCAAGCCACTTGTGAACCAGCAAATCAACGCTTGTCATGACATCATGGGAATACCTGAGGAGGACATAGCCCACCTCGAGGGGTCTGTCGTAGCTTCAAAGCGGGAAACTTTGTGGACAGAAAAGCGAGTGTTCTTTTGCACTCCTCAAACTCTTATGAACGACTTGACGAATGGACGTTGTAATCCCAAGTCCATCGTGTGTATCGTGATTGATGAAGCCCATCGTGCCACGGGGCAATATGCATATACTACTGCCATTCAGGAAATAAGCATGCACTCGGTCAATTTCCGTGTGCTGGCCCTCTCTGCTACTCCTGGTTCCGATGCACGCAAGGTCCAAGCGGTAAGGGCAATCAACTTTTAAACGAAACAAGATTTCCACACTAACCAAATTTTTTATGCTATATAATACACATAGGTCATTAGCAATCTGCTGATTTCGCACATAGAGCTACGATCCGAGGACGACCCAGAACTGCAGCCGTACACACACCAGCGACAAATCGACATTGTGGTTTGCGAACAAGGCGCTTACAATGGGATCCAGGCAGTGCGCAAGCTGCTGAATGATTTGATGGAAAGACATGTGAATAAACTGACCGAGTTTGGTATTGTGCAGTGCGACTCGGTGAACCAGCTTAATTTTCTGCACGTACAGGAGTCAGAAAGGTAACGCACTTTACACTTTTAATTTCACGTATTTTGTTGGCATACTCTCGGCCTTGCGACGTTTTGTGTGAATGCGTAGAACATAAAGCAACGTTAAATCTACCATGTTTGTTCTTTTGTTTTGCAGTGCGATGCGCACGGCCTGGATGGACGGCGTGTACGATGCAGCAGTTCTTCACGAGCTAAACACCGCCGTTGACGAGGTGGCTGCATTGTTGAGGTGCCGGAAGGCTCTCTGTGACGAAGGCTTGAAAGCGCTGCTGGAGTTGCTGAACTCCATGAAGACACATCATGTAAGATTTTATATGGGCATAATTTGTGCTGAGCTGTTCTATGCTTGCCATAATGTTGCGATTCGATTTACCTCGATTCCAATTTGCTCCAAATTCCATTGTGTGCTCTCTTGCTCATTGTTTTTATACCTCATCATCATCTACATCTTCCACTTTTTCTCAGTTGGAATGTGTGTCTCGTGGCAGCGTGCAGGCTGCGCACAGCATCGTCTCCACCGACCTCTTCGCACGTACGGTAGACCTGCTGCACCGCGCGGTGCAGGATCCCAAGTACCTCGAAAAACGGCAACCCAAATTAAACAAGCTCAAGGAGATACTGAGTGATCACTTCGGGCGGCATGGTCGTGTGGGGAGCTCCACCCGTGCATTAGTGTTTTCGCAGCTGCGGAGCACGGTGCATGAGATTAAGACGGAGATCAGTGATGTACCGGGTGAGTATGTGAAAAGTGTTTAATTTGCAGCGATTACTGAAATGCTATAGCTCGCCACGTATTTATCTATGTATGCACAAATATTTATCTATAACTTTTAAACTTCTGTACCGAAACCTGTGTTTTCTTTTCGTAGGTATTAAAGCTCACGAGTTTGTGGGCCAGGGCACGGCCAAGTCTACCAGCACCTACACGGATGCAGATCCTGACTACTCCAACAAAGGTAATGCTTAACACGGTTGTTTCTTTCCTCTATTTTTCATGTTTTGTGCATCGATTGTACTGTGAGTACTTGTCCCAAAAGTACTTGTCCCAATCAATATAACATTATGACGCATGTCAGCGCAATGAAATAGAACTCATTCTTGTCTTTTTCAATGTATCATATAGGGCTGACGCAAGCAGACCAAGCGCGCATTTTGCAGAGCTTCAATGCCGGACAGTACAATGTGCTTGTGGCCACCAGCATCGCAGAAGAGGTTAGTTAAATATGAATTAAATATGAATTGAATATAATTGAATGTGCTGTTGAGTTGGTACATATACATCCGCACATACATAGGAGAATTTGTAGTTTTGTACTCTTTATTTGCATTTTAACTCTCCCTATCATACTAAACCTATATCACAACGTATCACAACACTTTATCTGTGAATACCATTTTAGGGTCTCGATATCGCCGAAGTAGATCTGATCGTATTGTTTGAATCGGTCGCTTCGCCCATTCGCTTGGTACAGCGTTGCGGCCGCACCGGTCGAAAACGCTCCGGCAAAGTCGTTATGTTGGTATCCCAAGGCCAGGAAGAGACGAAAGTCGAGAAAAGCCACGACAACGCGTCGGAAATTGCGAAAACCTTGCGTCACGCGAGTAAGAACATGCACATGTATGCGCACAATCCAGTGATGTTTCCGTCGCACCGGCCGCTGCCGACGATGGTATTACAGGACATGTGTGTGCAGGTCTTTCGACCCAGTGAAATCGCGGGTGGGATGAGTCGCAATACAAAAAGTAGTGCTACGAACAGTGGCATGGGTAATAATAATAATAACGCTAACAGTAGTCGAAGTAATACACACAATGCACACAGTACAAATGCTACGGGAAATAAAGTGACCAAGCCAGGCTTTTCGATGAGTGCTTATCTTGGAGGAAGTGCCAATCGTAGTATCGGTTACAATGGTCATAGCAATAATAGCCTTAGTGGTGATAAATTAGCTATAATGGACGATATGGACAGCCCTGAGTGGATCCCTACACACTCTCGCTCTAGCAACAATAACAATAGTAATGTTCATAGAATGAGCTTAAGTAATATGCTGGGTGCGACAAGTTCTAACAAGGCATCAGCGTCACTACCTCAACCAGACAACACCTATGAATCACACTATGATCACAATACCGGTAATGGTGGAGACAATGACGAGTGGGGTTTTAATCCATGCGATAGTTACAATGCTCTAGGAGATAATACTAGTAGCAACTACAGTCGAAATTATGCCCCACAAACTACGGGTAACTTTAATCATAGTGTGCAGAATCATTGCAGCACGGGGGTCCATAGAAACAGTAGTCATGCATCTATCTCTCATAGTTATGATCAGTACGCTCAAAATGCTAATAATACGCACAATTCTATTCACAATGACTCCAGTGCTATAGATGACGATGCTGAGTTATACAGCTGGGGTGCAGAAGCTCCCAATGCTACTCTAAACACTTCACACTACATCAATAGTAATAAGACCATTGCAGTAGTACCTACAAGCCACAATTCATCAAATAACTGGGCCAATAGGAACACTACCAATAACAATTTCAGGAAAGCCATTGAGGTGGTCGATCTATTGGATTCTCCAGTGGTTAAGAGCCACAAGAAGGCCGCAGACCTTTTACCGGCTAAAAATACAGTTGCAACTAGTACTGACACTAATCTCGCTATAGCAAGTGCTACGACTCTTCCCGTTTCTGCTTCTACTGCTACCGCAGCCACTACATCCATTACTGCTACTACTGTGAATAAAGCACCATCTGTCGTTACCACTAATCCTTTTCCCCGCACTGTCTTCAAAGCTAACCTGTCCTCCTCCGTCCCGAGCATCAGAAATGCCCCTTTTGCTGGTGTCCGACTGACCAATGTAGTTCGCTCTACGAATCGAAACATTTCCTTCGTGGCGTTGGACGATGATCTTTCACTCTCTTCTGCGGACGAAAGCACTGTACCAGCGCCAACAAAGCTAAAGATGAACATACATCGTTCTATGCCTGGACCGAGTCTTCCCACCAGCAGCTGCAGCACCAGCAGTCGAATGGACCAAGCGAAGAGTGTTATAGTTACAAGTACATCCCGCGCACACAGTAATGTGCCAATTATGAACAGTAACACTGAAAACGCAGGTCGTGCATCGTTATGCAGTACCAACCATACGAAAGGGACGATAGATCAAGATGTGGAGGGTTTGTCTGACACACAAAGCGAAAGCGAAGGAAAATCAGACCGCCACGTCGTGCGGAAGCATGCAAACACAGTGTCTGGACCTACCACTCTTCAGCTGAATCCATCTACGAAAGTAATACCGGATATTAAGATAGGTACTACCAGTAACTGTGAGTCAGCTCCTCCGCCACCTAGAAGCCAATATGTTGATAACAGCGGCATTGATTGGGGAAGCAGCAGTAGTGGCAGTAGTGGCAGTAGTAACTCAAGCGGTGAGAGCCAGGAGCGCGAAAATGAGCACGAAATACAACATTCGGAGCCATTCACTGACCTCTATAATAGTAGTTCTAAGCAAAGAAGAAAAGTGCCGCGTATTAAGGAGACGCAGGAATGTTTCTTTTCGCAGTGCAGTATCTCCGAGGAAGAAGATTGCGGTCAAGATAGTAACAACATTAGTGCTTCGAAGTCCATTGTACCTGTCGAACCAAAGCCTTTTTCTGTACGACAAGACTCGCGTGCCTTGCCAATACACGTTGCACAAACGCATACAAGTAGTAACAAGACAGACACGAAAGATGACAGTGGTGATGAGAGCGATGGTAGTGATGCGAGCGACACGGCGAACGCCTGCTGCGCATGTTTGGACCACATTTCATACGAACACGACGTGATTGTGTTCTGCGAGGGGCTCTGTGGCGCCTGCATCCACGTCAGCTGCTATGGTGTGTTGTATAATGGCGTTCCTGAGGGAGACTTTTACTGTGAGGGATGCACATTTACAATGGGCATCGCCAATACTACCAGCAGTAACATTCCCCGTGCTGACAAGAGAAAAGCCAAGAAAGAGGCACATCGTAGGTCTTCCAAGGCTACCTGTGCGTTGTGCTTTCGTTCTGGCGGGCTGATGACTCTGTCCACCACTGACACGTTTGTGCACCCAATATGCGTCCTTTTTACCCCCGAATTGACCTTCTGCCCGGAGACTGCACGTGCAAATAATCTATCGAGTTTGGACAAAGACCGTAAGTACATCAAGTGCGAAGTGTGTCAGGAAATAGGCGGCGCGGTGGTGCAGTGCGCAGAGACTTGTTGCCTCAAGGCTGCACATCCTTATTGTGCCTATGAAGCGCGCAGGCAGATGGTCGTGCGAGTCCACAACGCCGAAGACAGCACAATGTCCACTCAGGCTCATCAGACGGCTGGGCGCGGATACACGCAGCAGCACACGCAAAATATTCACCACAAACACTCCCACGAGGACAGTGTCGGAGGCCAATATAATACTTACGAGTTGTATTGTACCAAGCATAGGTCCCTGCCTGGTACGCAGAAGCAAAAAGACTCCATTATCGCCACGTCCCGTCTGCCACTGCGCGAACCCAGTACCACTTCTGATCTCGTTAAAAGTGTCAAGAATGGCAAGAACACACACAACGCGGGACAAGACAAGAAACATAAAAATCAACACCACAACCGCCGCAGCAGCATCGGAATTGCCGACCAAGACACTTACAGTAGTGATGACTCCACTAATAACGACGCGCGCACAGCTACCAAGAAAAGAAAAGGAGTTCAATTTGTGGTGAAGAAAGGAGGCGCGCGGGAGCGAGACCGTGGAAAGTCAAATTCGAGCAGTCCAGGTGATCTGGTGGACACTGCAGAGAAGAAACCACCCCGCGACCTTAAAAAGAAAAGGTATGTATATCTTTTGGGCTAGAAAGCTTATTTTTTGTTAACTTTCGAGATGATATTCTTCTTTTCCACCACACCGTACGATTTATTGTTTTCACTCAAAATTTATATGGATTGACTTTTTTCGAAATCTCTTTATCTGCAGATCCAGTCGGGATGAGGTTGGCGACAAGCACAAAGCCAAACACAAGCACAAGCGCCGCCGCACGGACCCCGCCGTCGCGCGCTTCTTCGAATTGGAAGCTGTGCTCTCTGGCAGTGACTCTGGTGATGACGAAGGTGCATCCGACGAAGCGTCCGAGGACAGTGATGCCTCAGGCTCCTCGAATTCCACCCAGCTGAGTGGCGATTTTATCAACGATGGCACGTATACGCAGCACTCGCCGCAGGGGGAGGCCACGCAGTATGGTATGTACCTCGCGGTGAACAACTACCACAGTCACATGCGCAGTCCAGACGACTTCGTAAGAGGTAAGCATATGTATCATTGCAATGCATCAATTGTTGTATGTGCTGCTATAGTAATGCTCCGTGTTACAGTACAGCATTTCAATGTTTTTAATGTAAACCTTTCGTGTGTATGTAGGGAAACTGAATGTTGCAGGACTAGTCCGTCGCAAGCCATTGCTGCAATCTCCAAGTGATCTGCAGGACACCCAAGCGAGTGATGTCGATACCAGTCCTCACAGTAGTATTGTGGACACACCACAGGGTACTCCCGACTTTCAGCAAGGCCGGCGCAATAGGTATGCTGCTTTTCTGTAACTTTCTTTATCGTTTGTCACCGTCGTTTTAATTGTTCCTTTTTAAATATGCAACTTTTGCAGATGGAAAACAGCATCGTGGCTGGACTCTGGCACGCAAGAAAGCGCCTCAGAGGGAACCGCCAGCAGCGATGGTAGTGATATTGAGAGTGAACTCGATAGCGTGAGGAAAGAAAATAGGCAAACAGGGACAAGAAAGGGTGACAAGAATGGTCCGCGCATGCCACAGAAAAGCAGCCTGATGGCGCAGCTGAGTAAAAAACCAACTGCTGATGGTGGATATGACAAAATTGCCTCCAAGTCCAAACCTTCGTCGAAGAAGTTTGCTCTGTCGCACGAGAAAGAAAACTCAAGTAATAACGCCGCCACCGCAGCCAATCGAACGAAAAGTACGTTTTACAATAAACTGGTGCGGCGTGGTATGCAGGACAGCAGCAGCGACGACAGTGACCAAGAGACCAAGAAGAAACGATCACACAAGATGTCTGTTGCTCGTGCCGCCAGTGCTGCTGCTACTACCTCTGCTGCTGCTCCCTCTACCGCCGCCGCTAATGCCACTTCTTCGTTCTCTTCCGTGCCGGCAAGAAGCACTGTATCTGGCTCAGCAAATAGCAGGATGACTGTCGCGGTGGATCTGACCAGCTCTCCGCTGTGTCCAATCTCGCCTTCAAGAAATAAAAGCATCCAGGGGTCAGTCCACCAGACAAAGTCTGTTGCTGCTGCCCCTACAAGTCCCTTTGGATGGGGTTTCTGATGGAGATCGATGTGTTTGTATGGTGATTGGAGATATGAAAGGTCGCTCCTATCATTGAAGCGACCAAATTAGTTGTTTTGCTATTTATCTGCACAATAATTATCTTTTATATTATACTTCTTTCGCCACTTTGTTTTATACTTTGCAGATCAACGTCAGAACCTTTGAATCTTTCGAAAAATCAAGACGTCAATTGTTTAATAAATATTACTTTGAAACCACAAGCACAGGGTTCATTCATCCTGGTATAAGTAACGAACAGCATTCCCAACTCCGGAAACGATTTCGTTGTTCAGCTTTACTTGGACAGGTTTTTAATCTGCAATGAAAATAGTACGAGATCACATAAGCGCTAAAACAAGTGGATGTTATACTGGTGGGAAAAAACAAAACAATATCTAACCTGTTGGATGGCTTTCTTCACTGCATCTGGATCGTTGGGATCCACCCCGTGCACCGGCGGACCCAAATGATTCACATTAATTTCCTGGTCGCCTTTCAAAACACATTTCCAATGCTGATTGCGTACGGTTGGAGTGGCTTTGTACAAGGTGATCCAGATCACCTTCTCTCCAGCATCGTTGGTGTCGAGCTGCCAGCTACTTTCGTCGGCTTCAACTTTTGCAAAGAACTCTCCCTCCAGCAACGTTGCTCCATTGACTACGACCTTCAGAGTTTTTACCTTAATTGTGATGTCAACGTTCTTGGATTTTACATCTCCGCTGGCGTTTAAGCCGATAAACATTTCTACTTCGAGCTCATTTTGGCTCCATTCGTACTTGTCAGTTTTACCGTACAGAATAGCATTGTCAGTCAATGGGTCCAGCATGGTCTGCGCGCTGAAATCTGTGTCGTCCTCATCGTCCTCATCGTCGTCTTCAAATGCTCCTCTGATGTTCCCCTTGCTGCTGTCGTCTCCAACTGCAGAGTCTAACTTCGCTTTCGCTTTGGCAACATTGAAAAACGAACGTATAACAAAACCAACTAGAACTACGCACAGAGCAGTAACAGCGAGCTTGAAAGTCGCCGGATTAGACAGCAGGTCATTCACTTGGTCCATGATTGGGGCAATACTGTTGCCAAAATTGATCTTTCTTCCAGAAGAAGTGTTTCGCTTTGATAACATTCAGTGTTTTACTTGTGTTCAGTAAAGCCGTTTCGAACCTGCTCCAAGCACAGCACCTGCCCATGCAAAAAGTTTAAACAGCTCGTTCTTGTGATGTTCACTTCGCGACCAGTGCAATGAGTACTTACAAAGCATCCAAATTGCCGGCGAATGCGCCAGTGTTATCTAAAAGCGACTCGTTGCCTGTTCTTAAAATAAGAAACCCTGTGGAGGGGATCCAGATACCATCCGTAAAAATTGAAAGAAGTCTTGGAAGATCAGAGGATGATAGCAAGTCGTTTAATTCTTTTGGCTCCAAGTCATCAGCAGTAAGTATTATGTAAAGAAGTTTAATATTAAATTCTGGTATTTCTAATCCATCCGCCATGGTCACTTTTAGGATACCAGTCAAAAGCATGCAAAAGGAGCCTCGCATGCACTCATGCACCCAGTCAAAATTGTGAATAAACGAGACATCGAGTTTACTATGTCATCCTCTCATAAAGAGTTGATCCAATCGAAAGTAGATATTCTTGAGGCGCACTTGCCGAAGTCGCTTCGCAACAACCACAGTGCTGCTCGCCAGCGTTTGAAACTGGAGCATGAAAGCGAACAACAACGGGTTTACAGGCTGCTCAAAGGGGAAGTGGAATCCAATCATAATGGCAGTGGTCATTCTGTCGCCCATTCTTTGGCCAACAGCTACAGTCCCGTGCATTATGCTTCTGGGGACTGGTCGGTGGGCACGACTCCCAATGCTATGGTACCAGCACCTTCTCCTGTGTTACGTCGCGCCTCGGGCATAGGCATTGCTAATTTGGCCATTACTCAGGCCCCCACAGGCCGAAGTGGGACATTGTGGGAAACACCAACCCAACATGGCATGGTAACGCGTGAAGAGATGAAAGCCGCCGCCGAGGTGGCGGAAGCGATCGCCCATTCCGTGGAAGTGTTGAGCGCGGTCGACGAACAGAAAGCCCGTCTGGAGCACAAAACACGCATGAAAGTGAAGTTGATGAATACAATGTTTGCGGACAAGGCCAAGTTACGCGATGCCCTTCGTGCCACGGCATTGCAGCTCCGACCCAATTCGGTAGGGCGGAAGAAAAAGGTGGTGGGAATTAGTGATTACGCCATTCAAAACGAAGCCCTGCATGTCGATTTCCGAAATCTTGCCCAGAAACCCGACGAGGAGATTGACTTCGAAGCCCTCGCACATGAAAACGCTCCCGCGTTTCTGCAGCGAGTGCTGACCGTCAAGAACATGCGTGGGGAAGCCACCGATAGTCGACAGAGCATCACCAGTATAAGCTCCTCCATCAGCATCTCGAGTGACGTCATTCGCAACTTGCAAGACCTCGGCATGAGTGAAATCAAAGAAAAGCTGAAAGATTTGGCGCAGTATATCAACAGCCACACCAGTCGCAAGATCATTGACTCCTGGCATTTGATTGAAGGACGTTTCAAGTCCTCCACGCACAGCAAATCGGTCACCGAGATTGACGCCAACGGGTTGGCGCACCCGGTGAAGCACCCCGCTATTACATTAAGCGCGCTGGCGTACATGTTGTGCTCCACCAAAATCAAAATTGGCCACGAAGAGCTGCTCAAAATGACCAACAAACTGGGTTTCATCACTCCCGAGCAGACTTTCCAAGCACGACGGGTGGCCGCGATGCAAGTGGTGCTGGCGATGAACGAAGAGGTCAAAAGCGAGCATTACGAGACTTTCAAGCAAGAGCACTGGCATTTGATGAAAGGTGGCGAACCGCTGGTCAGTCTGCAGGAATTTATCGACATCATTT
>LNAP01004175.1_pt1 | contig 13481 bp, 26 predicted proteins | sample 602601 | NCBI WGS metagenome assembly LNAP01 (sample SAMN02440304, study PRJNA202911) | soil metagenome | biome: Subtropical and temperate rainforests or woodlands; isolation source: soil samples (1 kg each in a 20% v/v slurry with milli Q water) were... ...
AGTTCAGTACTTGCCCGACTTGTCTCGACCGCTTTGACCGAAGAGAAGATTGCCCCGCCTGCTCCGGACAAGGTTTCGTCATCAAGCTGCCAGGTTCTGATCTACGCTGAAAAAACAACCGGAGGGCTCCAATTATGTGTGGACGTCTTTCTCAATACCGCGGCATTCATGACTTTGTCGCGGCGCTCAACACTCCAAACACATTGATCAACTATGCAGGCGACCAGCCTTTCGAGTTCTACAACGCCGCGCCACCCACTCAGCTCGCCCTCTTTCACCAAGAAGGTCAGTTTTTGCGAGCCGACAGGGTGCGCTGGGGATGGCGACCGCACTGGGCAGATCGTTCCGCGTCGATCCATGCCCGGGTAGACAGAATTGCCCATAATCCATTCTTCAGAGCGATATGGCCGCACCGGGCGATCATCGCGATCGACAACTGGTTTGAATGGGTTGATGAAGGCGGCCCAAAAAAGCAGCCCTACCTGATCCGTCGGAAGGATCGCGCACCAATCCTCTGCACCGCGATCGGTCAGTACCCCCACGCCGAGCATGCACCGGACGCGCACGACGGCTTCGTGTTCATTAGTGCCGACAGCAAGGGCGGCATGGTGGCTATACACGACTGGCAGCCGGTGACGCTTAGCCCCGAGCTAGCCCGGGAATGGCTGAATCCGGCGACACCGAAAGAGCGCGCCGAGCAAATAATGCTGTTGCACTGGGAACCAACCGAGGCTTTCGAGTGGTTCAAGGTCGACCGCCCTGTGAGCAATGTGCGGAATCAGGGAGCTCATCTTATAACTCCGATAGGTCGGATCGCCGGTGGCGACTAAACTGCCAACCGCTAATCACATCCACCAGAATTGGCACCACATTATTTAACCGCGAGATCAATCAGGGGGTGAGCAAACAAGGAAGCAACCAGCCATCAGTTCCACAGCAAATGGTTCGATTGGAGTCCAGTCTAAAACGACTAGCACAAGCTGATCGATCCAGTTCGGCTCAGAACACCTCTCTGTTATTCCTGGACATGTAGTGCCGCGCTCAAGGACGTACCCACCAAGGCTATGTTCAAGGAGAAAGCACGTGTCAAACGAGACCGCTCAATCATCTTGTTCGGTGTGTGTAGTGATTCCGATGCACAATGCCGCGAGCAGCATTCAAAAGACGTTGGAGTCGCTGAGCCATTAAACCCGCCTGCCCGACAACGTTATCGTCGTTGACGATGGTTCAAGCGACCTCGGTCCGCAAATAGTCAAACGCTATACGGCGCCCTTTCTTTTGCAGCAGGCTAACGAAGGGCCGGCCAGCGCGCGGAACAAGGGCATCTTGCGAGCCGAAGAGACCTTGATCGCCTCCCTCGATGCCGATGACCAATGGCTTCCGCAAAAACTGCAAAAACAAGTTGGCACTCTATGAAGAGCTCATCAGCACAGGACATCGAGTTGGACTTATCGATTGTTATCAGTTGAGTGAATTCAGCGACGGGAAACGGCAGCTGGAAGCACGACGCAAATCCGCAAGTCATTTTGCTGACTTCATCCACGAAAACATCATCAATGGTACGTCCGGCGTGCTGGTGATGCGCGAGGTAATTGCCTCCTTGGGCGGTTTCGATCAAACACTGCATTTTGCTGAAGACCGCTTGTTGTGGACCCAGATCGCCGAGCATTGGGAAATCCATACGGTGCCGCAGGTATTGGTGAAGCGAGGGGTCAACAGCGGCAACATCACCGCGCAACCGCAAAAATACTACCCGCACAAAATAAAACTCATCGAACTATACCTCGCGCGCTATGGAGAAAGACTGACCAAACAACAGCGCATTCATTTCGTGCTGGCTAACCACGTGGAATTTCTAAATGCGTTTTCCAGGCGCGGTGAACACACGCATGTCATTACGGTGTTCAGGCGAATGCTTGAGTATTCGGTAAGGGCAAACCGACCTTGCGCTATCTCTATGCGTGGGTAAAAACATTGCGCAAGGCCTCTTGAGGTCGCTATTTTTGACTTCGGTGTTGCGACTTCCTTGGCATAGGCCTGACACGCAGCCAACGCGATCAGTCCTTGGTCACAGGCATCGGTGATGTCGATAATTCGTTGAGCATACGCCGGGGCAAGTCGGGCGCGTGCTCCCCCATAAACCACGCCGCCGGTGGCAGAGGTGGTTGGCACTGGGCCGTCGCCGGTGGCCGAGGTGGCGTCGAGTAGGACTAACAGGCACAGATCAGCAGTGGCAAGGCGGCCGCGCAGGCGACCTTGGTCACATTGGGCATCGCTTAGGGCTCGAAATAGGTTTGTTCACTGGCCTAAAGGCGTTGCTCGAGCGCCAGACGCTTGTCCTGGATCGGCGCTCACTTGAGCGGCGGCGTTGCTTATGGCGATAAGGTGGTCTTGGTGTAGCCGTCGAATGACCAGGCAATGCTGAAGCCAAACTCTTTCACCGTCAGGCCAACCACCATGACGATCAGCGCACCCAGCGCCGCTTCGATGAGCTGATGGACGGGGCTTGGCTTCTTTGCCATCGTATTGAATACGGAGCCATGTCAGGGCGAAGGTCAGCCCCATGGCTAAGCCATTCTCTCTCAGGGCGTTCAGCACCAACGCCCTGAACGACGGGGCTTTTTCTGGCATGTGTGGCATCTCAGGCTCCTCCCCTATCTCGGAGCCATTAACGAAAAAGCCCCGCTAATAGCGAGGCTCTCTCCTGCCATCCGCCAAAAATTGTATGCTGCATGTTCAGTCAGATCCGTTCGTCAGAACAGCTCAACTTCATACAAAATTCAGAGCTACCATTTTTTATCCACATGACCGCTCACGGTTTTACAGCGATGGACATGCTGAAGACGTTTGCCATTCGATACCGCATTAGGGGTAAGCAGCAAGAGTTCACTTTCTGCGCCAAAAATCTGTGCGCAGTGGAAGCGCTGTATCTAGCCTGCTTACACTCCGGAATCTATGAGTTCCCCGGGCCGCAGTGCTTTTTATGCCCTCAATCATTTAGTGCCTTAGCGGCGACCGTGGGTATATCCGAGCTGGAAATCGCGCCTATCCATTTGAATATAGCAACCAGCTTTTCTCGAAAAATCTACGTCCTTTTCAACCCCCATATGCACGACTTACCGCTGAATGATTTGACTTCGCGCAAATTGATCTAGGTTTCAGTTTTCAGATGTGGTACTCGAAGCTTTTTTTCGGGTCTAAAAATTAGGGAAGAGTGAAATCTTGCTTCTCATGGCTGTAACACGTAGCCGTCGACGGAGGTCGACCTGGATCAAAACGAGGGCACGCTCATGAGACCCAAAAAGGTAAGAACCGGTAACGCATGGTGGGACAAGGAGATCGCCAAAAACACCCACCTTTTCTATGAAGCGGATCAACTTGATGTCGACGCCTACAAGATATTGGGTAACGAATACATCGACCCGAGTACGTTGAGGAGGTTCTCAGAGGCCAAGAAGAAAGCAGATCAAAAGTACACAGAAGCCTACCAGGATTGGATACGGATCAAGAAAATGATCACGAATGGAGCCAGATCGCAGTCGAGTACCTCCAGCGCCTGATGGAAGAATCGAACCTGTCCACCGGTGGCCACATCCTTTTCGCCGACTACATCCTAGGCATGACCGACTATCTCTCAATCGCCGTGATACACCACAGCGATGCCGTGACGGTCGGCGAAGACCTCAACGTTATGCGGATACGGCGCCTGGACATGGATAGCATTTTCTAGGCTGCGCGGATCAATCTGTCCGCATGAAAAACAACCCAACCTCGAAGCAGTACGTGTCGATCCTCAAGGCGAAAAAGGGGCGCCGAGTCACTGAGTACTTCCATGACTTCGTCGGCTGCCAAGAAGATATTGACGGTCCAAACCTGAACCTTGCTCAAAGCGTTCAGTGACATCATTGAAAGCGAAGACCTCGGCGAAGATGCCGCCCGAGAAAAGACCGAAACGCTAGTCAGCTACGCAATGGTCCAAGCCGAGCTTGGCGAGCCGACCACGCTCAATGAGCTGTCCGAGGTGCTAGATGACGATCAGCCAAGGACGTTTGCCGAGCTCATCCAGGCCAAGGACTACGGCCTTTCTGCCTCGCTCCCGCCGGACAAGAAGCCCCTGAACAAATTCCGGCACTTCACCGGCCGCGTCGATGGCCTGTCGATCAACTTCGAGCAGCACCTGCTGGGTTCGAAGGTCGAGTACGACGAAGCCGGAGGGACGCTGACGCTACGCGGCTTGCCCCTAGAATTGGTGGACCATCTCAAGCGGGCCACCGAATAATCCTCCCATACATCTACTGCATGAACCTAGGAGGATGGCGTGATCATTCAGTGACTGGATGTCTGATACGCATCTCTCGAAGATGATTGACGGAATGAGTTTTCAGCCTGAGATCACTTCCCACCTCAAGCCTGGAAAGTAATTTTTTCGGAGTAGTGGTCCGAAAGTGAATCCAGTGCCCGGAACCGTCAGACATTTGATCGGTGTCTGAAACATAGAGTGCAATTTCACTCTCACTGAGGTTTAGCGCTTCAGCAAGTTCCCGCTGCGACGGCTTGTTATCGTTACTCATAACGAAATCCTTTCATAAGTCGGACCACGGCAGCTTAGTTCACTGCCAAAATTTATACCTACCACCTGTCGCATTTGGTCACGGAGGGCGGCGCCTGACTGGAAATCACTTCGCCCCATCCCAGCACCGATCATCCGCTACCGCTACGCGGAAATGCTCCCGGGCTGGCCATGCTACTGGGCGTCGGCCCAAATGAGCGCAGGGCACGGCAGCGCCAATCGAACCGAATGCATTTGGCTGAGTCCTGCCTGTATCGATCAGGTCAGCGAGATAGGAATCACTTTCTGGATCGGTCAATTCGAGAAGACTTGTGAAGCCTCGAGCGAATCGACCCAAGACTTCGCAGTTTCCTCCCCTAGATCCACGGCTTCTTCGAAACTGGTCCAGTTCTTTTTAATGTCGCCAAGGCGGGCAAGTTCACCTTTATTGGCGCCAGTTAGATTAATGCGCAGAGCGGTCGGAACATCGCTTCCTACCTCCCAGACGAAATCAATTGTCAGCTTGTTTCCTTTGTAGTCGAAGTGCACAGGCCAAAGCCGGTCAACGGACAAATTCATTTCGCGCTCCTTGATCCGACTCCATGCCGGGCCATCAATCAATAGTCCACAAATTCACTTCACGCCAGCCGGCGAGGCAGGCGTCTATCTGGAGATAGCCATGAGCATCCCCGGTGAACGCGTTGAAAGACGACGAGCTTTTGCACTATGCCGCGCTTGATCCGGGCGCCGCTACCGAACTCGCCCGCCGCATTGCCGACAACAGCATTGATCCGAGCGCTGAGCGGGAAGAGCTGCGCGAACGTTCGCATACTCGAAAGCCGCGCCGAAGACACCGAAGATGAAATCAATGAGCGCACAACCGAGCGTCTACAGCCTGCGAATTCATCCGCCGCGCCATGAACCCGGATGAGCGCATCCTTTCCGTTAACGAGCTGCTGCAAAAAGCACTCGATTGTCTGGAGTAAGGCCATGAGCACAGTTTTCGGCATGACTAGCGACGTCGCTATTGCCGAGGCAAAGAAAACGGTAAAAACCAACCGACCAGATCCAAAGCGCTCTGGCCACAATATCGAACTGACGATTGATGACTGGATGTACAAAGTCTGTATTCGTGCAGACCAGATCATGGCGGAGCGAAGGTGAGGCAACAGCCCGCTTTTCGATGCCCCCAGTACGCTGAGCAATTCATTGAGCTTGCTCGCAAGGGCAGCAAATGCCATGAGAATCAGGGCGAAACGAACACTGGTCGACGCCCAAGGTGAGCCGATCATTAATCCTAAGAGCAAGGCGTCGAAGGTTGGTTTCACGGACTGGTCGCCGAAGCAGGAATCGCAAGCGGCTGCCTGACTCGCCTTCACCTATTGCGCTGAAGACAGCGGCCCGTTGCTAATAACAGTTATCGCTCGCACCATTTCGTAGCCAGTCTAATTCCGCGCCTCATTGCTTCATCGAAGCTTTTCCAAGGCCAGCTTTCTTTGGCTAGCAGGACATCGTTACTGCCGTCTCGCCCCCAGACACGAAGCCCCACCGGTGCAGGGTTATCCGGCTTTCCCCAGATGAAATCAATCTTCGCTCTTCTACCATTTGGGTGGACGTAATCCACGGGATACGGCCGCTCTACCAATAAGCTCATTTCGACTTCCTTGTGATCCAGCACTGCGCCGAATCATCAAGCAATAGCCCACAAATACACTTCACGCCAGCCGGCGAGGGCGGCAACTGCAATGGAGAGTGCCATGGATCGCTGGGCCGGTAGATCGGCTTCAGTGGCGGTCGCAGCTCCAAGTACGTGATCACGCGAGTCGTCGCTGAAGTCGGAATGCAGGCTTCTGCAACGAAACCACTAACGATTACTTATGGTCGGGAGGAGAAAGAATTTCCTCCATCTCTTTTTTTGCCTTAGCCATGCCGGCTATGTTCTTGGTTTCGGCAGCCTTCCCGTAATCTTCCTCAAGGACACGTAAGCGATCCTCCCTATCTCTTTGCTCTTGCTCTTTGCTCTTGCTCTTTGCTCATCTCAGTTCACCTCGATAGTTAACCCCCCATCCACAACTTTAGTCGCTCAAGCTCGGGCTTCAAGAGATTTGTTTTGCGGGCGCGACTGCAAGGACAGTCACGAAACTAAAGTTGCCGAGCGAAACGCAAAATTCGTCGAGTTCAAGCTGAAGGTTCAGCGACCTGATCTTGAGTTCACCGAATTCAATGGCGGCTACCCGTTCGTAACGATGACCGCCAAGTTCATGTTCCCCGGTGCGCAGTACGGTGGATCTGTCCGGGACCACGATGGTGATGGAACACTGAGCTGGCACGCAGCCCAAAGCGATAAAGCGGCCTGGGACTTCTACCAGCAGAAGTGGGCCGCATGAAACGCATCTACCTCCGCAGGCTAATGATCACTTGCCCCGAACAGTCGTCGCTTAAACATCAACCAGACGAGGTGCCTGGTGCGAATCGATGGACGGAATCGTTCCAGTACCCTGATGCTCCGCGATCCACTTCCGAGTCAGTTCCACGTTGAAGTGCCAACCATGGGCTTTCATCAGCACAAGCGCCGCACCGGTGATTCGATAGCGTCCGCACTTCGGGCAGGTTCTTTCCAGGTAATCATCATCAGCATCAATTGCCACCGCAGGCTCATTGCAAATCAAGCAAGTCATGATCTTCCCCATTTGGGAGATTGCAGAAGGTTAGTCATCTGCATTGAGGTCTTTGTACTCTCCGGGCAGCTCCATCCAAGCATCAAGGGCTGCTATCTGACGTGCTACGGCAAAATCCCACTCGGGGCCTACAGCTCTATTCTCACGCATCATTTTTTCAATGGTGCCCGTAGCCTCCTCATATTCATGATGAGCCTTTAATACTTTCGCCAAAAACTCTTCTCGCCGATTCATGGAGGTCTCCCGAGACAGGTGAGAAGTATTGACCCACAACCACTGGAGCGCCAATCGGTAAGGGGTTAGAGGAGGAAGGGGATCAATGAGCCCGACGCGTTGGTATGCGTGCAGTTGGCCAAAGTCGCAGCTATATCCCTGTATCGGCAATCAGACTCATTGATCGCTGCCCAGCTCGATGCTGGACGATTTCCATTTAACCAAATGGAGATGCATGGCACGCATACAGCAGCCATGCACTAGTTTTTTTAACAAAGTAGCTTCTGCACGTCTAATAACCTTTTCCACTGGCCTTATAGCTTCAGGAAATACCTCTCCCCCTCAAAGTCAGCCGCTATAGCGGCAAAGGAACAGTCATGCGTAAGGAAACTGTTTTGATTGATTCGCTGCCAGTCCATCGCGACGCGAGTGGTTGGTGGTCGCACCCTCTCGGAGTTCGATGACGAAATCACCGAAGAACAGCTCAACAATTGATGCACACACCACCAGGTGGAAACGAAGATCACCTACATGGAGGGCGACGTATCGACCGACGTATTCAACGTCTACATGGAAGACGGCCAGGTTGATTGTTCGGCGTGGTGATTCAGCACCCTACCGAATCAGGTTGGTTCATCCTGTCAATCCACGATGCCGAGGATGGCCCTGTTTGCATCTGGGGCCGGCGGGTGACGCCATGATCGCCCTCGCTACATGGCCTGGCTCATCCTGTCGGGGCTATGACAATGAATCAATGGGGCAGCGCCGCCACCGAAGATGATCGGTGCGGCGCTGACCGTCATTTCGAGGTTGTTTTCAGGCTGCAGACGGTCGATGAGAGTGAGGGTTTGAAGATTGACTAGCGTCACTCTGAGCATTGAGCACCAAATTGTCATCTGCAATTGCCCGTGCCCGACCTACACCCCATGCAAGGGCGGTAGCCATCGTATCGTTGGGCAAATGGTCGTGGGATTCTTCAAACACAAGCCATCCGTTTTTGTCGTAGACACCAATAAATAGTTGGGTTCTCCCCTGTCTGGAAACTCTGGTCAGAACATCGATGAGGGTGCCGTCACTAAGCACTTCGTCGTGCGACCGACAGTGCAGCTCGCAGTCCGCCCAGAGCCAATATTTGGAGCCTCTATGCATCATTTTTGCGGCCTCCTTCTCATTCGAATTTCGATGTAACCAGCGGAGAAGGAAATATTTAGTACGGCAACCGGGCAGTGTCAATCTCCATACAGCGCCATTCGTCTAGCGACTTTTTGAACGCAATTCTCCCTTTAACCACCCTCTGCCGCCAGGCGCTGCATGTAGCATCCAATGAAACGAGAGCTGATCAAGATCAGTGAGTTCCAGCGTCGGCGCTGGGGCGAAAATGGCACCCCGCAATGCCCCCATGCGATCCGCAACCACATCCGCAACGGTGTGGTACCCGGCGAGCAGATTGGCAAACTCTGGTACGTTGACTGGACCGCATTCAACCGCTCGGACAGCAATGATCTAGTGGCGATGGTATTGAAAGGAGCTGCATGATGGTCCCACCGCCGCGCAACAAGGCGAACAAGAGTCTCCCGCAGAACCTATACTTCGATTCGCGGCGCTCGACCTATCGCTACCGGCGACCTACCGACGGTAAGTGGTTTCAGTTCGGTACCGACCGAATCAAGGCGATCGACGCCGCGAATCAGTTGAACCCGGAGTTCATGCGCGGCGCTGACTTGATCGGTGCCGTGCTGGGTAGCACATCCGAATCATTCGCTGGGTTTCTCGGTACCTACGAGCGCGACGTCCTGCCGCCGCGCGAATTGGCCAAGGGAACCCTGGGTCTGTACGCGGTGCATTTTCGGCGATTCCGGAAGCACTTCGAAGGAAAGTCCATCGATCAGATCACCATCCGCATGATCGCGGAGATGCTGGACGCCCTCACCTCGCGCACGGCCAACCAGTGTCGGGCGCTGCTGATCGACATTTTTAACCACGCAGCGGTCAAGGTGTTGGCGCTGACGCGATTTTGACCCCCGCCGGAAATCATTGACCCATTCGGATACTCAGCAATCGATGATCTTGCGTGGGATTTCAGAGGCTGCACATGGGTCAGCTAAAATCAGTAACCTGGGTCAAAATCGCATCAGCGCCAACATGCTGTGGACGTTGGCGTTGCTTTTGTTCGGTCGACAGACCGTCATTTTCTCGGAATTTTTGTAAGGCCGCCGACTCATTAGCTCATAAGAACGGTAATACGTGTATAGCGAAAAATTGGACGACCTCATGATGAAGATCCGGGCCACTGTCATTTGCGAGAGAAATAGGCACGTCTTGCTGGTTCGCAAGCCGACGTCAAAATGGGCTTTGCCTGGCGGGAAGGTAGAAATTGGCGAAGCTATCGCTGGAGCTGCTGCTCGAGAACTCCTAGAAGAAACGGGACTAAACGCTGAGCAGCTTCTGTACATATTTGAGTTTGAAGCAGGCCATACGCACCATCACGTTTTTGAGGCCTTTGTTCTCCACGCTGAAAACGCGGTACCTCAAAACGAGATCACGGAATGTACCTGGCATTCACTGAGCATGCTTCATGACCTGGACACCAACAATGCTACACAATCAATCATCCGGTCTTTCCTGCGTCGTCTTTGATCACTGCAGAATTCGATGGAGTTCAGATAGTCGCCTTTTCGCATCACCTAAGTGTCCGCTGTTTACTGGATGTTTGGGGCAGGCACTTTGCCCTTCATAGACGCATCGACGCTGCGACGTTGGCCACCACCAAGCAGCACCCGGCAATAATATGGTTTTAAAGATCGGGGCCAAACGCCCCATGAGCGACATCAGCCCAACATCGCGCTCGGCTTCTCGCTCAAGCCAGAGGCTAAACTGAGTCCGGTTGAGGTAGCCGTGGATGTAGTCCTGCAGATAGACCGCTGAGTGGAGGTAAGTTGGACGCCTCGTTGCAGCAGGATCGACACGCTCAAACCCAAGTGAGCCGAGCTCGAGGTCGTCGACGAAAACGTCGACCATACGCACCGGATTTTCCGCGGAAGCGTAATCGTCCAGCCACTTAGGCAGCAAAATAACTTGCGTTCGAGCCTCACCTTCTCCTCCCCGTGGCATCCTGCTGAATGAACAACAAGCCACCTTCCGCAATAGTGAATCCCCGATTCAACACTGGTATTCTTGCCGGCACGTTCGCCAGACATTAAGGGATGGAGGCGAAAATAGAAGCCCCGACGCCGCGAACCTTCGGGGCTTTGCATTTATAGATTGGAAACAAAATTGCATCGCCAGCCCCTGACACCGGGGCTATGCAAGCGCACCTTGTTGGTGCTGGTGCGGTGTTGACCCAAGCTGCTGACTTCAGTTGCCCCTTAGGCGGTCCGTGAAGACACGCATAAGACCATCGACTACCAATTATTCGGGTAGGTCATTGATTTCGGGTAGCTTGGGTCAAAACCCCGTCAACGCCAACAGTTCAGGTCGACGCTGCCGTTGGGAACGCTCGGAACAACGGAACGGATCTGATCATTCCGAAGTAGCTTGGCCCTAGCGGTACCCGCATTCTTGTCCAGCGCCCGCACTTCCTAAGGACTGCTATTAGCTGATGCTGTTGAAGAAGTCGCCTACGGCGTCGGCGTCAACAGGCTGCCGAGCCGGCCGGCCAGGACGAAGAAACCAAGCTGCTGACAGAGGGCAAGGTGGACGAAGTCTTCAACCGTCGGATCGAACGCCTGCGCGGCGACTAAGACAAGCAGCTGAAGACCGTACTGACCAAACTCGTTAGCTAGCGCCGAGTTTTTTAGTTCTCGCCCTGTCATTCTTTCGTCACACCTACCAAGCACAATGCGGTCAGCCAAAGGGATTTGGCCCCGCCTACAGAGAGCCCGCCCCATGCGGGCTGTTTTGTTTCTGTTCAGCGCCGCCGATGCACTCTGCGGTGCTCGCAAACAATGCCCCTGCTTTCTGGACCAGTCCGAAGCGCTCCATGTGGTCCGCCGCCCGCAGCAACTTGTCGTAACGAGCTTCGTCGCTTAGGAGGTTTGCAGGCATACAGAACAGCTTTTGCCAGCTGGCTAGTGCCTGCTTCCTTAAGTCACCTTCCATAAGATCCCTCCGCATTGATTGCCCAGGATAAATGCGCAATTCATCGAGCAGCTCACTGAGCCAGAACAAAGCTTATTACTTGTCGGGCTTTTCGCTTCTGTCTTGCGCCTCCGCAGACACCGCCTACACTGAGCCTGCCGAGTCTTACTCTCCTTTCTCTCGGCATTGGCCCGCTCGTGCGGGCTTTTTTCTGCCTGCTACGCTTTCCTTCTCAATGGAGGAAATGCCATGCCTACCACCCCCAACGATCTGACCCATGCCCTGCTCTACCGCTTTAACCAGAACATCATGGCCCTCGACTGCGCTATTGAAGAAATCGCTGTCTGGATCGACCAACGCGGCTCTGCAGACGTGTCTGACCGGATCGATGATCATCTGGCTGTGATCACCGCAAACTCGGACTTCATAGCCAAAGCCTTGGCGGATCTGAGAGCTAGGTGAACGCCGGAAGAAGTTGCTGATCCAGACTGAATTCGGACCCAATCATTGAAACCCGGCCCGGCGCTGAGCTTTTCGTATCCACCCTCCCCCGGCTAATCTGTCTCGAACGCCCATAGGATCGATCCATGGTTTCTGACAAACTCACCTTATCGCTGCTTTCTTGAATGGCTGATGTCCAGCTGGCACTGGCCACAGGCATGAAGGGGATTACCCCTACGACTCAGGCATACCCTGAGCAAACGTTGCTGCGTATTTCTCACGCCCTTGAGATTGTCGAGGCCGCAGTAGTCGATATCGAGCAGATCCGTGCCGCAAGCAATTCAGGCGCTTATACCAGACTACACTGAGCTGATCGGGCACTATCCCCCCTTCCCAGCCCGTCGAGCGCGGGCTTTTCGCGGTCTGGCATTTCTTAAAGGTGCACCGTTTTTTTATCATGGGCTACGCTCTCCCCTCTCAATAGGGAGGCAAGATCATGTCCGACAAAGGACCTGTTGGGCGATCGACTCAGCGCCGTGTTGCCCTCCACCTACGAGCATCCGCTAACAGAATCGATGATGTCTTTTCCTGCTGATACTGCGACTGGCTCTATACCGCCTTCTTAAGTCGGCGTCTTTAGTGTTAAGTCCTCATAGTTGCGCAGACATCGCCGAGCACGTTCTTCAGCTTGATTTCGGCTTCATGACTGGCAGAAATCGGCCGATTCTGTTGAAAAAGTCGACCATAGTTTCCACGGCAGAAAAGTACGCGCTTGAGATTGAAATCTTTACTTTGAGCAGAGCATTCCGGGCTCAGATTTCGCGTAGCTGCGCGCAAAAAAAAACGTTTTCAGCAGTCAGTACGTGGGCAGTCTGGAAGGACCGACTTTTTCAACAGTATCGGCCAAGAGCAGACGTTCCCGCCTACATGTCTTGTGTTAGACAGGCCACTAGCAAACCGAGGCCAACTAATGGGCATCCAATCGCTAGTGTGCCGTAACTCGTTCTGAATACTGAATTTCGGCCTTGGGCAAATGCCATGCGCAGGCTTTCGCGATACTGTTCGGCCGGTGCTTCGTAAGTAACCTCAACAGCAGCATCGTAGTTTTCTCGAATGACGGACTCGATCTCAGCAATGTCCGCACGGAAGAACTCCTTGCGTCCGTTGACCTTGTTTAGGTGAACAACGGATCACACACCTGATCATCCTCTGCGGATGACAGCTTGGGTTGATTGCAGCCCTTCGCGCCAGGCAGCAATCAGCTATTGCCGCCAGTGACGTCAGGCCGGGGGGCTCCCAGAGAGATCGTCCGGGTTGGCCACCAAATGAAAGCCGTTCAACACCTAGCCTGCAAGCCTCGTGAAAATCTACCTACATCGACTTGATCGAAACCACTTCGACAAATCGGAATTTTTTCCTAGCTGCCTTAGTAGCTTCTTGCTCAGCTAGGAGGGTACTCAACGTATCGGCCTCGTGGACCATCTCGTGCGTCTTACCTTCAAATTCATTGCCCACCCGTAGCG
>LNAP01004176.1_pt1 | contig 13481 bp, 11 predicted proteins | sample 602601 | NCBI WGS metagenome assembly LNAP01 (sample SAMN02440304, study PRJNA202911) | soil metagenome | biome: Subtropical and temperate rainforests or woodlands; isolation source: soil samples (1 kg each in a 20% v/v slurry with milli Q water) were... ...
CCCCGCTGCGTTCTCCGCCGACGATGACCTGCCCAAGCACACCTGGAAACTGTTCGACGCCATGGCGCGCGCAAGCGGCCTGGCGCCGCTGCACCTGGATTTCAGGCGCAGCAACGATCGCCTGGCGCCCATCCGCCGGGTCAAGCAAGGCCTGATCGAGCAGGCCCCCGAGGAAATCGCCGAACTGACCCAGTTGTGGCAGGCAGGCCAGACCGCGAAACTGCAGACCGGCCTGCACGCGTATTTCGCACGCCGCCGGCAACTGGTGCCCTGCATCGTCGCCATCTTGCTCGAACGCAGCAACTCTCCGGCTTGAATGCCTCGGCTGCCCCGCCTGCTCCGATCCAACACGCAGGTGCCAAGGTACGAGAGGCGACCGCGACCGCCTCAAGAAGACAACGGGCGTCACACAACAAGAGAATTCTCGGAAAATCCTGCAAAAATCCTTTGAAAACACAAAATCTCCGTTCCTAGGCTGCCTCTGTCATGGAATCGCCATGACACAACCGAAGGAGACTGAGATGGACACGAACGAGAATATCCGCGACAACACGTCGGAAGAGATCATTGTGCTCGGCGTGGCTAGCATCGAAACCCGTGGGACCGGAGCTGTGAATGAGCCGATAGGGGGTCAGCCCCTGCCGGGCATTTCCGAGGAGTGACTTACAGAGGCGCGCCGAAAGGCGCGCCTCTTCTTCTTGGGAGACGACGATGGGTGTAAGACTGAATCCTGACATTTCGTTCTGCGAACTGGATGGCCAGCTCTTCCTTCTGGACATACAGCGCGATCGCTACTTCCAACTCTCCAGGACGCTGGAGCTTGGCTTCCGTAGCTACCTGCAAGCGCCTGACAATGACGACATTGATGTCCATGCCTTGTTCGAACACGGTCTGCTCCTGAGTGGCGTCGCGGCGACCTTCGAGTTGCCCACACCGACCCTACCGCCCCCAAGTCGAAGCGTGCTTGAAACATCCTGCGCCAGTACACGCACGAGCGCTTGCCTGTTATGCGACGTCTTGCTTGCTGTCTACATGACGCACTGGCAACTCAAGACACAACAGCTCAAGCCCATTCTCCAGTCCCTGAGCGACTACCGCCATCGCAGAACATCGCCACTGAGAGATCACGTCCGATCCGAGCAACAGCTACTTGCCGCGGCTTCTGCCTTCAACCGTTTGCGCCCCATCGTCCCCATCCAGACCTGCTGCCTGATCGACTCGCTGTCGATGATCAGATTCCTCGCCAAACGCGGCCTGCACTCACATCTTGTCATGGGTGTCGCCTGCGACCCGTTCTCCGCCCACGCCTGGGCTCAACAAGGCTCGCTGGTACTGAACGAAACGCTGGGAGCCGCTCAGGCTCATGTCCCGATCCGGGTGATCTGATGAGCTATCGGTACATCGCACTGTCCGCACATCTTGCGGGTAATCCTGACGACCGCGAGGGCCAGCTCGCCTGCAGGCTCAATCAGCTCGGCATGGTCGCTCGAGGCAGCATAGGCCCACTGGTGCTGTTCACCCCAAAGGACGTACCCATCCTGGATCTTCCTGGCGGCGGGGTGCTTCTGGGCGATCTGTATGGCAGAAGTGGTAAGCCGATCGCGGACCTAACGGGCCTGCAGGATATGCCCTCGCAGGCGGCGCTGCGTCAACATCTGCTCAGCCATTTCTGGGGCGAGTACCTGCTCTTCCAGGCTTCCGACGAAGGGGAAGACGCCATCTCACTGATGCGGGACCCATCCGGTGGTATGGCTTGTGCCTATGCATTGCACGGGGAGAAGGGATTCATCACTTCCGATCTGGCGATCGCTTCCCATCTTGGCCTGCACCGGGATCTGATCGATTGGGATTTTGTCCAGAATTGTCTGATCCATCCCCACATCAAGACGGCACGCACTGGCCTTGGCGGCGTCAGGGAACTGCTGCCAGGCTGCATGCTCTGGACGAACGGAAACAATTTTTCAACGACCACTGTCTGGTCTCCCTGGTCATTCGTCGCACCGGCGCAGCGACAGACCGATTTCAACATCGCCTCGCAGATGATCCGAGAGGTCATCACATCGGTTGTCCAGACCATGGCTACGACCGATCGCAGCCTGCTGCTCGAACTCTCCGGAGGACTGGACTCCTCGATCGTCGGCGCTTGCCTGGCGAAGACCCAGGCACGGGTCGCATGCTGCACGGCCATCACACCACTACCCGGCGCGGATGAACGCAGGTATGCAGCACAGATCGCAGCGCTGCTGGGCATCGACCTGCTGGAGCGAACCCTCGACTTTGCAGACACGGACATCAAGTTCGCACTGCCGCAGCACTCACTTCGACCTGCGGTATGGGCGCTGGGCCGCGCGGTCGGCCGTGCCATCGATAGCGCGGCGGAAAGCCAGCAAGTGAATAGCCTGTTCTCCGGAGGTGGGGGCGACACGGTCTTCTGCTATCTCACCACTGCCGCCCCCGCAGCAGATGCCTTCAGGGAGCAGGGTCTGGCCGCGGGCTACCGGGCCGTCGTCAACCTCAGCAGGCTCCACGGGTGCACCCTGACCAAAGCGACACGACTGACGCTGCGCAAGCTGTGGCTCAAGCCCAAGCCACCGTACAAGCCAAACCACCTGTTATTGGCCAACAGCGAAGAATCTGCCCCACTGGAAATCCATCCCTGGTACACCGCGCCACCGCAGGCACTGCCCGGCGATCGCGAGCGGATCTTCGACCTGGCAGGCAACCAACTATTCAGTGACAGCATCGTGAGAGCCGGCGGCCGCCGAGTCCGCATGCCCCTGCTCTCCCAGCCCGTCATGGAGGCCTGCCTCCGTGTCCCAAGCTGGATGTGGATCACCGCAGGACAGAACCGCGCCGTCGCCCGAGCTGCATTTTCCCAGCAGCTACCGTCCGAAGTCCTGCGCCGGCGCAGCAAGGGCACCTTCATGAACTACACCTTTGCCATGTACCGCAGGAACAAGCAGACGATTGGCCGCTTCCTGCTGGACGGCCACCTCCAATCAAACGGGCTATTGGATTCGCACAAGCTGAAGCTGTTGCTGGAAAGTCCGATGCCCGGCCGCGACCAGTCGTTCATGCGCATCTTCGACCTTTGCATGATCGAGAACTGGGTGCGCAACCACGCCTAGCCACCGGCCCCGGCCACGCTCGCTGCCGTCGAGGGCCGGCCCTCGGGATCACGCTCGCGCATGGCACGCCAGTCCGCATACTGGTTTGCCTTTGCAGGATCATCGCACTCGAAACCCTGCAGCCAGAACCGGAACCAGTCCACGTTGCGCTGATATACCGCAAGCTTGTGACGCGGCTGGAACTTCTGATGCGGTTCGTTGGGAAAAACGTAGACATCAGCCCTACCCCTGCCGATCAAATCGACCGCATAGTCCAGGGCCATCAAGTATTCCTGCTCCGGCATCTGGAACAGCACGGGAATGGAAATTCTGTCCACGTTGAACTCCGGCGACAGCAGTCGCCAGCGAGCCGGCGTCTTCTGCGGGGACTCCAATCCCCAAAGCTCCTTCAAGCTGCCGAAGAACTTTTCCCCTTTGAGCGATCCAAACAGATAGTAGGTGGACGACACCGAGGGCGAGCTGATCGATGCCGCAGCAAGCAGCTGCGTCCGCATCGCGGCCCACAGCGTGACTTCACTACCGAAGCTCAGCCCGCCCATGCCGACCCGCCTTGCATCGATCTGGCCACTGTCCGAAAGCAGCTTGACCACACTTTCCACCGCCGACAGCGCTTCGTCGTAACGCTCCACAGGCTCGATCCGATAAGGCTGATTGTTGATGCACAGCGCCGATATTCCGTGCGCGGCCAGGCTGGCGAAGGGCCATTCGTCACCAACGCCACCTCGCACGAAGCCCGAACACAGGTAGTAGTTCACGAACAGCGGCGATGCGACCCCGGTATTGCCCTTGGCGGGATAGAACTGCCCGGTGAACACCTGTCCCTTCGCATCGGTCCAACGCAGCAGGCTGGGCGGTGTGGAGGCAGCCAACGCCTGGGCAAGGGAGGCATTGGGATCGAAGAGAACTCGCCGGGTTCCGCGCTCCAGATCGATCCACTCCAGCCGTGGCGGCTGATTGGCCGCCGCGCTCACGCACACCAAGGCTGCAGGGGAAACACCGCACTTGCTTCCAGAGTCTCTGCCGCCATTGAGCAGTCCGGACGATTGCGCCACCGGCATTACCTCGCCCGTACCGACATTCCAGCGGAAGATGGACTGCGCCCCTCCTGCTTCCCGATCGGACACGGTGAACAACACCTCGTCACGCTGCGGGCGCCAGCGCGCCGAAGAGATCTGCTTGCCGGTGCACAACGCCGCCTGGCAGACCACCTGGCGCGTGGCCTTGCCCGGCAACGATGCAGACAGCCTGACATTTGGCCCAAGCTGCAGGCCATGCTTTTCGCCGAAGCGGGTCAGTACGGCAACGCGGCCATCTACCGAGCGCGACACCTTCCAGGCATCCGGGTACTGCGGATCCACATCGGTCTCACTGCGCTCCACATGGACACTGCCAGCCTCCAGGTCGCGACTCGTTCCGCCGGGCAGGTCCACCGCTTTCCATCGATCCGGCACCTCGGCCAGCAGCGGAGCGCGATCGAACCAGATCTTGCCGTAGCGCTGGGTGGCAAGCTGTCCCCCGATGTTGCCCGAGCGGGTCAGGCCTTGGCCGATCGGCACCGTGCCATCGATACGCACCCCGTGATCGTATTCGGCCTGCTCTGCCTTCAACACCGCCTCGCGCGTCGGGCCGACGCTGTACTGGAGCGTCCGGCCACCATCGGCCAGCACGAACGCCCGGACGTCGGCCGGATCCAGGGTGACCGGACTGGCACTGCCGCCATCGCTTGCCGCCCGCCAGACATCGAGCTTGCCGTCCACCAGCGCCCGGTAGTAGATCCAGCGCCCGTCTGGCGACCAGATCACGGTCGCTGGCAAGGATTCGCCGGCAGTGCCACGCAGGACCACGCCGCCATCGGCGATCCGGCGCGGGAGCGAGCTTCCATCCAGATCCTGCACATACCAGAACGCGTCGTAGGTATTGCGCTCGACCGACGCCTGTTCGGTCCGAAATGCGACCTGCTTGCCGTCCGGCGAGATGACCGGACTACCGAAATCGACTACCTCCAGCAGCTCACGCGGCTCGACAGCCTGGGCCTGACCGGCGCACAACAGCCCGATCATCAACGCGACTGAGATCCTCATCGCCATCACCAGTGCTTGGACAAGGACACGCTCAAAAAGCGCCCCACTGCCGAGTAATTGGTCGAGTCATAGGGCGCATAGGTCAACGACGGCGCCGCATACATCGGCGGCGCACGGTTGAGCAGGTTTTGCCCGGACAGCTCGAAGGCCATATCGCCGAGCAGACTGCCCTCGCCCGTTTCGTAGCGTAGAGTGCCGTCGAAGGTCGTAAACGACGCGCCCTTGGTCCCGGCCGTGGTGTCCTTCACCCCGCTCTTGTAGTTGCCGAACACGCTGGCGGTGAAGCCACCTCGATTCCAGACAGTCCCCAGGCGGCTGCTGACCCTGGCCGGCCAGAACAGCGTGCCGGCCAACGCATACGGGGTCTGGTTCGCCGTTAGGGCCTGAGTGCTGTCCAGCCAGCTTGCGGAGCCGCGGACCGTCAGGCGCCCCGCCCCCAGATCGAAGCGATAGGATCCCGACAGATCGACACCCTTGATCCGTTGTTGGGATGCGTTGACATAGCGGCCATCGACGATCGCCACCACCTTGCTGGCGTCGTAAGCCTCACCCACGTTGTTGTAGAAGTCCCTTATGCCTGCAAGGGCTGCGGCCTGGACAGCTTCGGCCGGGTCGTAATCGACGAAATCCGCATAGGTCTGATTGCCGAACACGTCGTAGGTCGTGATGGGCTGCAGGATGCGTTCGGAGTAGTCGATATCGAACCAGGTCAGCTCAGCCTCTAGGTTGGACAGCGCCTCCGGGTGGAACGCCAGTGAGGCACTCCACGTCCTGGCCCGTTCCGGGCGCAGGTTCTGGTTGCCGCCGGACAGCCACAGAGCCGTGGCATCGGCTGGGTAACCTGCAGTGCCGAAGGTCGAGGCCGGGTAGTAGATGCCGGTCTGGCCGGAATAGCGCTGTAGCAGCGTGGGCGCCTTGAACGACTTGCCCCATGAAGCCTTCAACGTCAGATCACCGTTAGGTGCATAGATCACGCCCAACTTGGGCGTGGTGACCCTGTCGTAGTCGCCGTCTTCGGTGCGTACCGCCCCGGTCAACTCAAGCCGCTCGATTCCGGCGATGCCCTGCCCTGCCCCAACCAGCGGCAGGCTCAACTCGGCATAGGCAAAGCGGCTGCTCTGATCGCCGTCAGCCTGGCCCCGGTAGATAAAGTCGTTGTAGCGATACCCTGCCCCGGCCGCCAGCCTCGCCTCGCCGCCCGGTAGCGTGAACAATGGCCCTTCCGCGCCAAGCTCATAGGTCAGGCTTTTGTTGCTGTAGGCGCCGGTGCTGGTGGAGCTGACTGACCCGGTTGCCTTGCCCACCGTTGATTGGGCAAAGGTTGTCTTTTCCTTGCCCACCGCCCCTCCAAGGGTGAGCGTCCAGTCGTCGGAGAGCCGAACCTCAAGGCTGGGCGCCACCAGTGTGGTATGGGTCTGAGCCCTATAGGGGTTGTAGGTGCTTTCATATGCCTGTGACGTCTGCATGTCCCGCTCGCTCCTGAGCGCGTCCAGGTGCAGCTCAACGACATCCCCCATTGATTGATGCAGACTGACAGATCCGCTGTCCAGGTCATTGTCCTGCCACAGCGTTGAGGGCCGAAACATCGACCTGGCATAGTCACGCTGGTCGGACGTGATCGGATCGTTGGTGGATTTCTTCCACGTCGCGATCAGACCACCGCTGGCCCAGGTGGCACCGGCAGTGGCCATGTACTCGTGCGTGGTCAGCCCACCTGTGGCGCCTCCGTAACGCGTACCAACGGTGACGCCATCAAAGTCCCGCTTGAGGATGACATTGACCACCCCGCCGACCGCATCGGAGCCATACACCGCCGAGGCGCCATCGGCCACGATTTCCAACCGATCCACCGCTTCGACCTGGATCGCACTGAGATCCACAGCCTGCGAAAATCCGCCGTAGGACATGCGACGGCCATTGAGCAGGGTCAAAGTGGCATCAGGCCCTAGCCCGCGCAGATTCATCCCCGAACCACCAGTGATGTTCTGGTTGCTGGGACCGCCGGCCGCCGCGCCCGAAGCCACACCCGGGTTCTGCCCACCGGAAAAGTTCTGCGGGACGCTGCGGATGACCTCGCCCAGGTCGGTGAAGCCTTCCTCCTGGATGCGCTCGCTGTCGATGGTGATCACCGGTGACGGCACGCTGCCGCCCTTGATGCGGGTGCCGGTGACCTGGACGGTGTCGAGCTGGGTGGGATCTCCGTCCGCCCTGCCCTCCTCCGCTGGCGGACTGGCGTCGCGCGCGTCTTGCACCTGCGTTTCCTGGGCGGCGGCGCTGTAAAGCGGCAGCAGCGAAGCCAACGCGGCTGCAAGGGTGCTGCGCGCCAATGCGCGCCCGAAACAGTGCCGCGGGATCTGCCATATCCCGAACGCATCGTTCCTGACTGCCTTCAGCCGGACTTCGCTTCTGCCACAGCCTTGCGACATGAATGCCCCGCCGTGTACGGCAGGCTCCAACGTGCAGGCCCCGCCTATCTCTCTGCCTGGATTGGCCACTACAACCCCCTTGTCTTTCAACATGCAATGTCTCCGGTTGGCGGTCGGCATCCCCATGCCGACCTGTGGAAGGTCACCTCAGCCACGTACCCGGCTCGGCGCCGGCTCTCTGTGCCGCCTCGCCATGCCTGGACGGGGAAATCGGCAAGTGAACCAACTCCCCCCGAACCGGACCATATCTGGTTTTCGCATATTTGAAAAGCGGATATAGGTTGAGGGCGGCCTTCCATCTGAGATGCCGCTATGCCCAAGTCGATCCACAAGCCCGAGGCCCCGCTATTGGGGGAGCTGCTACGCGAGATGCGGGAGAAGACCGTCCTGAACCAAACCGAATTGGGTGCGCGATTCGGGAGATCGCAGTCCTATATCAGCGGCGTGGAACTCGGCAAAAAAGTTCCGGATGTTCTGGAACTACGCGACCACTGCGCAGCCCTTAAACAAGACTTCGTTCGTTTCGTGAGCCAGCTTGAGAAAAGAATCGCTAGCAGGATCGTTCGGAAAAATCTTTAGGAGGCTCAGCGGATCGATTCAACATATCTGATTTTCAGATACCTAAAAGACGAATATAGGGTAGATGCGGCCTTCCACTTGTGACGCCGCGATGCCCTCCAAGTCAATCCACAAACCCGAGTACCAGACGTTCCTCGAACTTCTAATTGAGATGCGGGACAAGGCCGGCTTAAAGCAGGTGGAACTGGCTGCACTATTGGACAGAGGGCAACCCTATGTCAGCGACGTCGAACGCGGCGGCCGACGGCTCGATCTATTGCAGTTGCGCGAATACTGCCAAGCCTGCGGTCAAGACCTGGTTAGCTTTGTAAGGAGGTTTGAGAAGGCGATTTCTGGCAGCCCGGCCCTAAAGGGACGGGCTACCCGTTAGTTGCGCGGACAATCCCGACTCACGCACCTCATTGACCAGATGAGCCTGGGTTGCTTTCGATCACATGCTTCCAAGCCTTCACTTCCATCCCCACTGAGCGTGCGCAAACGCATCGCCGTGACATTCGCCACCTGCGCGAGGCCCAAGGACTGAGTCAGGAGTAACTGGCCGAGGTCGCGGAGTTCCATCGGGCATACGTATCGCAACTCGAACGCTGTGTCACCGACACCTCCTTCGACGGTCTTAAGCGGCTAGCTCAGGCCTTGGGTGTGGACATCGTCGATCTGTTGCAACCCTGACCAATAAGAATACCCAGGAACGTTCCTTCTTCGGCGAGCGCTTATACGACGACACACCCGCGCTGAACCCGCACGATTTCTTCAGTCCAGCGCCAACGGCACCTTTGCCAGTTCCTTCGGCTCCAGCTTGTGCAGTCCGCCGCCATACACTCGACCCTCACCCAGCAGGTCAACCGGATCTATGGCGTTGAGTTGCCGCCATACCCGATCCAGCAACGTGGTATCACTGGCCAGCCGCTCTTGAAGGAGCGGTGTGGGATACATGGCCAGGTAAGAGTTGGCGACGGTGGCCCGGGTCCGGTTGCGGATGAAGCGGAACGGCCGGCCGCTCTTGCGATCCGAGCGCCCCATGTAGGTGCATACGATGGGGGCCGCCTCGCGCTGTTCCTGGTCATACCAGCGCTTGCGGCTGCGGCACAGGTAGCGCTCATGAAGCCCGCGTTCTCGCCCTTCGGCCAGGTAAGCGGCCAAGGCTGGGAACCGTCGGTCGATCTCGGCCTGGTCCATACGGGGGTCCAGCAGGAACAACCGGCGAGTGTTCGTCGGCAGCCCCTGGGCGTCGCCGTCAATGGCGTCGCCTTCAATATACCGCGCACTGGGCAAGATGGGCCGCAATGCCTCGCCCGGCAGCTTCCGGGCGCGCACGTCTGCCTCATCGAGGACAAAGAACCCGTTGTCGCCGGTGGCCAGACCGCGCTTGATCTTGAACAGGTCTCCCACCGTCCTGCGTTCGCCACCCACTTCGCGCACGCCTTGCAGGGGGAAACGGGTCCACTTTCGCTCCGTTGCCAAATCGGTAGCGGCCACGTCCAGGGCATGCGCCGGCTCGGCCAGGCTTCCGCCGAACGTGAAGCGTGCCACATGTCCGTCTGGCGGAAGGGCTTTGCGAAACCAGACCACGGCCGAGGACACCAGAGCGTCAGAGAACTGCACGTCGCGTGGGTCGAAGCGGTGGATGTGCAGCAGCGTCACTTGCTGAAGCAAGTAGTCCTTCACCTGCTGGCCGTAGTTGACATCCATGAACTCGCTAGGAATGAGCCAACCGGCAATGGCGCCTGGCGCCATCCACGCGTGCGCTTGAAGCAGAAAATGGCAATAGAGGCCCGCCAAGCCGCTCAACTGCAGACCCGTGGTCCGGTGCGTGCGCTCGGCCAAGTGCTGCTTTTCGTCAGCGGCCAGGTGGTGGTGGCGCACGTACGGCGGGTTGCAGATGACCAGGTTGAACCGCGCCCGCGGCTCGGCGCGGGTGAAGTCCCCGTGCGTCAGCTGCAACCCCCGCGGCGCCCACAACTGCTCCGCCGGTGCCCCGTAGTGCGGATCAATCTCAAAGCCCTGGGCCTGGGCAACCTCCGCAGGCGCAAACACGCGCAGCAGGGCCGCGTAGAACGCGCCACTACCAAGGGCGGGATCCAGGAACCGCACCTTACCGCGAACGGGCAGCAGACTTTTAGCGTGCACCAGCACGTCCCGCGCCAGCGCAGAGGGCGTGGCGAACTGCCCCATCTTGTTGCGTTCTTCGGCCGTTTTGTACGCGTCCAGCACCGCCTGCAAGCCCAAACGCTGGGCTTCCAACTCTTCGATCATCACAGTCCCAATTCCGCCAAATCGTCTATACGGTGTTCCCAAATCCAATCAATCCCCTCGGCGGCTTCGTAGCCCAGATAACCGCTGTCAAAGTAGCCGCACAGAAACAGCACGAACTGAACCGCGCTGCCGTAGGCTGCTTTCAGCTGCGTCATCTTCACCGCCTCTTCCTTGCGGCGCTTGTTCGTGTTGGTGAAGTCGCCGGCCGACTTGGCCTCCACCAGGATGGGCAACTGCCCGGCTTTGGCGGCCTTGGGCATGATGACCGCATCCACCGGAATGTTGACCGGCTTGGTGGTGCCCGCCAGCACCTGCACGTTCAAGCGAAAGCTGAAGGTGCCAGCAGCCATCTTGCGGAAGTCCACCCGGCTGCCCACTGGCACCTCCTTGTAACCGCGCGCTTCCAACCATGCCTTGATGGCCGCCAATTGCCGCACTTCCTGGGCGTTGCGGATGATCGGGTTGGCCACCGCTCCACAGAGCCGGTCGGCCACGATGGTGGCCGCACGATGTGTCTCCGCTTCATTGGGCTCATTGCCCCGCGCCAACCAGACGAAGATGTCTGGGTCCGCCATGCGCTCGATAATGTCGCCGATCTTGGTCAAATCGCGGTCCACGTCCGCCGCAGGCATGCGCGGAGGCAAGCGCTGCTTCTTCTCCAAGTTGTCCACCAGGCTATCGCTCACTCCCGCCAAACCAACCAGGCGATCCACTGCCAAGGGCGGGCAGGTGGACATCCGCAGCGTGGGCAAAATGGTGGGGTTAGCGCGGAACGTCTTGGGGCCGATGTCCCGAAGATGCCGGGTCATGGCCAGGCTATGCTCCACGGCCTTCGTGGTCGCCACGCGCGTTTCCCGGAAAGCCTTGGGCGCGAACTCCAGGAACCACGCGTTATACATGTCCACCGACAGCGCCACGTCTGCCTTCCAACGATCTGGCTTATCCCTGTTGACGCCCATTTCCGGCCCCTTCGTGCGAAGGCCCAAGTATGGGCGTTGGTGCGCCTTGCGCCAACCACGGCGTACCAACGAGAGGTCCGCGCCCGCGCGCCAAAGAGCCACGGAGCGCGGCCCACGAAACTGCCCCAGAACCGATGCCAGGGACCACCGTTGATCAATTAAGCGCGCGAACGTCGGTAAACAACTTGCGTAGATGGCCATCCGACATATCCGACATATCGACCAAAAGGGGACGGAGAACCCGACCTCGTTTTTAGAAACCCAAAGCCACGGCAACCCTGCACTCGGCTACGTGCTTCACTGCCTCGATCTTGAACTAATTTCACAAATCTCGAAGGAATCGTCGAAGACGTAGAGCACTCTTTTTGCCGCGAGGTGGGTCTTAAAAGCTTCCTCGACCGTAGTATTTCGATGTCCGGCATGTGCGAAGTCATGCCTCCAAGACAAAATTTGGGTATAGCTTTGCTTTATGTCTACACGCGCACGATTCAAAACCCTACCATTCCTCTTATTTAGATCCATCTTAAACTTATCCGCGTCACCGTGAAACAACTTGCAATACCTGTTGAGATCGTCCAGCGTTATCTTGCTATTCAACCTATCGTAATGTCTCAATGCAAACTCGCCAAAAGATTCATGGCGAGAAGTTGCGTGCCTAATCAAGATATCCTTCACGCAGTTCTCGTACGACGACGCTATGGCGACGACCAGCAGACCGGCCAAATCCGCCCGAAAATCTATCAGCCCATTCTTTTCGCTAGGCAGATGCGTCTTAATATCAAATGATAACCGATTAATCTTTTTAAACTGAGCGTCGACGTCAGCGCGGCTCATTTAAGAGCACTCTCTTTGCCACGCGTGCCCGCGCAACCAGTATCGCCGTATCTGTGGTAGCACCACGGATGACGCTGAGGAACTCTTCGTCCTTGAGGAGCACCTGATATCTATTGGCGAGTTGGGAGGCGTCGAGGTCAGGATGCTCAAGTACAACCAACATCACAGCCTCAAGGACTGCGGCATTTATCACATTTTTTGGTCTAAATGGCTTTTTAATAGCTTCGTTCACTTTCTTGGTCGCGAGGATAAAGTTGCGTTCAAACTTTTCGCACGTTTCAGAGGTAAAATCGCGATTCTCCGACATCCATTTGTTCAAGTATTTAAGCATCGGCTTTTCGTAAGTCGACCACTGCTCGAACAACGAAAGAAGCCGCAGCACCAGCTCAACATCCTTCTGGCTTTTATCTGCCCGTCTTAGACCGAGAATCTTCATCCAATCGGGATTGGCATTGAGATCCTTCAGCTTCTCAACTATTGCGCCCCGATAAACCGCGTTTCTGATCTCTTGTGGTTTCAGCCGAGTGCCCCCGGTATTCAGACGCTCAAAGATGTGGAATACGCTGTCCCCACCGGAATGCGGCTTCAACTGTTTTATGTTAATAGCTCGAAGCGTGGAGTTCTTCAGCTTCCGCTGATCTCTCTGGGCCAATTCAACGAATTTTTTGTCGTTGTACTCCGAGCGAACCGAGAGGCCTTTGAGCTTGAAGGTCTGCCGACGACCCTGCGCATCCTCCTCTCCAAAAAAACCATCGAAAAATGACTTAATGGAGATTAATCTCTGCTGGCCGTCGATGACCTCCAGCTGCTCCTCATTATTCACATACAGGAAAATCTGTGGCACCGGGAGTCCCATCAAGAAAGATTCGATGAGCTTAGAAGCTTGCTCGATTGTCCAAACATACTTTCTTTGATAAAATGGAATTATAATATCTTTCGCAGAGAGCTGATTCACCAAGAGCTCCAAGCTTGGGTCAGAGGGCGACACGGATATGTCGAATTCGACGTACGGGACTTCGTCTGTCTCGATCTCGACCTCGAGTTCGTCCGTTTGTAGTTCTTCATTCATCGAGTGCATCCCGTGAAAGTGGCCTAAGCCTGTCAGATTCAAGTTTCGCGCAAGGGAAAAGGGGACGGAGGCAATTAAACCGCCTGCGGCCGCCTTGGCCGGCCACGTGCACGGCAAGCGGCCGGACGTCCCAGCGCACGTTCCACCATCGC
>LNAP01004177.1_pt1 | contig 13479 bp, 10 predicted proteins | sample 602601 | NCBI WGS metagenome assembly LNAP01 (sample SAMN02440304, study PRJNA202911) | soil metagenome | biome: Subtropical and temperate rainforests or woodlands; isolation source: soil samples (1 kg each in a 20% v/v slurry with milli Q water) were... ...
GACGCCGAAGCTCGGCCTGTTGTCCCTGGATCAACCCTGGGAGAGCTACGCCCACAATGCCATGGGCAGCGCCGGCTTCACCGCGCTGGCCAACGTCAGCGGGCAGCCGGCGATCTCGCTACCCTTGGGGCAGAGTGATAACGGCCTGCCGGTGGGCATGATGTTCACTGCCCGGTTGGGTGGCGAGGACGTGTTGCTGCGCCTGGCTAGTCAGTTGGAGAAGGCTCATCCGTGGGCTGCCAGGCGCGCTTTCCTGTAACCCGACACCCCCCCTGTAGGAGCCAGGCTTGCCGGCGAACCAGGCGCCGCGGTGTATCTGCTGCACCGCGTCATCGTTGATCGTTCCCACGCTCCGCGTGGGAATGCCGCCAGGGACGCTCCGCGTTCCGCTGACGACGCATGATGTGAGCCGTGCGCAACGGTGACGCGGAGCGTCACAAGATGCATTCCCACGCTGTTGGGTTAGAACATTCGTTTCGGGTCGTCGTGACGTCAAAATCGACGTGCATCCAGTACCCATCATTCGGCAGTCATAGTTCTACCGCGCTACCGCGATTTTCAGTTCCCAAGGTTTAAAACTCAGCCACAACAAGACCCCCGGTACCTGCAACGCGATCATCACTCCCAGCGACCACCGATAAGCCTCCACCGGGTGCCCTTGCCCAGATGCTGGCCACAGGTTCAGAATTTCTCCCATCAACCACTGCAAGACGAACGCCAGCACGAATACCACCAGGTTGAACGATGAACTGACCCGCCCGGCAAGCTCAGGCGACACAGACTGAGCCACGATCGCGTAGTTCATGGTGGTGGAGGTGCCGAAGAAGCTGAAACCCATAGCAATCAGTAGCGGCGATACAGGTAGGCCGCTGATCATCAGTAATTGAAATGCGATGAAGATTGAAACCCCGCCACCACACACCATGATCGGTTGCACACCAAAGCGCCGCAGGTAGTCGGTGATTGAGCCGAAGGCCAGCGAACCTGCCACCATCGCCACGGTACCCCAGAGCAGGATTTGGGCCATGCTGGACTCATCCAAATGGGCTACATCGCGTAGCCAAGGCCCCATCCATAGCGACAACACTGACATGTAGATCGCATGGGCAAATACCGAGTACAACGCCAGCCGCCAGAATACCCATGAGGAGTAAAGCGTCCCCACGGCCTTGGACATTTCGCCGAGGGTGGTGTGTTTGGGCTTGTAGGTGCGCGGCACGCTCCGATGAATGACTACGCAGACGAACAAAGTCAGCAGCGCCAGAATCAAGAACGCTTCACGCCATGTGATCCACTTGAGCAGTTCATGCAAGGGTGTGGTGGACGCCATTGCGCCCAGGCCGCCCACCGATAACAGGCATGCTGTACTCAGTGGCAGACGTTCGGCAGGCAGCCAGATGGCACACGCCTTGATCGCGCTCATCAGCGAACCAGCAACGCCTAGACCGATGAGTCCGCGACCAATGATCAGGCCCAGTTCGGTATGGGAGAAGCTGAAAATCAGCGAGCCCAACACAGCGAACAGCAACATGGGGGCCTGCACGCTGCGCGGACCGTAGCGGTCGAGCATGACACCCAGCGGAATCTGCGCTGCGGCGAACGTTAGAAAGTACACGCCGGTCAACAGGCCCAGGCTGCTGGCGGGAAGCAGCAGCTCCCGTTCCAGATCCGCATAAATCAAGGCGTTTACCGTGCGAAACAGGTAGGACACAAAATGACCTAAGCCAAAGGGGATGAATATGGTCAAGAACAGGTACAAAAACGAATGTTTGGCTTCCTGATCGGCTTTTGCACAAGAGCCTGAATTTTCATTACTCATGTCGCAAGAGCCTCGCATGTGGAAAAGGTTGTGCGTATTTCACAGCAGAAACGCCCCCGCTCTTCTTCAAGCCAAAGCTCATCAGGGCTCGGTCGCATTTCTGAGAACTTTACGTGGACAGCGTTCTTCAGCGCATTGGTGATGCCCTCCAAGGACAACGGGTTATCAAAGTCGAGGAACAGCGGTTTGGGTTCGGTATCGATCTTGACGAACGCATAACGGGGCAAACCATGATCGGCAGCCCAGGCGCGCCATTGCAGAGTGTGTTCGAGCTCGTCGACCGAGCCTTTCGGCGTTGGCATGTCATCTCTGGTAAATAACCAGGAAGCGCGCTTGTAGAGGGTGCGGCCAAACCAGACACGTCGGTGCTCGTGTTTGGTCACGGTACTGCCAGCCAAGGCGAAGCCTAGCCGGTGCATGGGAGTCGAATATACGCACAGCAAGTCTTCGTTGAACTGTCCAAGGGCGTCGACCACTTGCAGGCGATCATTCACTCGCAGCACTTGTGCCCTACCGGCAGCAAACCGCTGATTCGCCGCAACACAACCGCCACCCGATGGCAGCACCAATTGCAAGTAAGAAGACTGCAAAGGCCAGTCGATATGCGAGCGTTGATAACTGGTGGGTGAATCCGCCAGTATCAGACGAGGTTGTTGGAAAATCGCCTCTACCTGCTGATTTATCTGAGTATTGAACGGTCCGAACGGCGCGGCTACGGGTTGGCTAAGAGTATGAACTGCGGGATGCACTTCACCCACGATGATTTCATAGTCGCCGCGATTGAAGGCCTCCATCGACGCACTGGAGATCATGATATCCGGGGAGTGGTAGTCGCTGCCAAAGACCTCGAAGCCAGCTACATCCATATTGGTATCCAACAGGATGATCAGGCGTTCGATGTCCGCGTTACAAAGGTGTACTTCGGAATGCTTTGGGAGGTCCTGCAGCAGTTGCGTCCAAGCCGTTTCCAGGCGCTGATCGAGGTTCAGGATGATTTGCGCTTCAAGTGTCGGTAACAGAGGAGCAAGGGTGTTGAGCAGGTCGAGAAAATCAACCGGCTTGCCGAGGCTGACAGCCTGGCGCTGCTCCCAGACATCAACGAAAGCCACATTGAGTTGATGCGCGATGGCTTTGATCAGCCACTGATTGATGCGCATCAGCGGCGCCAGTTCTTCGTTGACGTGGCTGAGCATGGCCTGGCCGAGGCTGATGTCCATGTTTCTTGAACAATCCTCGTACACCGGGTAACGGCCGACATACATGGCGCCGGTTTCCCGGCTGAGGTCGATCCCTGCCTCGCCCAGCAGATGGTTCAAGCCCTCCAGGCATTCAGTCCGGCGCAACAGGTCGCCGTGGGCATAGTCACTGCGCAAGCCCTCCAATGCTTCAAGGCGCGCTCGCCAGACCTGGCTGAACTCATCGGATACCCGCGCGGTGGCCAAGTATCGTTGCAGCCGCACAATGGGGTTACGCTCACGAGGAGACATTTGCCAGCCGCGACGCACGATCCGTTTACTCACCAAATGTTCCAGCAGGTCGTGCAGTGTGCTGACCGCGACTTCCGAACAGACGCTCAACATCCCGACAAAAGTGGGTTCTTGACCCTTTTGCTCGCTGATGTAATGCAGTACCTGCGCGGTTTGTGGGTTGAGGCGCTGGCTTTTGCCAATCGGCATGAACAGGGTCTGTTCCTGCAAGTAGCAACCGGTATTGAGCTGCAGGGGCATGCGGTCGGTGTCTGGACATTGTTGGTTGATCTGTTCGACCAACCGTTGCACCACCCAATTCTCGAAGAGGGTGTGGCGATCCTTGATCCACACCGTGTCATCCTGGGTCAGCTGCACATTGACCATCTGGCGGGTATCGAACCTGCCCCAGGCCAATGGACCGAAAAAACTTGAGGTATCGTTCTTGGCACAGAATCGTTGCGCGTAACTCCAACCCAAACGCAGCTTCTGTTTTTTGCGGGTATCGTTTCTACCGTGCCGATCCTTGATCAGCTCACGGATGCGTGTCAACGCCGATGGGTTGGATATGAACAAGGCCTCGGCTACCGCTTCGTCGTCCAGGAAGTCGATCAGCCCTTGGCGGGCGCTCTCCAGATAGGTGTTGTACTCATGATCGGTACCTTCTCGCGCCGAGGCCCGCTCCAACAAGCCGTTCCAGCGCCGCAAAGCCTCACTCAGTGGTTCGCGCAGTGCCTGCGGCAGGTCGGAGGGTTGCAAGGCTTGGCCTTCGTTGAGTTTGCGGATGAATTTGCGGCAGGCCTGGGGTGAGTGTGAGTTGGCCTCTTCAAGCAACGTTGCCTTCAGTGCTTGCAATGAGCGGAAGTCTTGTTCAAAGGCGCGGCACAATGGCAACTCGGCGAATCGGCCCAGATTCGTCAAGTGATGAATGGGAAAACCGGTCGAGCGCAGCCAGAAGTACTGTGAGCTTTCCATGGTCTAGACCGGCATCCTAATGGCGTTGAGTTGATGAAGTTTGCCGAGCAGTGCAATGTCCTCGCCGCTTGGTTGGGCGGCTGTGGAACCCAGTATCTGCGTCAAGGTGACGAGTGACTGTGGTTGCTCAAGACATCGATAGAGATACGTCGCGCGCGGGCTTATGAGCGTGAATTTATGGCGGGTCTCAGGGGTGGGCAAATACACCAGGATGTGTTGGCTGGTTCCCTCCGGGCTGCTACGCCCCAGCAGGCTTTTATCACGCAACCACTGCGACAACGCATAGCTGCTCTGGTAAATGCGTGCACTGTCGGTGCGCTGATATTGGCCCGGCACCACGGCGCTGGCTTTCACCAGTCCGGTGTAGAGGTGCACACATTCGCGTTCAAGCCCTATCAGGTCACGAATCTGCGGGTAATCAGCGAGCTCCTGGCGCTCAAGTAGAAAGTCCAGGACCGCATCGCAATAGCCATAAACTCTTGGCCCGTAATCAAACCACTTTTGTTGACGCAGGAATGCCTTGGAAAGGGTCGGCAGATCCAGCCCGATGTTGATCAGTGCGCGCAAAGTCAGCGGGGCGCCGGTTTCCAGTGCATTGATAAAGGAGTTGACCAAGCGGAACTGATAGTTTTCGACGAACCATTTCACCCTCTCAAACTGACTGGCGTAGGTATGCAGAATAGCCCGCTCGTTATCGGGGAAGTTTTGCAGCCATTCAATCGCGCCCTGAGCTTCGTACAACTGTTGCTGCAGCATTTCATCGCGTAGCAGGCGTCGCCATAGCCTCCAGACCTGCTCAGCGTCCATGCGTCAGTTCCTGTACTGGTTTGGTGTAGTAGTTCCAGATTTTCTGAGCACGCCGCACATCGGTGACAATCATGTGTTCGTCGTTGGCGTCCATCACTCGTGTCAGCGCATGGTGGGCCTGTCCCTGGTATTCCAAGATGATCGCCGAGGGTCGGGTGCGGGACATGAGTTCCTGGTACAGGTCCCAAACAGGTTCGGGCACACACGAGTCATGCCAGTCGTGGTAAAGCCCCTCGTGCCAGCTGCCACCCGCCAGATGCACCGAGATCACCTTGTCCAATGGCAAGGTGTCGAGGTAGTCGTGCAAGTCGAAGTTTTTCAGGTTCAGATGGTTGGTGTAGATGTTGTGCAAGTCCAGGTGCAAAAAGGTGCCGGACTGCTGCACGAGCCGGGCCAAGAACTCGGCTTCACGCATTTCAGCGCCTGGGCATTGCAGGTAATAGGCGGCGTTTTCATGGGCCAATGGCATCCCATAATGCGCCTGCAAAGTCTTCGCGCGTTCGGCGCAGCGGAGCACCTCTGAATTGGAAAACTGCAGCGGGCTGCTCCAGATATCCAGCCAGGAGTTGTCGCCATAAAAACAATGGTTGGCGACCCATGGACTGTTCAGCATCTTGGCCAGGGGCACATGACGTTGCACTGCGGCGGTTTCTTCGAGAGGGCTGAAACCAAAGTCGCAGCCGTAATTGGAATGCGCCAGTAATGTGAATTTCTCAGCCAGCCGATTGATCATCGCCTGAGCCCCAGGCTTGATAATCTGCGGGCCATCCATGGGGGCCATGATGTTATCGAGAAGGATTTCCAGCACATCGACTACGATCTCCTCAAATGGAAACCAGTCCAGGATTTCGGGGTTGTACTGGATACCCACACCAATTGGTTCGGGCTTAACGAAGTGAGCCATGTGGTTGCCCAGTCTGAGGAAGGGGGCGGCTCCCTCGACGTAAAGCCGAGGAGGCGCGGAGCGATCAGGCGAAAACTTTGCTTTCGATGATTTCGATATCGTCGAGGTCGAACTCCTCGAACGGCATATCGTTGAGGGCTTGCGGCGTGATGCTGGCAGTGGGGTCGGTGGTAAGTTCATCCGTGTTGGCGATAGCCGGGGTCACTGTAGGTTGGGTCATGACATCATCCTTATGGGTGGTTGAAAAGGCGAATCAGGGTGGCTGCGGTGAGGCACCAGGCGATTACCCAGCCCAGGCAGGTCAACAGGAATGTGCTCCAGTAGAGCCTGCGCAATGCAGGGGAAACCGCTTCCAGCGGCGCGGTGCGCCAATGGCGCTTTACATAGTTGAAAGCACGTTGGCGCAGACGCGGTTGCCCGAGAACCTCGGTAATAGCCAGGTACGTGTCGCCATTGAAGATGGGCAGCAGCGTCGGAATGAGGGAAATAAACGAAGCCACGATCATCACCACAAAAAGACCGGGCAAAACCCCTTGGGTGTCACGGAACATCGCCCACAGGACAATGCTCACGCCTGCATACTGGAGGCTGACCAAGGGGCCTGCCAGAATGGTGATCACCCGTTGGTTCAGTGGCAGCTGCGACCATTGCGCCTGTACCGGACGTACCCAGCCGGTGGCCAGCAACAAGTAGATGCCGATTCCGAAATCGTTGACCTTGACCCCATAGTGACGACAGGCCAATGCGTGCCCCAGTTCGTGAAGGGCGATAGAAGTCAAAATGACCGGGAAGTGCCAGAGCAACCAGCGGTAGCTGTGGATATAGGTCTCGCCAGCATCGGCCATGAACGTACTGAAGTGCACGCCCAGGTATACGAAACTCGCTAGGGCCAATGCCAGTAACGGCAAAATGAATGCCGCGCGGCAGCACCAGGGCGCCAACCGGTAAATATGATCGAGCAGTGGCTGCGGGTTGGTTTTCACCAGGTTAATCAGCAAATACTCTTTCAGCGGGCCGTAGGTTATGCCCGTGGCTGGGTCACGCAGGTCCTTTTTATGAGCGGTTTGATCGCTGCTCAGCAGTTTCAGTTTGAGCAGTTTGCGCTCGAACTGCGCAAGCTTCTCAGGGCTTACCTTGATTCGATACTGAACAAGGGCGGCGTCGGCGATCTCTGGAAGGCTTCGCTGACCAGTGAAGAGCAAAGCAAGCGAGTACTCGGCCTTGCCCAGTTCAAAGCCGATATCGTTACTGGGATCGTAGAGGTTATAGCGCCAAGTGACCGAGTCTGCTGGCAGTGGCGTCACAACCAGGTCATCCCTAAAGCAGGAATGAGCTTGGGCGCTCGAGTTTTCGAGAGCATGGACCGAGGTACTCATGCGCGAGCTCGCAACGCAAGGAGGCTTGGCATGTAAGTTTTCTGAAGGGCCATGCGGCCTTGGGTCTTAATGCTTTCGAGGTGCTCATTAGCACGCTGGGTAGAGGCTCGCCCCAGTACGAACACCGCCCCCGGCCGAGTGGGCCCGCATATGGGCTCACGGGTGGTCCGGATCGGTTCCCAACCATGCTGGCACATCAGGTACTCGATGCTGCTGGCACTCAAATAACGACGATGGTTATGGGTTAGAAACCCTTGTTCGATGCCATAACCCAGCGCGCGACCTTCAATCAACAGCAACCCATCCTCGGCACTGGCCCGTCGGCAAAGTTGCATGACTCGGTTGACATCATGAACATGTTCCAAAGAACCATTTATGATGATCAGGTTGTAATCACCACTGGGGCTCATACGTTCGGCCCCCACCAGATCGATGTCCAGGCCGATATTTTTGCCGTATTCTACATAGGCCCGGTCGGGATCATTGCCTCTTACTGTCCATCCCCGTTTCGCGAAGGGAATCATCAGGCCGCCGGAAGAACAGCCGACATCAAGCATTTTGCCTTTGGCGGGAAGCACATCCTGCAAGTACCGGCAAAGGTGTTCGCCGCGGCGTACCTGGTCCAGAAAGAACGCGCGCTCAGGTCCCGTATTGCCGAACAGGCTCAGGCGGTAGTATTTGTCGTAGTAAGCGTCGTAGAAAGCTTGATCGAAGCGGTATTGTTGGAAAATATGGCCGCAGTCCTGGCAACCGAGTACTGGCAATGCCACAGTTTGGTCACCGGGCCCTTGGACGCTTTCCAGTAAAACCCAATGGTCTTTGGAATTGCACAATTCGCAATTCATTTTCTGCGCACGAAACGTGTCTGGCATCTGCAGAAGTTGCAAATATTCTTGTTCTATGGTTGCGTTCATGATCACGTTCCGGTCACTTGATGCAGAAGAATCCTTCAAAGCAAATGTATTTGAAAACACTGGTTATATCCCTGAAGCCGGCACGAGATAACATGTCGATATTTCCCATCGTGGAAAAAGGCTCCAGTACACCTTTCAAACTTCTGGTTTTTGCCAGGATTTCATCGGCGCTATAGCCTTGGTCCCGCTTATAATCTACATACAGGCTGCTGAGGATGTCTTGAAAGCGTGCGTCTGGACCACGTACTTTTTCAAACATGATAAAACTACCACCCCAATTCAAGGACTCATAAATGCGATCGAACAAGGCTTGGCGAATGCGCGGGTGTACAAACTGGATAGTGTAATACGCAACTATCAGATCGCTTTTTTCATAGGGGAAACTCAGAATATCATCGGTGATGAAACTGACATTGTGCTGTGGCGATACGCTTAAAAGTTCATTCGCCTTGCGGGTCATGGCTTCTTCCACATCAATGCCCACCCACTTCGCCGATGCGAAATGGCGTTGTGCAAGTTGCCGAGTTAAGGTGCCGGTGGAACTGCCAAGTTCGTAGCAGGTGCTATCGGTTTTTACAAAAAAGTCGCTGAGCGACAGCACGATATCGTGTCCGTCCTTGTATTTGGGTACGGATTTCGATACATGGGTGTCAAAGTGTTCAGGTGTCGTGCCTCCGAAACTCCATGAGGCATTACTGGACTCTACACCATCACCAACGGTTTCATAGAGAGTGCCAAGAGAGGTCGTTAGGGCAGACATGTATGTCAAATCCTTGTGCGATAGTATTAGCGCGCATTAGTGCAACTGAATTTTTTGCTCAAGTAGAGGCTATCCAGTTCTAATCAGTGTGTCATCATCATATTTGTGGGAAATAAATGTTTATTTTGTAGGGGATTTCCCAAAGCGTTCCATATAGGCGCATTAAGTAAAGGGTGTTGTGATCTGCCGCTGTTCCGTAATGTATTTAACACCTTGGTATTGGTGAAGGGGAACGTCAGAGTTCGACTGGTACAATCTGTGCTTAATGAAGCGGACAAAATCGAGGGCGCGCGGACTTCCTGCGACCAATCTACAGGGACAAGCGCCACCCCCCCCTAGTCCACTTTGACGATGAGCCCATCCCCCCGCACCCCCGATCATGGGGCTGCACTCCGCCAGCGCACCCTGCGTGGTCGGCGGTTCTTTCCTGACCTCAGCTAATGGCATAACAACAATGACGGCTCAAGTTCAGTCTCAGACCCACTACGACGTGATCGTCGTCGGTTCGGGTGCAGGTGCGATGACTTCGGCGGTATTCCTCGCCGACCAGGGTTTCAGTGTGCTGGTGGTGGAGAAAAGCAACCAGTACGGCGGCACCTCGGCGATCTCCGGAGGCGGTATCTGGATTCCCAACAACCACTATTTCGCGCGCATGAAGGGCAACGACAGCTACGCCACCGCCCTGACTTACCTGAAGGCGGCAGCGGGCGAGCATGTCGGTGAAACGCGCCTGCGTGCCTACCTGGACAATGCGCCGAAGATGATCGAGCAGCTCACCCGTATCAGCCGGGTGCGCTACGCCGTGGCGGCCAAATACCCTGATTATTATCCGCACCTGCCGGGGGCTTTGCCCGGTGGGCGGACCCTGGATCCGGAGTTGTTCGACACCAGTCTGCTGGGTGAGGAACTGGCAAACCTGCGCAAGCCTTCGCCTTCGACCCTGCTGATGGGGCGCATCGCCTGGACGGCGCGCGATGCGCACAAGGCCATGGCCCGTAGCTTCGGCTGGCGCCTGCTGATCATGAAGCTGATGCTGCGCTACAAGCTGGACTTCAAATGGCGGCGCAAGAGCAAGATGGATCGTCGCGCGTCCTTGGGCAGTTCGTTGGTGGCGTCTTTGCGCCGCTCGTTGATGGACCGCAACGTGCCGCTTTGGCTCAACACCGATTTCTGCGGCCTGGTCACCGATAACGGTCGGGTCAGCGGCGTCACCGTGCGCCGTGACGGTGCCGAGCTGCAACTGCAGGCACGCCACGGTGTGATCCTGGCCTCCGGTGGCTTCGAACAGAACCAGGCCCTGCGTGACCAGTACCTGCCCAAGCCAACCCGCAAGGCCTGGAGCGCGACACCGCCCGGCAACAACACCGGCGCGGCCCTGGAAGCCGGCATGGCCCAGGGCGCGGCCACCGCGCTGATGGATTGGGCCTGGTGGGCGCCGACCATTGCCGTACCGGGAGAAGACAAACCCCGGGGGATTTTTGCCGAGCGTGCGTTCCCCGGCGCCATCGTGGTTAACGGCCTGGGGCAACGCTTTGTCAACGAAGCCGCGCCTTATCTGGAATTTGTCGATGCCATGCATCAAGACAACCAGAAAACCGGCGGCAAGTCGGTACCGGCCTGGGTGATCTTCGACGCGCATTTCCGTTTCAACTATGCCATGGGGCCGTTGATGCCAGGGCAGATCATGCCCGACAGCCGCCTGCGCAAGGAGTGGCTCAATAACCTGTATTGGAAGGCCGACACTGTGGCTGGCCTGGCCCGACAGATCGGCGTCGACAGCCTCGGTCTGGAAGCCACCGTGGCCAAGGTCAACGACTATGCAGGCTCCGGTGTGGACCTCGACTTCGACCGTGGTGGCAATGTCTTCGATCGCTACTACGGTGACAGCAACATCAAGCCCAACCCGTGCCTGGCGCCCCTGCGCAAAGGCCCGTACTACGCCATGCGCCTGGACGCCGGGGACATCGGCACCAAGGGCGGCCTGTTGACCAACGAGCATGCCCAGGTGGTGCGCGAAGATGGCACCGCCATCGCCGGCTTGTACGCCATTGGCAACTGCTCGGCGTCGGTGATGGGCACCAGCTATCCGGGAGCGGGTGGCACCCTGGGGCCGGCGATGACCTTCGGCTATGTCGCCGCCAATCACCTGGCTAGCCAGCGTTAGGAGGGGCTATGTCAATGTCCGATAACCTCCCCAGCACCGATGTGCTGCCGCCCCTGCAAGTAACCGATGGCAGCAGTGTGGACTGGGACGAACGTTGCGACGTGCTGGTCGTCGGCTGGGGCGCTGCCGGTGCCTGCGCCGCGCTGGAAGCTCGGGCCCAGGGGGCCAACGTGCTGATCGCTGACCGCTTCACCGGCGGCGGCGCCAGCGCCAAGAGTGGCGGGGTGGTCTACGCCGGTGGCGGTACGCGTCATCAACAGGCCGCGGGCTTCAACGACAGCCCCGAAGCCATGTTCGATTACCTCAAGCACGAAACCGGGGGCGTGGTGAGCGATGACACTTTGCGGCGCTTCTGCGCCGACAGTGTGAGCAACCTCGAGTGGCTGGAAAGCCACGGCGCGCCCTATGCCCACCAGATGCCACCCGGCGGGGGAAAGACTTCGTACCCGCCCGACGGCTACTTCCTCTATTACTCGGGCAACGAATTGGTGCCCGACCACGGCGGCCCCTTGCCGCCTGCACCACGAGGGCATCGCACCGTGGGCAAAGGGCAGGGCGGCGCGGTGCTTTTTGCCCACCTGAAGGCAGCGTGCCTGAAGGCCGGAGCGAAAACGCTGTTGCAGGCGGCGGCGCGACGACTGCTGGTCGACCCCCGGGGGCGGGTACTGGGTGCCGAGTTTTGGTGTATGCCCGAAGGCAGCAAGCAAGCCCAGTTGCACGCACGACTGTCCGCCCGCGCCGAACGCCTGCAGAACTTCGCGCCGGGCTATTGCAACAAATTGCGCAAGAAGGTCTGCCAGCTGGAACGGGATTTCGCCAGGCCCCTTCGGGTGCAGGCACGCCATGGCGTGATCCTGAGCACCGGCGGCTTCATCTTCAATCGCCAGTTGCTCGAACAGCACGCACCGAAGTTCCGGCGCAACTTCAAGGTCGGCGCCACCGGTTGCGATGGCAGCGGCTTGCGCCTGGGCGCCAGTGTCGGCGGCCAGGGCTCGGGGCTTGAGCGGGTATCGGCATGGCGCTTCATCAACCCGCCGTACAGTTGGCACAAGGGCATCGTGGTCAATCGCGAGGGCCGGCGCTTCTGCAATGAAGAAGTCTACGGCGCCACCCTCGGGCAACCGTTGATGGAAGAGCAGGGCGGCAAGGCATGGCTGGTGCTGGACGCGCCGTTGCGCAAGAAAGCCATCCGCGAAGCGCTGTTCGGCGGCTACTGGTGGTTCCAGAGTTTTCCGGCCTTGGCGCTGATGCTGTTCAAGGTGCGCAAGGGCAAGAGCCTGAGCGAGTTGGCCAGTGCGACCGCCATGGACCCCGCCGTACTGCGTGCGTCGGTGCTGGCCGCCAACGCCGCCGCCCGTGGCGAAGCGCCGGAGCCATTCGGCAAGTCCGAGGGCGGTCGCCAGGTGCTTGAGCAGGGGCCTTTCTATGCCTGCGATATCTCCGTGACCAATCCGGTCTTCCCCCTGGGCGCCCTGACCCTGGGCGGCTTGCGCGTGGATGAGCGCAGCGGCGCGGTGCTGGACCAACACGGGCAAGCCATCAGTGGCCTGTACGCCGCCGGCCGCAGCGCGTTGGGCATTCCCTCGCACCTGTACATCAGTGGCTTGTCCCTGGCCGACTGCGTGTTCTCCGGTCGACGAGCCGGTGCCGCTGTCGCGCGCACCCAGCAAGCCGAAACGATCCATACACACGAGATGACATGATGACCGACAACAAGAATGGCCGGGTTCACGGCAAGGTCGCGCTGGTCACCGGCGGCGCCAAGGGCATCGGCGCCGCGAGTGTGCGGCTGCTGGCGGCCGAAGGCGCCCAGGTGCTGATCAGCGACCTGGACGTCGAGGCAGGTCAGGCCCTGGCGATGGAGATCGGACCGACTGCAGCCTTCATCCGTCACGACGTCAGCAGCGAAGCTGAGTGGCGCCAGGTCATCGACCATGTGCGTGAGCGCTACGGTCGCCTGGATATCCTGGTCAACAACGCCGGCATCCTCATCGCCGGCTCGATCGAGGAAACCACCCTGGCGGACTGGCACAAGATGCTGCGAGTCAATGCCGACAGCGTGTTCCTGGGCTGCCGCGAAGGCATCGCGTTGATGAAGGACAGCGGTGGTTCGATCATCAATCTCTCATCCATCGCGGCCCTCGCCGGGCGCGACGACTACCTGGCCTACAGCGCCTCCAAAGGCGCGGTGGCGGCGTTGTCGCGTTCGGTGGCAGCGCTTTGCCGACGGCGCAAATTCCGCATCCGCTGCAACACCCTGCACCCCGACGGCGTCCTCACCGACATGACCCGCG
>LNAP01004179.1_pt1 | contig 13477 bp, 13 predicted proteins | sample 602601 | NCBI WGS metagenome assembly LNAP01 (sample SAMN02440304, study PRJNA202911) | soil metagenome | biome: Subtropical and temperate rainforests or woodlands; isolation source: soil samples (1 kg each in a 20% v/v slurry with milli Q water) were... ...
GCCGTGCTGGTGCCATTGATTCCCGCCACTACGCTGCTCGTCCCGTCCACGGTGTTCTCGCCACTGGAGATGGTCGAAAAAGAGGATATTTTGATCTCCTCGGCGAGCTCGTAAATGGTCTGGATGTTCAATGGCGGAAGGTTCGCACGAGCCAGCACCGAGGAGGAAACCACTGCCGGGGGTGATTTGACGTTGTTTGCATTCGGATTCAGCAACGACGGCCGTTTCGCAGATTTGGACAGGCCCGAGATGTGGTTGCCACTGATTTGCTTGTACGGCATCAAAGTGAAGGCTTCTGCGAGGGAAATGAGGATTTGCGAAGATTTGTGGGCCCGTTTGGTGGATTTCCCGCCGTTCACCGTGGCCGCGAATTCCAGCAGCGACGGGATGGTCAGGAGCTGGGAGCACATATCTTCTGGAAAGATGTACGCCATCGTCCGGAGAAAGTTTACCATCAGGCGCCGACTCTTCTGCGCAATCAGGTTGGGCCCGTTGATGCCCAGAAAGTACAGACTTTCGATCACATTGGAGTGGAGAAACACGCAGCACAGCAAGGCCGTGTAGTTGTCCATCATGTTGTAAATAGGATCCATCTGAGCTTCTTGCTCGTTGAAAAAACCCGCCAGACGCAATTCCGTGTTGGATAAGCTGCCCATGGTCACGGTGCTGGGCAGGTCCCCGCGGGTGCTGGTGCCAGCCTTGGAGCCACGCCGCTTGCGGAGCTGGAACAGTTTCAACAACGTGGACATCTCGCCACTCAGCGTGTTGCCGCCGCCGCCACCACTGGCAATGCCCGCCTGCATGCCCGCATCGTCCGAGGCACGGTTGCCCCGGGCCGTGGTACTATCACCACTGCTACCGCCACTGCTCATGCCCACCAGGGAAGTACCCGAGTTGCTTTTCTTCGTCGGACCTGTGGACGGCGCTGCGGGCAATGGCGCGGCAGACTGGTTGCCGCGCTGCTTTGAGTGCGGCGCAAAGAAGTTTGGCATGGAAAAAGTCTTCCGGTGGCCCGAGGGAGAAATCAAATTCTCCACGCTGTTGTTGCTGGGATTATTATTCGCATTGTTATTGTTCACTTTCGGTGGTGGCGAGGCCCAGGCAAACGACGTCCGGTTGGTTTCTTTGTCTTTCTTGTTGGGGGTGCTGGGCGCACCGTACACGTCAAAGGTCACGTCGCCGGGACGGGTGGGGACGCCCTTGCCAGCACTGCCCGCGTCGCTGTTGCTGCTGGCGCGGTTATTCGGCAGAGGTACCCGAGGGTTGCCTTGGATCTTGTCCGAGGTCGGCCGTGACTTCTTTTCTGTTATCGCGAAGCGTGAAAAAGAAAGTATATAAGAATGGTTAGAAAAAAAGATGTACTCAATGCTGCAATTCCAGAAAGTGGTTACCCCATCTAACAAAAAAAGCACGCACAAAAACAGAACAAAATATTCTCTACATATTTACACGTACCAGTGGAGGAGGGACTTCCACCAGAATATTTTCCCGAATTGCCACTCATCAGATTCATGTTATTATTGTATTGGGTCTCGTCCCCGCCGCTCCAGTTGTGATGCTTGAAACTGCGCGAAGATTGTTTCACCTGCTCGCACAAAAGATTTTTATTAAATGTTAAGTGTTGAAAAAGACACAGTTAGTCTTAACTCCTAAATGCTTACCTTGGACATGACCGGTTCAAAGATTTCCGAAATGGTTTCCAAAATGATCTCTTGCGTGGGGAGGGGCACCTTGGGATCGCGTAACATGCGAATCAGCGTCGGCCAGGCGGTGTCGTCTGCGGAAAGCTGCACAATGCCTACCCAGGATCGCATCAGCAGGACCAGTGCGGCCTTGCTGGCTCGCCACTTGGGCGCGAGGTCACTTTCGGAGCTGTCCAGGTCCGTGAACGGTGACAGCTAATTGTGTGTATGATGATAGAGCAGATGGAATAAGAGTTTTTTCTTGGTTAAAATGAAGATACATACATGGATGCTTAAAAGTGAAACTTACAATTGCACGTAAATCGATTCCGGAGGAAACAATAGATCTGAGAAGAAAGGAAGTAGAAGAAAAGTTTAGGACAAGGAAGAAATAAACGCAACAGAGTTTCGGACATTAAACAAAGAAATCACACATACCGTGTAACGGGGTCATTTAGCAAATAAATGATCGTCAACAAGATGGAGTCGGCCATGGGCTGCGTGATGGGTTCCAACACAGCATCCATTAACGGTGCGAAGCCGTCCACTGCCGCCACCAAACCAGGATTCGTTAGCGCAAGGTCGCGCAATGAATCGATACAGATTTTGCGGAAATTGTCTTCTTTGTAGTTCGCCACCGCCACGAGCGATCGGGCAAACGCGAGTGGATAAATGTCGTTGGCCATCTGTTGAACTTTCTCCATAATTTTCAACGCCTGCATGCGCTCCACCGCACAATCCCCGTCTTTCTCCAGAGACGCAACAATGGCCCAATGCAATTCCAGCTCTATCATGGCCATCACTGTTTCTTTGGAAGTTAGGCAGTAACGAACTGCTCGCAACACGGAACTCCTTTTGGAGGAATCCCCTTTAATGAGGATGTCATAGGTTTCAGTGATGAAGGTTCTAAATTCGTCAATAGTATGTGTGTTTGCTTCCAGTGATTTTGTCAACGTAAATATTGTCGATGCGTAGTTCCTTTGCGCATCATCTTGACTTGCCTTCAACTTTGTTGCAATTTGGACAAGGGTGGGCTCCGGCTTTGCTGTCATTAATTTTGACTCGGCACCAACTCAAAAATGTAATACCGAAAAGCTTTCGCGTACCTTTTCAGGCAAAAACTAACCCACGGAGCGCGCTGTTGTAGATACTAGCTGGTCTGGCTCACCAAGTTATTTGACTGCCCCGTCGTTCTGCAGAGCAGCAGCAGGGTCGATATCTTAGTGCTGAAAATACGAATTTGTCTCAACTGAAGACCGTGGGTTAACGTACAAGTCTTGCAGTAAAATAAACACCCTCATGAAAGGTGCAATCAAAAGAATTCCACTTACAGTGGTAATGTGAAAACCATTATGGTGCATGCAATGACAAGAACTTTCAATCTGTAACTTACAAAAGCGTCTTCATTATATGGATAAAATCATAGTCGACATATGAGTGCCCAGGTTAAGATATTGTAACGGTCGGAAGCCTTTGGCGCAAAACATCAGCTCATGCATTAACTTTACATGCACACTTTCGACAGTAGATTGTGAGTAACACACTCCGTAGAAACAGTTAACAGTAGTCTATCGGTCGTAAAACGATGGTACACTTGGGCGTGATATTACACATAATTGTTGGAATCTTCGTTGGATTCACCGCAGTGGAATGTGCAAGTTCAACTTTTCCATTGCGGTCCAACGAAACCGTACTCTTTCTGGGTGGAATGAATGTCGTAACCGGTGGATCCATGCCTTATGGTTTTGTGAATGTTTTTAAGCGCGAAGTTCAGAGTCTTTACTCCAATGTGACCATTCTAACGGCAGGCTTCGCAGACGATGATGGGGAACAACTTTTATCCAATCTTGACACACTACTGACACAGTCAACAAGACCAAACAAAGTAGTCATCTCAGCGGGCTTAGAGATGTTTGCTGGGCACACGGGTGATTCCTCTTTTGGACAGCTGAAATTTGAACTGGAGTCGCTGGTGGCGCGCTTGAAACAAGATAACATTGAAGTAATCTTGTGTCCTCTTACCTTGCAAGGCGAACGAGTGGATATTGAAAACGAATTGGACGACATTATTCATGCCTATGCGACTATCAACAAACAAGTGGCCAGTGAATACGAAGTCATGTATGTCAACATAGCCCCTCAAGTGAATGCATTCTTGGAACACAACAACATTGATTTGCTGGACAATTCAGTGCTGACGTTGGAGGGCAGCATACTTAACGAGAAAGGACATATGTTTGTGGCATTGGCGCTTTTGCGCGGCTTTGGGGTGAAGCATCATAGTTTAATGCAAGACAATGTTGTCTTACGGGAACAATTACGGATACACGAAATAAAGCAGGAATTAAATCGAGTTGGCACCGTTGAAATCGTGCAAGAAGTCCGCTAGGATGAGTATCTTCTGTACCGGTACTTTGCAAATCTGATTATTGGTTAGATTTTGCGTGCAGCTGTTATGTGTGCTTGCGAATTACTTGCAGAAAATTTGCCTCAATTTGTACATGCAGAAAAAACGGGCAATTTAATTTGTGTGTGTATGTATACATAAAACGATTCATTCAAATCACTATAGAGTTGGGTTTGGGTTTTCTTACTTTATTTAAATCACTGAAAACAATTCTGCAAATACAGAAAATATCAACAAACCATCAGATCATGTGGTCCATTCATGTATTGGACACATACTCGAGAGGGTGTTGACGCATACTCAGCGAACTTGGTGTTGCCCATACGTGGAGAGTATTTATATTTATCCTGCGTATAATAAAATGTAATCAGAATATAACACTGATTATTATGTTTAGGTATTCATGAGTTCTTGTGAACAGTTCGCAACTTGAAGTTACAAAACTGGGAATCCCCTTTAGCACATCACGCCAGCGATTGTGAACAGGAGTCGTCACAGCATTATTTTCAAACAGACTCATCATGAAGTTTAACTTTTCCACTTTCCTTGCGTTGCTGGTGTGCTCTCTTGGCGTTGTTGTCCGTGGCTTTGATTGGGCCACTGGAAACTCGTCCGTGTGGCTTTCTGCCGCGGCTTATTGCGAGACCAACACTTATTTGTCCAGAACCTTTAAGGGTCCTTCTGCAGGCTTCGTGGCGACCAACGTCATCGATGATAAGTCTAAGGACGTACAGGTTTGTTCACGAATTCTGTCGCGCTTCGTTTTCTCTCCTAAGTTGTCCAAAATTTCTTTTTCATTAGGGTTATATTGGCTACCTGCCTTCTAAGTCGGAAATCTACGTTGTATACCGTGGCTCAACTTCCATTAAGGATTGGGTGAATAACATTGGTGTTGTATTGACTGACTACGACAAGTGCTCCAAGTGCGAGGTCCACAAGGGCTTCTACAAGGCCGAACAGTCGGTTATCTCCTATGTCATCACTTCCGTCAACGCTCTCCGTCAGAAGTTTCCTTCTTACTCTGTCGTCGTGACCGGCCACTCTCTCGGCGCTGCCATGGCCACTCTGACGGCTCTGGACCTGCACTCCGCCGGCGTGCCCAAGATCCGCCTGTTCAACTTTGGCTCGCCCCGCGTGGGCAACACCAAATTCGCTGAGTATGCGTCCAACACCCTCACCGACCGCAGCCGCGTAACTCACTACAAGGACATGGTGCCCCACGTGCCCATGCACGAGCGATTCACCCACATCTCCGGTGAGTACTATGAGGACAAGGACAACAGCCTCAAGGCCTGCTCGGGCTACGAGGACAACAGCTGCTCGTACCAATGGCACGTGACCAACATCGACGACCACATGAACTACCTGCAGCTCTACATGGGATGCAAGTCCGTCTAAAGAAACAACATCAAATATCGAATTGGTTGTTTCTCATTTTGTGGTGTGGATGTGTAACATGTGTTTTTGATGGATTGGTTGTTGTTTTTTATATGCCAAAGTCCGTGTGTGCATACACTTTAGACAACACTGCGGTTATCGCAGAGACTAGACTGGCCCATTCAATTACTGACAGTAATACGTGAATGGGCGCATGATCTGCTGGTTTGTTGATATTTTCTGTATTTGCAGCATTGTTTTCAGTGATTCAAATAAAGTAAGAAAACCCAAACCCAACATAACAGTGATTTGAACGAATCGTTCTGTATGTTTACATGCACACGCAAATTCAGGTGCCAAATTCATTTGCATATGGTGTGCAAATGACACATCAATGCACAATTTCTGAATAATTTTAATTTCTGGGGACATCCGTTTTGTGTTGATCGCCCTTTCTTAACTTTACTCTGATCAAATTGTGGCCAGGGCTTCCCCACGACTCATCACTTGACCAAGCATCCGATTTTACCGCCGAGCAAGCAGATCTACTTTTGCAGCTTTCGAACGAATTTCAGAATCGCTGGCGTGACGTGCTAAAGGGGATTCCCAGTTTTGTAACTTCAAGTTGCGAAGCTGCCCCTTCTCCAAAAAAAAACAAAAACAAAACAGAATCAATGTTCTATTCTGATTACATTTTATCATACGCAAGATAAATATAAATACTCAATTCAGAAAGAATGGTTAAATCTATGACTGGAATATTTGTGGCGAGAAAATCTAGCCACAAAAAGTTGTTAAAAACCCACAGACGCAGCACCCGCGCGCGTCTCGCTACGCTGGTGCATTTAAGCCAGAGAGTTGCTCACGGCATCACAGCCCATGTACAGAGTGAGGTAGTGCATGTGGTCGTCGATGTTGGTGAGGTTCCACTGGTAGGAGCAGTTGGGGTCCTCATAGCCGGAGCACTGGTGCACCACGTCAGTGTTGTCCTGGTACCACTCTCCAGAGATGTGGGTGAATCTCTCGTGCATGGGCACGTGAGGCACCATGTCCTTGTAGTGGGTGATGCGGTTGCGGTCGGTGAGGTAGGTCGAGGCCCAGGCAGCAAACGCGTCGTTGCCCACACGAGGGGAGCCGAAGTTGAACATTCTCAGAGGAGAAAGGCCGCTCTCCTTGAGGTCAATGGCGGTGAGGGTGGCCATGGCGGCGCCGAGGGAGTGGCCGGTCACGACGACGGTGTAGGAAGGGTTCTTGGACTTGAGGGTCTGCACGTAGCCGGTGATGGTGGCAATCACAGCCTGCTGGGCCTTGTAAAAGCCCTTGTGCACCTCGCAGCCAGAGCATCTGGGATAAGTGGTCAACACGGCATCCAAGTTGTTCACCCAGTCCTTAATAGAAGTGGAGCCACGGAAGACGATGTAGATGGAAGACTGGGAAGGCATGGTTCCAATGTAAGCCTGGAAGTCACAGTTATAAAATTACGAACAATTACATCTGGAATGAAATATTTTTGCAGTGGCGAAAATAAAAATGCGATAAAAAGAACTGTATCTGTACCTGGACGTCAGCACCCTTGTCGTCGATGACATAGGCAGGCACAAATCCAGCGGAGTAACCCTTGTAGGTGCGAGTCATGTAAGTGTTAGTCTCACAGTAGGCGCCAGCGGACAGCCAGACGGAAGTGTTGGCAGTTTTCCAGTCAAAAGATGCCAATGCACCGACCGAGCAGAGGAAAAGAGTCACAACAGAAAGAGCAAAAGATGGCATTTCGACAAGTTTATTGAATTAATTTGTGCTCTGGTCATCTGCTGGCGTGAATTGGCTTCCACCGTCACAGTACGTACAATTACGGCACTAATAACATCATATTGCGTACAGTTAGGGGTTCAGTACAAACTTCATTCGTAAAATTTTGCTGGTTTGCGTAGATTTATCTACAGTTCATGCTGGGTTCTGATTGTTTGCAGCTTACTATTGCCAGATTATCGTTACTGTTATATATCATTACTGGTTATTGCAAAATATCGGCTTTTACCACTATGTATCCTGCATTATTTCGTGCCGTCTGTGGTAAAAATTCAGTCGTCACGTTGACAAGACGTCAGCTAACCACTAATATTATCGTGGTTGGAAAGAGGAATGGGGGTGAACAGTGGATTAGCGAAGGTTACGCAGAGTACGAGAAGAGACTGAAGCCGATTATGAACCTTCAGACCACATTCTTGAAAAGTGACGAGGAGCTAATCAGAGCCGCACAAAGTAGCAAAGGGTGCATAATAGCACTAGATGAGCGAGGGAAACAACAAACTTCGGTTGAATTTACCGACCTATTTTACTCATCAGTTGAAAAAGGAGGATCCCACGTATCATTTATTATTGGAGGCTTTGCAGGCCTTCCGGACGAAATACGGAACAATTACCCGCTAATCTCACTTTCCAAGCTAACTTGGACCCATACAATGGCAAGACTACTCTTGGTAGAGCAGATTTATAGAGCTACAGAAATAAGAAAAGGGAGTGGGTATCACAAAGACTAAACAAGACTTGACAAACTATGCGATTTTTATGTAAAATATCCGACGAGTACTGCGTTGTAAAACCATAATTATGCAACTGAGATGATGTCACTTTCATTACGTTTTTTCCGCTTTAAGTTGAAGGGGTATAGTAGAACTATCAAAAAAGCCCGTGGATGGTAGTTCTTCATATTTAGTATAATACAATTGTATACAGGTACATTCCAGCGTGCGCTCATCACAACCAAATATTTTTCACACAATTTCTTCGCACAAACTGCGTAAATATCCCACAAAACTTGCATGATTACTTGCCCTTGATGAGCATATCCTTGGCTTCATTCACTTTGGCGGTGAGGTATGCTGACCCTCCCTTATCAGGGTGATTGATCTGCATAATACGACGGTGAGCATCTTTAATACGTTCCGGCGTGGCGTTCTCACGGACACCCAATATTAGCGCAGCTTCTCTCTTTGTCATCTTATCCTCAAAGCCACCATCATAAAAGTTCTTGGCGAACCAGGCGCTGTTAAACAGGTTACTGAAGAACGATGCTTTGGCGGGGCCGCTGACAGTACGCTTCTGATGCTGAGCATCAGCTTGCTGCTTTGCTTCCATAACCACTTCTTCCGTGGCCGCGTTGCTGACAGGTTCGTTCTCAGCAGCAGTATTCTTAGAAGTTTCTTCATTTTCGGGAGCAGCAGACTTCTCTGCTGCTTTTTTGCTCGCATAGGCGGCAAATCCTTTAAGGGCATATTGTAGGGTCATAGTGACAGCACCAATAGTCAAGCCAGCAACAATCAACTCATTCTCACGTCTCGCAGAGCTATGGAAGGAATTGACAGTACCGTTGACGCTCTGGAAGGCGACTGGTGCAGTCCTTAAGATGGGCACAGAACTGTTGACTCTGCGGATATACGTAGAACTGGCTGTACGCAACATTGACAATTAAAGTATGACTCTTTACGAAAGTTTGTGCTCAAGACTTGTCGTTTCTTTGTAGAATTCTCAACGAGTGACTCACAAAATGGAATGGCTGGTTTCAGCCCTCCATTCTGTAACAAAATACATGTATATTATATACACGACAGGAATCTACGCATATTACAGAAACAACTAAAGTGACGAACTTCCGACACGCTCATGGTAGGCAAAAGTGTACAATTTCTTGTACACCACTGACTTCACACTCACTTTTTCGTTGAATAGACTATCCATTTCCTCATCTTACATGCGACCATGCGTGCCAATATGCGGAGCAATACGGACAGCTTAGAATTTCAACCCGACTTTGCTCCGGCGAGCCACGTCGATATTCAAAACATGTCACAGATAAGGGACAATCGCCAACCTCCTTCGGTATTTGCAAGTGACATTCTAACGCGAGCCAGAGTTGCTGCGCATGCAAATTATGTTAGTAGGGTACCAAGAAACTCCGAAAAGATGGACCTCATTAGTATTATGAACAGTTTTGCGCTAGTCGATCCCAGTAAGGACAGTAGACAGGTAGAAACTGTGTACGCAGTGACTGGCCAAGAGCAACCGGACCACGAAAGATTGGCTCACGTGGATGCTGGGGAAGAGAAGTTGTCTGTTCTTTTAGCAGAAAGATATGCATCAAAGAAAGTTTCGGCCCATGCAAAACACAGTCAAGGATGGCCATCTGTTGCTAGTGCACCTTGTCCCAAAAAACGTATTCGAGGAATCAAGACCGAACCATGTGCAGACGAGTTGTCTGGTCTAGACTTACAATTGTATCAAGCTTCACAATCTCAGTGCAGCAGCGAGTCGACAACTCAAAGCGCTGAAGTAGAACTTAAGTATACACAGTCACTGTGTGAAGAAATAAAGCCGTACAAAATACACGTCGATCTCAACAGTCAGGCACTGACGTGGACGCCACACTACCACATGCATTCCTCGCCACCTGTATACGAACCATTGCGTGCGCCCTCCGAAGCAATGCGGCAGCTGGTGAGGGACCGACTGTTCCTTCTCGACGACTACTGCTTTGATGTTAAACGAGGAAGTGCCAATAGTAACGCGTTCAATGTTACCAGCAAAGACAGATTAATCCGACAGGCTACTGAAAAGATCGACATATCGATTGTAGCTGGACTGCAAGATCAGATGTCACCAGCTCAACTAGAGAGTATCAAGGTTTGTGCTCAACATGATAGTTGTATGGACAGTAGCTCTTTGTCTCATGTATCTTTAAATAACGTATTGAAACCAAATTCTTTTAATAGACACAATCCTTGGAATTTGCCCTGGCGAGGCATACTGAAGCCCTTGTCGACGCAGCACTAGAAATGGTACGTAAAACGTTTACTAGTATACGATTTCAACTGGTTACCCCTTACCAATACCTATTTGCATGATACAATTACACAATATTGATGGGTCTATTAGGTGTTTCAGCATTGTGCACAAGATAATAGATTAAAGAACAACACTACTTCAACATATGAAAGTGAAATGGACTTAGTCGATAGTACCACAACACCAAACAAGAAACGAAAAATAGGTGGCAACAAAGCCAAAGCCAACAAAGACGTCGAAACGAAAGGACACGAACCGCCGTTGTTTGTGTGGTCAGACGTGCTGCACTGCCTGCAAAATCATGCAGAGAAAGCGGCTCACAAACAGAGCAGGCTGGTCGAGGTAAACTTTTCAATATTTGTTTGTATCTGTTTGTATCTGTTTGCGTCTATTTTTCCAACAACGGCAATATTCGTCTTTGTCAACTTAAATTGATCACAACATAGAACAACTATAACGAATTTGTCACTTTAAATTTCATAGGTGCACCAGGATTTACCAAGTCTCCACCTTTCCGAATCCGTCGTGCAGCGCACGGCCCGGCGCCTGCGCGCGCTGTACGCGGGGCAGACGGATGCGCAGCTGTTGCGTGCCGTGCCGACAGTGTTTGACTACGACAAAAACATACGTGGCGCTCATTCTAATCATGTGAACGACACACAAGATATCTGTGCTATGTCGGTAAAAGACGAAGAAGCAACAGTAAAACTCAAGAAACACAAAACTGCCAAAACGAGTAAAGAAAACCCGACGATACCTGTTGACGTTTCGTTGAATAAGAAACTAAAATCGAAATGGAAAGAAAATCCGGGCGGCAAGCTGAGACCACCTGTGGTGCCTGTTGCTGTATGGGAAAGCTAGTGTTTTCTATAGTATGCTTACAAATGCAAAATAACCTGTGGTGAAAGACAAACCCGTAATGTTGCACTTGTTCTACATTCAATTAAAGTTTATTTAAAATGCACAACATTCGTCTCGCTATATACTTTTCATTTGCTATACAACAAACACTCCGTATCCTATCACACACTTTCGCTTTTGCTTCATAAACCAACGGAATGATTTCCTTCGGGAAGGTTGGCAACTTAGTGGGAATCGGCAAGCTGTGAATCCGAAAGAAAAGAAAAGGCCAACAAGTTAATGGCTTCAAGTGACAATCACTGACAATCACAATCTGATCCCCCAAATAATGTAGATTTCAAACCACAAAAAATACACTCAGCAGATAAAAGTACCTTCTTCTTGATGGAGCCGATGGCCTTTCCAGGGTTGAGGCCCTTGGGGCAGGTCTTGGTGCAGTTCATGATGGTGTGGCAGCGATACAGCTTGAACGAGTCGTCCAGCTCCGCCAGGCGCTCGGCGGTGCGCTCGTCGCGACTATCCTCAATCCATCTGCAGAAAAGGGATTGTAAAAAAAGGTGAGATGACTTTTGGATGTTCTGCAGAGCAAACGATGTGCAATGTAATTTTCAAGAACGAAGTCTATGCAAAGGTTAGATCACTGCAGGCAAAGACACAAGGCACCATGGGGTTTACCTGTAAGCCTGCATGAGCACGGCGGGGCCGAGGTATTTGTCGGCACTCCACCAGTAAGAAGGGCAGGAGGTGGAGCAGCACGCACACAGAATACACTCATACATACCCTATCATACCATACGATACATGCAAAAAAGACAAGTGTTGTTGGTCAGTTACACACAACGCGTGAAGGATAAAAAAGAGACAGTATCGTGATGTATAGATAAAAAAGCGTACATCGAGCTTCTTTCTGTCCTGCTTGGACTGCAGGAACTCTCCGTGGTTGAGGTCGTGACTGCCCTCCACCTTGGTCTGAAGCCAGGGCTTGATGGACTTGTACTGATCGTAGAAGTTGGACAGATCGGTCACAAGATCCTTCACCACGAACATGTGAGGAAGCGGGTTGATCTTAGTGGCCTCAGGGGACTTGTTGATGTAGCACAGACAAGCCAGGGTGTTTTCACCGTCGATGTTCATGGCGCAACTACCACAGATGCCCTCACGGCAGGATCTGCGCAGGGTCAAAGTAGGATCTTGCTCGTTCTTAATCTTAAGAAGAACGTCGAGCACCATCGGTCCGCAATCGTTGAGATCGACAGGGTAAGTGGCCATGTAAGGCTTCTGCCCCACCTGTTCGGGGTCCCATCGGTAAATTTTGAAGTTCCTGCAGGAGATGCATCGAAAATGATAAGAAAGAAGTGACCTAAATAGTGAGATGTGCAATTAACACTTACTTGATGTTCTGGGCTTTGGTGCTGGTGATCTTCAAGTCGGGCTTGGAAGACAGCGCGCGCTTAGCCTGATCGCAAATGTACAAGTAGATTAAATATGGTGAATAGGTGGATGCATATTACGTGAGGCAGAACTCGCACCGCTGTCGTCAGGGACAAAGCCCTTCCGTTGATGAGAGTCTTGGGAGCAAAGGACATCGTCTTAGAGTTGCAAAACTGTGAGTCAGATCAACTCCAAACTCGAGGTGATGATGCTGCAGTAGCAGCAGCACAATCCCTCTGTGTTTTATATGTGCGCATATAAGATGCACCATCATATATTACTGCGTCTTTCTTTCCAACATTTCATGCACGATTTCTTAACTTTGGCAGCTCCTATTCTTTCTTGTAACAAGTGCATATTCTTTATTATAAAAGCAGTACATACTGCCTAAACACTTGTAACAATGACTGGCACTTTCATTGCTTCACCTTGATCAAAGCGTTTCGCGCAATGATCCCAGGACTATCACAATCATGCTGGCCAAAGTGTATCTGTTCACCACTGTTGCGTTGTTATTGAGAGTATGCGACGGTTCTATTGGAGTAAGCTTGTCAAAGGCGCTGGATAGAAGTGGCTGGGAGGCGCTGGTGGCGACTGCACCCGCAATTTCAGCAGGCGCTGTACACATACTCTTTTTTAACGGGTCAATCAATCAACATGCTCCTTCTACCATCAGAGCTGGCTGGAGCGCAAACATTCGCGATTTATCGGTGTACATGCATCCATGTATGAACACTAGCGTGTACAGTGTACAAAACAAGGTCCCTTGCGGTACTGTCAAAGAACAATTTGAAAGCATTCTGGACACTATGTCAAATAACAATATCGACTTTAGGCAGTATCTGACATCTGGAATGGCACTGTCTCCTAATTCAACAAG
>LNAP01005918.1_pt1 | contig 13476 bp, 16 predicted proteins | sample 602601 | NCBI WGS metagenome assembly LNAP01 (sample SAMN02440304, study PRJNA202911) | soil metagenome | biome: Subtropical and temperate rainforests or woodlands; isolation source: soil samples (1 kg each in a 20% v/v slurry with milli Q water) were... ...
CGGGCTCACAGGGACTACCCGCCCTGCCCTTAGCCTCTCGCGCACGACGCTGCCGCGTCCACCGCAGGCCCGGCTCGCATATCGTGACGACGTACGATCGCCCCTCAAGGAAGAGCCGGGATGAGCGGCATATACGACAATTCCGAATTTCTGTAAAGTAGAATATTTTCGCGCGAACGGATTGACCGAGAGTGTGGGTGTTTTGCCCGTCGGGCAGCGCAAGCTCCTGTAGCTACCCGCCGAAATCCCGCGGGCTGAATGGCAGGTCCATCACCTTCCATTCCCCGTATTTGTCGGCCGGCAGCATCTTGTAGGGCTGGCAGGATTCGAGCGCGCTGATCGCGGACTTCACGATCGCGACGCCCTTCGCGGACGGCGGGGCCTGGATCAGGATCGGCGGGCGCGCCAGCGTGCCGTCGGTGGCGAACACCGCACGCAGCTTGATGTTGACGTTGTCGGTCGGTGAAACGCCCGCCGGGAGCTTTGCACAGCTTCTCAGGCGGCGACGAAGCTCGGCGATGACCTCGGCCGGAAGCTTGGCGGCGATCGAATCCTTGGCGTCGCCGCCGTCGTCCTTGGGGGCGTCTTTCGGCTCGGGCGGCTGCTCCGGCGGCAGACCCAGCATGACGCCGTACTTGACGGTGACGTCAGGCTCCGGCGCCTGATAGGCCGGCGGCGGCGCGGCCTGTGGCTGCGACATTGCGGCGGGCGACGGCTGCGCCGGTGGCTGTGACATCGACTGGGGCGGAGGTTGCGGCATCGGCTGTTGCGGCGGCAATTGCGATGGCTGCGGCTGTGGCGGCGAAGGCTGCGGTTGTTGAGGCTGCGGCTGCGCGGTGGCTTCACGCTGCTGCGGTGACGGCTGTTTCTGCTGCGGCGGTTCAGGCGATGCCTGCTGCTTCGAAGGCGCCGCGGCGGCCTGCTGCTTGGCCGCAGGCTTCGGCGCCGTGGCCGCCTTGTCCTTGTCGGTGACATCCAGCTTCGGCAGCTTCAGGTCGAGGGGCGGCTCCGGCGGCTTTTCCTTCACGTCTTCCTTGGCCTTCTCCTCGGCCTTTTCTTCCGCCTTGGCCTCCTCCTGCTTCACCTGCTCCGGTGTGACGATGTCGACCGACACGGTTTCGGGCGGCGCGGCGTGAAACGGATGCACCTCGCTGATCACGATGATCAGCCCGACGAGCGTCAAATGCGCGATCGCCGATGCTGCAATGTCCGTTCGTATGATCTTCCGCAGTTCCATCGCCCGATCTTGGGTTGCCGCCGCGGTCCTACCATACCCCGGCCGCCCCTCAATCCCATTTTGGCGCGAAACCATAGTCGGTGAGACGGCCCTTCGGACTGGCCAGCGCGGCGATCCTGGTCATCTCGTCGTCCGAGAGCGCGAAATCGAAGATCTCGATGTTTTCCGACAGGCGTTCGACGCGCGAGGTGCGCGGGATCGCGGCGACATTCTGTTGCACCAGCCAGCGCAGGCAGATCTGTGCCGGTGTCTTGTGGTGGGCACGGCCGATCTCGCCAAGCGTCTGGTCGGACTTGATGCGGCCCCGGGCAATCGGGCTGTAGGCGACCAGCGCGAGACCATGCTGGTCGCAGGCCGCCTTCACCTTCGCCTGGTCGAGATAGGGATGGTATTCGACCTGGTTGCAGACCAGCGGCTCCGGGCACAACGCCGCCGCCTCTTCGATGAGCGCCACCGTGAAGTTGGAGACGCCGATGTGGTGCGTCAGGCCCATGCGTTTGGCATGCGCCAGCGCGCCAAGCGTCTCCGCCAGCGGCACGTGCGAATTGGGCCAGTGCAGCAGCAACAGGTCGACCGACGAAAGCCGCAGCCGGACGAGGCTCTCCTTGACCGAGCGCTCGAGATCGTGCGGCGTGAAATGGCTGGTCCAGACTTTGGTCGTGAGGAAGATGTCGTCGCGGCGCACACCGGAGGCGCGCAGGCCGTCGCCGACCTCACGCTCATTCTCGTAGACCTGCGCCGTGTCGATGTGGCGGTAGCCGAGCCGCAGCGCCTGCTCGACCACGCGTCCGCAGGGGCGACCGCTCAGCTCCCAGGTCCCGAGCCCGATCGCCGGTATTCTTGCGCCATTGGCCTCGACGAACAGCATGAGGAAACCTCTCTGTTGTGGTCGTCCCAAGCATCATCCGGGCGTCATTATGGACCCGGTCCATGACACTGCCAACGGAAGCCGCAGCGATCGGCCCGGATATTCAGCGCAATGCTAACGGGAGGTGTGCGTCAGGCCTTGACGTCGGGCCTTGTCGTCAGGCCTTGGCGAGCGCCTGGAACACGGTCTCCGGCGCATGCGCGATCACGGCGAGCAGCGCGCGGGCCGGTCCCCGCGGAGCGCGCTTGCCCTGCTCCCAGTTGCGGATGGTCTCGACGGGAACGCCGAGTTTTGCCGCAAACTCCATCTGGGTGAGGCAGGCGCGGCGGCGCAAATCGCGCACCGCGAGCGGGCTGGCATCGGCCGGCACTGCGTTGGCCGCAGGCTGGATTGGAAACTCCTGCCCATCCCGCAGCTCGACAACCCGTCCGTCAGCCTTCAGCCGCACACGCATGCTCATTCCCCCAAGCACGGACGATGATGCGGCAGGTCGCTTAAGTTCGGATTAAAGATAGGGGCCGTCATTCCGGGGCGCGCCACTTGGCGCGAGCCCGGAATGACGAAACGGAGTCAGACCTACCTCAACCCGAACCACAACGTGGCAATGCCGAGGAAGGAGAAGAAGCCGACCACGTCGGTCACCGTGGTGACGAAGGTGCCGGAGGCCACCGCCGGGTCGGCCCTGACGCGTTCGAGCGCCATCGGAATCAAAATGCCGCCGAGCGCACCGGCGACGAGGTTGACGATGATCGCAAGCCCGATGACGATGCCGAGGCCCGGGATCTTGAACCAGGCCACCGCCGCGATGCCGGTGATCACGGCGAAGGCAAGTCCGTTGACGAGGCCGACCATGCCTTCGCGCATCACCACGCGCCAGGCGTTCGAGGAGCCGAGCTCGCGGGTCGCCAGCGCCCGCACCGCGACCGTCATGGTCTGGGTCGCCGCATTGCCGCCCTGGCTCGCCACGATCGGCGCCAGCACGGCGAGCGCGACCATCTTCTCGAGCTGGCCCTCGAACAGGCCGAGCACGGAGGATGCGAGGAACGCGGTGGCCAGATTGACCAACAACCAGTTGAACCGCGCGCGCGCGATGGTGAACACGGTGTCGGAGAGCTCTTCGTCGCTGTTGACGCCGCCGAGCGCCTTGAGGTCCTCGTCCGCCTCTTCCTCGATCACGTCGACGACGTCGTCGACGGTGATGACGCCGACGAGGCGATCCTGGGTGTCGAGCACCGGGGCTGCGACGAGATTGTACTTGCCGAACATGCGCGCCACCTCCTCCTGGTCCTCCAGGACGGAGACGCGGCGGCGGTCCTCGTCGGTGAGTTCAGTGAGCGGCACCGGACGGCGGGCGCGGAGCAGGACGTCGAGCGAGACCGCGCCCTGCCAATGCCGATCCTTGTCGACGACATAGATCTCGTAGAAGCGATCGGGCAGATCCGGCGTGTCGCGCATGTAGTCGATCGCCTGCCCCACGGTGAAATCCTGGGGCACCGCGATGAACTCGGTCTGCATCCGGCGGCCGGCCGAGTTCTCCGGATAAAGCAGGCTGCGCTCGAGCGCGACCCGCTCCTGCAGGGGCAGCTTCTCGAGGATCTCCTCCTGCTCGTCCTCGTCGAGGGTTTCCAGCAGTTCGACGGCGTCGTCGGATTCGAGCTCGCGGACGCCCTCGGCCACCGTCTCCGGCGGCAGCTCGTCGAGGATCTCCTCGCGGACGGCCTCGTCGACCTCGTTCAGTGCCGAGAAGTCGAAGTCCGTGCCCGTGAGCTCGACCAGGCGGACGCGGTCGTCGGGCGCAAGAGCGCCGATGAGATCGCCGAGATCGGCCTCGTGCAGCTCGGCGACACAGGCGCGCAGCGAGGCGCTGTCGCCAGCCTCGATCGCATGGGCAATTTCCGCGACGAATTCGTGACGAATTTCACCGTCTTCATTGCGCATCGGCACGTGGTCGAGTACCGAGGCCTCGGCGGATGAGGCACCGTCCATATGTTCATCCATGGCGCGCCTCGCCGTTTGACAGGTTGGAACGGGTCGTCTGAGCTGATGGTTCAGGCAATACCCACAAGGCAACAGCCAGCGCAATGACAAAGATGCTTCGACTGAGGTGGACCTCGATCGCGGCGGGCGCGGTCCTCGCGGCCGTCGCCGGCATTGCCCCGGCCGGGGCCGCGGACTGTCCGCGCAAGGACGCACTGGGAACCTCGCGGGTTCTCAGCGTCGATGCGAAGGTCACGCCGCGCGTGGGCTTGAAGAGCTTTCCGCAGACGCTGGCGCTCGCCGATCACGAGGTCGTGCTGACCTTCGACGACGGCCCGCATCCGCCGACGACGTCGAAGGTGCTGGCGGCGCTGGCGCAGGAATGCGTGCGCGCGACCTTCTTCCTGATCGGCCTGCACGCCTCCGAGCACCCCGACATGGTCAAGCGCATCGCGCGCGAGGGCCACACCATCGGCCACCACACCTGGTCGCATCCGTTCATGGCGCGGATCCCGTTCGACAAGGCGAAGAGCGAGATCGACCGCGGCATCGCGGCCGACGAGATGGCGCTGAAGGGCGTCTCGACGACGACGCCCTCGACGCCGTTCTTCCGCTTCCCCTATTTCGAGTCGACGCCGGCGCAGCTCGACCTGCTGCAGTCGCGCGGCATCGTCGTGTTCGGCGCCGACCTCTGGGCCAGCGACTGGAACGAGATGACGCCGGAGCAGGAACTGAAGCTCGTCACCGAGCGCCTCGCCGCCGCCGGCAAGGGCATCATCCTCTTCCACGACCCCAAGGCACGCACGGCGGCAATCATGCCCGCCTTCCTGCGATACCTCAGGGACAACGGCTTTCGCGTGGTTCACGTGGTCCCGGCCGGCGCATCACAGAAGAACGCCGACGCACGTTGATGCCGGAATGTCACGCCGTCGCAAAATGGGGTGATTTGGGCCCTGTTAACGATCTGTTCATGCTACGCCATGCAAACATGGACGGAATATTGCGCCTGAACCTTTTCTAGGCGTCTCCGACCACCTAATGGCGGCCATCGCGTATGAGGGCAGACGGGGTTCATGATCGGAAGTAGCGTTGTTGTCCGGACGCGATCGTGGATCGTCCTCTGTCTCGGATTGCTGACCGTCGGCACACCGGCGGCGTTTGCAGGCGATTGCCCCGGCCATCCGGACGCGCTCGGGACGTCCCGCACGCTCGTCGTCGATCCGCGCGAGCATCCGCGCATCGGCACGATGCAGTATCGCGAGACGCTGCCGCTGAAGGACCACGAGGTCGTGCTGACCTTCGACGACGGTCCGCTGCCGAAATATTCCAACCAGATCCTCAAGATGCTCGACGACGAGTGCATCAAGGCGACCTTCTTCATCATCGGCGGCCAGGCCAAGGCGAACTCGGAAGGCGTGCGCAAGCTGGTGGCGGCGGGCCACACGGTCGGCACCCACAGCATGAACCATCCGCTGACGTTCGACAGGATGCCGATCGAGAAGGCCGAAGCCGAGATCAATGGCGGCATCGAGTGGACCTCGGCTGCAATGACCGATCCGTCCAGGCAGCTCGCGCCGTTCTTCCGCATTCCCGGCCTGATGCGCGCCGATGCCGTCGAGAATCTCCTGATCTCGCGCGGCATCCAGGTCTGGAGCGCCGACTTCCCCGCCGACGACTGGCGGCATGTGTCGTCCGACCGCGTCTACCAGCTCGCGATCCAGCGGCTGGAAGCCAAGGGCAAGGGAATCCTGCTGCTGCACGACATCCAGGCCCGCACGGTGGCGGCGCTGCCGAAGATCATCCGCGACCTCAAGACGCGCGGCTATCGCATCGTGCATGTGGTGCCGGCGACCGCCGAGCTGCCGGCGACGCCGACCACGCCGGTGGAATGGCTGCTGCATCCGCCGACCGAGACCGTGCCGATCGCGCGCTGGCCGGCCGTGCCGAATTTCGTGTTCACGCAGACCCCGACGCTTCCGGCGCCCAGCCTCGCCGATCTCAACGCACAGGCCGTGCACCAGCCGCTGCTGCCGCGCAAGACGATTGCGCAGGCGAATGTCGCGGCCACCCTGCCCGTGCCGGGCCGCGATCTGTTTGCGATCCCGGAAGGCTCGATCGAAGTGTTGCTGTCGACGACCTTGTCGCGGCGCGCCGCGACGCGGATGGCGATGGCTGCCGAGGCGCCGCGTACGGCCAGGGGCAAGGCCGGCAAGCCTCACACCGCCCACGCTGCCCACGCCGCGCCAAAGCATACGGCCCAGGCCAAGGGTACGACGCCCCGCCCGACCCGCGTCGCGAACAGCGTTAAGAAGCGCGCTTGAACTGTTACTGCCGCATGATGTTGGCGACGCAGAGCAGCACGATCAGCGCCAGGAAGAACAGATCCATATAGGACTTCAGCTCGCCGTCCCGCCGCAGCCGAGCGACGTCGGCCACCACCTGCTTGCGCGCGTTCGTTCCGCCCGCACCGTCGTTGATCGGCCCCTGCAGGCGCTTCGTCTCGGCCTCCAGCTTCTCGATCTTCTGGAAGAAGTAGAACGCACGCAGCGTCGAGGCCGCGCGCATGCCGCTATAGACCAGCACCAGGATCGCGATGATCGCCCGGTTCTGGTACTTCTCCATGAAATTGAGGCTGAAATAGACCATCGCCATGAACGCGAAGTTGGTCACGAAGCGGTAGACGAAGCTTAGAAAGACCATGCTGGCTCCGGCCTTGAGCGGTATGACTGACCGTCTGGCTTTGTGGAATTCAGGATCGAGGATTGCAGGCCGGGACAGCCGGCCTACAGGTTGCGCGAGGCCCGTCTACGCCAACTTTGTTTCAACAAAGATACGATCGCCCGCGCAATTGGCGCCTTTTAGCCACGCGCCGCCGTAATGCAAGCGAGCACGCAACCATCATCGTGTTCCGTCGCCGCGGCCCGATGGAGATTCGGTGGGAGCTACGGTACACTGGCACAGCCACCGCAGATGGGGTCTGCCGATGCCGAAGAAGGGAATCACGGGCCACGACGACTGGGTTCTGACCGAGGCCCTGGCGACCGCGCTGGTCGCGCTGGAGCAGCTCGAACCAAAGCACCAGCCGAGCGCGCATATGGACGACATCCGCAAGATGCTGGCGAACGGCAAGGAGCCGGCGGCGGTGAGCCTGCACCTCGCCCAGGCCAAATGCCGCCTGTTCCCGGAGTCGGATCCGCTGGAGATCTACCGGGAATACGGGATCGGCGAGGAATATGGCTGAACGGGCCCGCCTATGTCACCGGCGCGGCCGAGGCTAGTTTGCCGATGCCTTGAGCAACGGGCATTCACTCTGGCTCAGAGGAAGAAAGGCGTCGTCGGCGGAAATCTTCTCGACGACATTGTAGTAATCCCAGGGGGTCTTGACGTCCTCGGGCTTCTTGACCTCGACCAGATAGAAATCGTGAACCAGCTTGTTGTCGGCGCGCAGCCGTGCGCCCCGCGCGTAGAAATCGTCAACCGGCATCGCGCGCATCTTCTCGAGCACCGCGTTGGTCTCGTCCGTTCCAGCCGCAGCGGCCGCTCTCAGATACTGCAGCACGGCGGAGTAGACGGCGGCCTGCGGCGCGGTCGGCATGGCCTTGTGGAGCTTGTAGAACCTCTGGCCGAAAGCGCGCGTCTCCTCGTTGAGGGCCCAATACCAGGCCGTGACGGTCGTCAGCCCCTTCGCCGTTTCGACGCCCATGGCGTGCACGTCGGTCAGGAACATCAGCTCGGCGACCGCCTTCTGCGGCCCCGCCCCCATGCCGAACTCATTCCATTGCTTCATCGAGGTCACGAGCTGTTCGCCGGCATTGGCAAACGCGACCACCTTGGCCTTCGAGGCCTGGGCCTGCAGCAGGAACGAGCCGTAATCGGCGTTTCCGAGCGGATGAAACACCGCACCGAGCGACTTGGCTCCGGTTGCGGACAGCACGCGCTGCGACACCTCCACCATGTTGCGTCCAAACGCATAGTCGGCCGCGATGAAGAACCAGCTGTCGTATCCCTGCGACACCAGCCGTCGAACGGATCCGGCGACCAGATTGTAGTTGTCGTGCAACCACATCAGGCCGGTGCGCGAACATTGCTTGCCGCCGATCTCGGTGGTGCCGACGGCCGCGTAGATGACGATCTTGTTCTTGTCGCGTGCGAGCGACTGGATGGCGAGGGCCACCGCGGAGTTTCCGACATCGGCCACCATGTCGACACCGTCGACGTCGAACCATTTGCGAACGATCTGGGCGCCGATATCCGGCTTGTTCTGATGGTCGGCGACCACGATCTCGACCTTCAGCCCCGGGGTGGTCTGCTTAAAATCGTCGATCGCCATTTTCGCGGCGACGACGGAGCCTGGTCCGGCGAGGTCCGACAAGGGTCCCGCCTGATCGTTGACGATGCCGATCCTGACCACCCCGCCGGAGAAGTCGGCAGCCGCGCTCCGCTCGGCGAGCGCGACCGGACCCAGCGTCAGGACAAGTCCTAGGGTGAACCGGGCAAGCGGGACGCGCCATGACTGCAACTTCCCAACACGACAAGGCGCCATTGCCCCCTCCATTCCAGCATCGCGACATATGCCAGCGATGACCTGCCCAATGATCCCGATCGCCGATTTTCGCAGCGTGCTATCCCTGCTGACCGACGGCCTTCCTGACGAACTCCAGCCGTCTCGCCTGCGCAGGCGCGACCCGCTCCTTCATCGCGGCGAGGATCGCGGCCGGCGCCGTATCCGGCGAGCCGGCCGCGAACGGCGGGGCGGGATTGTATTCCATGCGCAGTTGAATCATCTCCGCGGCGCCGCGGCCTCGCAACATCGAGACCAGCGTGAGCGCGAAGTCGATGCCGGCGGTGATGCCGCCGCCGGTGATCCGATTGCGATCGATGCAAACCCTCTCCCGCGACACCGACGCGCCGAACAACGGCAATGCGTCCGTAGCCGTCCAGTGCGTCGCCGCGCGAAATCCCTGCAACAGGCCGGCTGCACCAAGCACCAGCGAGCCGGTGCAGACCGAGGTGACGTATTGGGCGCCCCTCTCCTGCCTGCGCAGAAAGGCGAGGACGTCCTCGTCGAGCATCAGCTCATCGGTCCCGTAGCCGCCCGGAACGCAGATCACGTCGAGCTGCGGGCAATCGGCGAACGTGATCGTCGGCGTCAGCGTAATCACGGAATCGCTCGGCACGGGTTCGATACGTTTCCAGATCAGATGCACGTTCACGTCCGGCAGGCTGGAGAAGACCTGAGCCGGCCCCGTGAGATCGAGTTGGGTGACGCGCGGAAAAACCAGAAGGCCGATCTGCAACGGACCCGACATATCCAACCTCGACATCGCGCTTGACGGTTGCAGCCTGCCATGTTGGCCTAGGCTGCGGAAACGGCGTAATTCCCTCATTTTTGGACGCGTCCATGATCGGCTTCCTGATCTTTCCCGAATTCCAGTTGCTGGACGCGGCCGGCCCGATCTCGGTGTTCGAAATCGCCAGACGTCACGCACCGGACGCGCCGCAAATCATCACGATCGCGGCCAAGGCAGGCGCGGTGCGCAGCTCGTCGGGCACCGAGATGCTGGCGCGCAACCTGCGCGCGGCCAGCGCCGTCACGACGCTCTTCGTCGCGGGCGGAGAAGGCGTCGAGGCCGCGGCACGCTGCAAGACGACGATCGCGTTCATTCGGAGACTCGCCAAGCGTGGCGTGCGTATCGCCAGCGTTTGCAACGGGGCCTATCTGCTTGCCGAGGCGGGACTGCTGGATGGCCGCTGCGCGACGACGCACTGGTGCTGCGCGCGCGACTTCACTGGGCGCTACCCGAACGTCAGGCTCGAGCCGGACCAGATCTTCATCCGGGATGATCGGGTGTGGACGTCGGCCGGCATCACCGCCGGGATTGATCTTGCGCTCGCCATGATCGCCGAGGACCACGGCGAGGAGATCTCGCAGGCGACCGCCCGACAATTGGTCCTCTATCATCGCCGCGGCGGCGGGCAATCGCAGTTCTCGACCTTGCTCGAGCTCAAGACGCCGAACGGACGCTTCGGCGGCCTGTTGTCCTGGATGCGCGAGAATCTGGATGCGCAGCTCACGGTCGACGCACTTGCCGAGCGGGCGGGCTTGAGCTCACGGCATTTCGTCCGCTCCTTCATCGCCGAAACCGGCTCCACGCCGTCCAAGGCCCTGGAGCGATTACGGGTCGAGGTCGCGCGCGAGCGGGTGCAGTCGTCGGGCGAGGCGATCGAGCGCGTCGCGCAATCTACCGGCTTTCGCGATCCCGAGCGGATGCGCCGGGCCTTCATCCGCGCCTTCGGTCATCCGCCGCAGTCGCTGCGACGGTCGGCGCGGAGTGCGTGAAGGACGAATCGAGAGATGCATCCGTAAAACGATCGAGATGGCGGCCTCAATCGCGCCTATCGCTCGCCGACCTCGGGGCAGCGCAGAGGCCACCGGCGCGCAGCGCCAAATCCGGGGCGACGCAACGCCGGTCCCGGGCAAAAGTTAGAAAACTCAGGGATATCAATGCCAATATTGGCTTTTGGTGCGCTCGGAGGGACTCGAACCCCCACGATTTTACTCACTGCCACCTCAAGGCAGCGCGTCTACCAATTCCGCCACGAGCGCTTTGGGGATGCCGGAGGCCTGCCGGATCAACGGCGCCGATCTAACAAATCCATCAGAGGGGTACAAGCCTGCAAAGGCCCCGAATTCCACAAGCTTGGCAGGAAAGTTCGGCCCTCCTGCCCGGATCGGCCCGATCGGGGGCGAGCCCTGCCCGTCCTGCCGCTACCGCGTGCCCTGGCCGCTACCGCGCGCCGGTCGTGCGCGGCAGCATCTGCTTGACCTCGACCGCGATGCGGTTGCGGTCGACCAGCACGACGCCGGAGGCTACGGGAAGATTGTTGGCCAAAACCTTGACCTCGTCGGCCTCGGTTGCGTCCAGCTCGATGATGGCGCCGCGGGAAAGACGTAATACTTGATGGATTGGCATGGTGGTCGTCCCGAGGACGACCATGAGATCCACGGTGACTTTATCGAGTGTCGGCACTGTCATGACCACCGCAACTGGAGACTGGCATTTGCACCTGAGATCATCACCACGTTATGGTTAGCCAATGGTTAATTCACCTCAGAACCCCCGCCAAGACCTCGATCTGACGTCGTTTTCCGCCACGGACGGCGCCCCCGTCGAATGGCGGATCTCGGACGCGCCGGTGCCCTATCCGGAAGCCGTGGCCGCCATGGAGGCCCGAGTCGCGGCGATCGCGGCGGGCGAGGCGCCGGAACTGGTCTGGCTGCTCGAACACCCCCCGCTCTACACCTCCGGCACGTCGGGCAAGGCCTCCGACCTGCTGGATCCCCGTTTCCCGACCTTTGCGACGGGACGCGGCGGCCAGCTCACCTATCACGGACCCGGCCAGCGGGTGGCCTACATCATGCTCGACCTCAAGCGGCGCCGGCCGGACGTGCGGGCCTATGTCGCGAGCCTGGAGGAATTGATCCTGCGCACCCTCTCCGCCTTCAACATCCGCGGCGAGCGGCGCGAGGACCGGGTCGGCGTCTGGGTCAAACGGCCCGACAAGGGCGCGGAGCACGAGGACAAGATCGCGGCGATCGGCGTGCGGCTGAAGCGCTGGGTCTCGTTCCACGGCATCGCCATCAATGTCGAGCCGGAGCTTGCGCATTTCGCCGGCATCGTGCCCTGCGGCGTCGCCGATCCCCGCTACGGCGTCACCTCACTGATCGATCTCGGCCAGCTCGTGACCATGGCCGATGTCGATATCGCGCTCCGGCAGGCGTTCGAAGAGCTGTTCGGGCCGACGCACGCGCTGCTGCCGGAAGCGGCGGTCTAGCACTTTTTCTGTTCGAGCCTGACCGCGCGTTCTCCGCTCGCCGCGGAATCGGCTACACTCGTTGCAGGTGCCGCCCACGCCTCCCCCCTCCGCCGGGAAAGTACAGATCATGCCGGGCGATGCGATCATCGGACCGACTGTTCGAGCGCCAAGGCATAAGGAGGGATTGCGCTTTCTGCTCGCAATGGGAGGTACTGACGATGAGACTGTCTGCACCGATCTATCATCTGAAGCGCAAAGCCAAGCGCCTGTCGCGCGAGGAAAGCATCCCGCTCCACGACGCGCTCGACCGCATCGCTACGGCGGAAGGGTTTTCCGCCTGGAGCAGGCTCGCCGCGAAAGCCGCCGCAGCGACGCCTGCGAACCGGCTGTTTCCGCAATTCCGGCCGGGTGATCTGGTTCTGGTCGGGGCGCGCCCCGGTCAAGGCAAGACGCTGATGAGCCTCGAACTTGCGGTGGAGGCCATGAAGTCCGGCCATCGCGCCGCGTTCTTCTCGCTCGAATACACCGAGAGGGACGTGCTGGATCGCTTCCGGGCGATCGGCGCGAACCCGGCGGAGTTCGCTCCGCTGTTCGAGGTCGATTGCTCCGACGCGATCAGCGCCGATTACGTCGTCAAGCAGATGGCCGCAGCTCCCCGCGGTACAATCGTGGTGATCGACTATCTGCAGCTGCTCGACCAGAGGCGGGAAAATCCGGACCTGACCGTTCAGGTGCGCGCCCTGAAATCGTTCGCACGCGACAAGGGGTTGATCGTGGTCTTCATCTCGCAAATCGACAGGTCCTATGACGCCTCGATCAAGCCCTGCCCCGGCCTCGACGATGTCAGGCTGCCCAACCCGCTTGATCTGAAGCTGTTCGACAAGACGTGCTTCCTCAACAACGCCGAAGTTCAGTTCCGGGTGGCGAGCTGACGATCGGGCCGCGGGCGGGAGGGCTCGCTCGCGGCCTTCCGGCCTCACGCCGCCTGCAGCGCAACCTCGAGCTTGCCGGCGATGTAGCGGCGCTCCTGGGTCAGGCCGCCAAAGCCATAGGCATCGCCCTTGACCTCGTCGACATGGAGGTAGGTCTCGGGATGCAGCGGGCCGATGATGTCAGCCATCCGCTTGAACATCGCGGCGAGATAGGCCGCCTTCTCGTCCTTGGTGTTGGTGCCTTCGGTGACGTGAATGTCGATCCAGTAACTGGCGAGCTTTTGCTCGGCGAGCGATTGGCCTCCCGCGAACCAGTCGCTCGCATCCACGGCCTTCACGATGATGGCCGTCACCCTGGGATCCTTGTGCAGGATTTTTGCGGTGAGCTCGGACACGGCATTGGCGATGTCGGCCTTCAGCGACGGCGACTGGCGGGACGAGGCATAGGACACGGTGATCAGCGGCATGGTCGTTCTCCTCAAGATGCGGCGCGGTGTTCGCGCGGCGTTGGAGAGAAGCTAGACCTTCCGCCGTCATTTTGATATCTTATCTCTACTTATACCAGTGATAATGAACTATTATGGCAGCCATCCTCGACATCGCCACTATCAAGGCCTTCCTGCTGGTCGCCGACCTCCAGAGCT
>LNAP01004181.1_pt1 | contig 13473 bp, 10 predicted proteins | sample 602601 | NCBI WGS metagenome assembly LNAP01 (sample SAMN02440304, study PRJNA202911) | soil metagenome | biome: Subtropical and temperate rainforests or woodlands; isolation source: soil samples (1 kg each in a 20% v/v slurry with milli Q water) were... ...
TATTTGGAACGCACAATTATTGCCCTCGAGGACCGATTTGGACTGACATTGATGGACAGAATCCCATGGGTAAATTTAGCGAAGGCCCCAGGTCCCATGCAGTGATCTGGCACTTGGAAAGCGTTAGATTGCTGTGATATTAGAAACAGTCACTTAGAAACTCATGCGCTTTAGGGGTGCTTCTACCACCCTAAATGGCCAGAGCAGACAAAGTGAATGGGATTCTAATTAGCACAGAGGGCAGCAGATGGAGCTTGTGTGGGCTACTGAAGATTTCGTGATCGTTGGGCAACCTTATCCAGGGTTTCCCATTCTGCTATGGGACTCGATGGAGAGTTGCCTCCCCGCTAATCAATTCTTTCGTCACTACTTGCTTCGCGGGGATATCGGCTCTAAGCGATCCTGGCCCAGTACTGGACGCGCTCTTTACGACTTCTTCAGCTTCCTTCAAGCCCATGAGATGGACTGGCGCGACGTTGATCGTGGCGAGGCAAAGAGCCTTGTGGCGGCCTATCGGGACTATTGCCTGATGGCGTGCGAATTGGCACCAAACACTACTCGCCAGCGCCTGACTTACATCTGCAAGTTCTACGAATACGCGCTGAAGGAGGGTTGGGTGAAACGCCTGCCCTTCGCCTTTGAAGAACGGACCGTGAGGCGTGAAACAGGCTTCCTTGCGCACGTCGATGCCAGTGGAGGCAAGACCATGGCAAACGATGTGATGCCGCGTACCCACAAGGCCCTGCCCAAGTTCCTGCGCATGGCCGAGATAAAGGCCCTCCTTGCCGCAACGGAGAACCCACATCACCGGATGATGATGCGCCTAGGGTTGCATTCGGGTCTGCGTCGCGAGGAAATCGCCGCCTTCCCGCACGCCTATGTCTTCGACCCGGACAAGGCGGCACGAACTGAGCGCAACCTTTGCATTCGGCTCGATCCGTACGACGGCAGCGGCATGGTGACTAAGGGCAGCAAGCCGCGAGATATTTACGTCAGCCGCCAATTCATGGCCGAACTCTATCGCTATGTGACGAAGGTGCGCGGCGAGCGCGCCTCGCTGAGTAAGACCCCGCAAAAGGCGCTGTTCCTCAACCAGTCCGGGGAGCCCTATGGGGGCGACGGCAAGAGCCTCAACCGGATCATCAGCGAAAACGGCAAGCGGGCTGGAATCAAGGTCAATACGCATATGCTCCGGCATTCCTACGCCACCCATACCCTGGTCAGCCTTCAGCGTAACCGTGCCAGCGGACTGGAGCCCTTGGTGTTTGTTCAGCGGCAACTCGGTCACAGTTCGATTCAGACAACCATGGTGTACCTGCACCTGATCAACGAAATGGCCGACGAGGCGGTACTGGCCTATGACGATGAGTTGAATGCACTGGCGGAGGTGGCCTAATGGGCAAGCGCAAGGTATTTATTAAGACAGACCTCAGCGTCCCGCAAGTCGAGCACAGCCGCGATATGGCAGACAATGTGGTCGTTCTACCCGAGGCCATCCCGCCGAAGCACACCACGATCGAGTTCGAGCGAAACACCTCACACAGTCGTAGTTTCGATTTTGCCCGCTGGTATGGCGCCGGCATAGACCCCATTACCTACGCCTGCCAGCGCCAGATAGAGCGCTTCCTCGCAGGGCAGGAGGGCACTGTCGAGACCAGCACCGTGGTTAGCTACTGCGTGAATGGGTTGCGCAATTTTCTCGAATACTGCGTGTTATGCGCGGCGGCTTTTGGCCGTGACTTGTCCCTTGCCGATGTGAACCGGGACCTGATCGACGGTTACCTCGGTCATCTGGCTGGGTTGGCCGTCGCGACGACCGCTCAGAAGAGTTTATATGCAAAGACTAAGTCCGTATTACTCGCCTTGGGGCGGCGTGGACTGGTCCCCTTGGTCATCTCCGGCGATACGGCCACCTTCCCGCACAACCCGTTCCCGAACAGCAACCGCAAGGCCAAGGGCGAGACGGCGCTGTCCAAACGCGAGCGACAGATGTTCACTGTTGCGCTGAGGCAGGCTATCCAGCCGATCTGGGCCGATGATGCGCCTGTAACCGCCGAACTGCTGGTCTTCGCTCTGCTGGTCGTAGCATTGCACACTGGACGTAACACCACGCCACTGCTGGAAATGGACCGCGACTGCCTGCGCCCACACCCTAAGGACAACACGGTGTTCCTAGTGTTATGGAAGCGGCGCGGCTACAACACCAGTAAGGTGGCCCTTCGCGCTGAGTCGGACGTCGAGCGCCTTCTGGAATCCACGCCGTGTGTGCGAACTAACGTGGAGCGCCTGATCCGCCGCGTGATGGCCCTGACCGCCCCCTTGGATGCAGACGCACCGGATGGCCTCAAGGGCCGTGTATGGCTGTATCGCTCTCGCGGCGGGAAGGATGCCGGTGAGATCACGGCGCTAAGCGCAGAGAGATTGAATTATGCGGCGAACAGTCTGGTTGACGAGCATAGTCTGACCGACAGTGACGGCAGGCCGCTGCGCATCAATGTCTCGCGCCTCCGCAAGACCTTTGCCAACCGCATCTTCGAGTTGACCGATGGTGATTTGGCGACCACAGCTGCTGCCCTCGGCAATACTCTTAAGGTGGCCGACCAAAACTACCTTGCGCCCGGCGAGGACGCCCGTCGCAACTGGCAATTTATGGGTGAGGTACTGGTGCAGGAGTTGCTAACCCGGGCTATTGGAGCGACCTATAAGGATACCCCCATGGGCCGCTGCTCCGACCCGGTAAACGGCCAGTACGCCCCGAAGCGCGAGGGTGCGACTTGCATGAATTTCGTGAACTGCCTGCGCTGCAAGCACTACGCGGTAACCGCTGAAGATCTGTACAAGCTGTTCAGCTTCTATTTCCGCGTGCTGGCCGAGCGATCCCGCATGGATAAGCGGCGCTGGGCACGGGAGTACGCCCACATCCCTCGGTTGATCGACCACTACATAGTTGCCGAGGGGCTGCGTCGCGGCACCTTCAAGGCCGCCGCCGTGGAGGCCGCCCGTGAGCACGCTCGCACCCTGCCGCACCCGTTCTGGTCGGTTGATCTGATCGACAGCTTGGAGGTCTTTGCATGAGCGACAATACCCTGGCGGTACTACCCTGGAAACCCCTTGCAGGCCAACCAGGCGATGTGCGCGGGCTCCCCGAGTCCGAACGCGACGCCCTGATCATCAGCGCTACTCAGGTCGCAGGGCAGTGGGTCATCCTCAGTCGCTATGGCGACGACATCTGGCAACTCGACGGCTTTTCTACCAACGTGCCAGCCAACAGGAGACTGCTGAACTTCGGCACCGTGCCGTCGGCGTTTCGAACTGTGATGAAGGCGATGATGTACCGCTACCTACGCCGCGGGCGACGCGGGGCGGGTCGGCCTAAAGGCAGCGCATTGAAACACACACTCTCAAATGCAATGGCATTCCTACGCCACCTGGAGGCGCTTAAGCTCGATCACTTGGGCGCGGTAACACCCATGGTCTGCGCCACCTATATAGCCGCCTGCAAGGCGCACCGTCAGCCCATCCGGTCCAAGGGAAAGCCGCTGTCGCAGCGTGGACTGGTATTGCGTTTTATCGTCGTCGAAGCGTTCCATGAACTGAGCCAATACACCGATGACCCGATGCCACAGCATCCTTGGCCCGAGACATCCGCGAAGGCCATGGCGGGGCTAACCGGCCGCGGAGTCCAGGTCGGCAAAACGCCGCTGATCCCCGATGATGTGTTCTGCATCCTATTCGAGCGAGCCTACCAGCAGATTGAACGCGGCCGGCAATTGCTTGACCTGCGCGATGCGATGGTTGCCGTCGAGGCGCAGCGAAAGAGGCTGTCGGTATTCGACATAATTAGGGCGAAGAACCACCATCTGGACACCCTAGGATGGAAGGGCGGTCTGAGGGCATTGAACTTTGCACTCAACGACCTGCGCACGGCCTGCTATATCATCCTGGCCAGCACCACCGGCTGCCGCAACCACGAGCTGGCCAACGTGCAAGTAGGCGCGCACCACCGTACACAGGACGACGAGGGCACCACCTATCACTGGATGCGCTCGCGGTCGGACAAAACCGATGCAGGTATCCATGACTGGATGATTCCCGATGCCGCCGTACGCGCCTTGCGCTTGATGGAGCGCTGGGCCGCCCCCTATCAAGCCATGATCGCCGCCGAGATCGTGCAACGTCGTCGCGCCAACCCACTTGATCCGCAGATCACCGAGGCGCACAAGCACCGCCATGCGCTCTTTCTAGGCGTGAAAGATGGCATCGTGGTACGCACGCTTTCCAGAGCCAGTTGGAACCCAAACCTTAAGGCATTCGCAAAAGATTGCGGGCTGAGCTGGAATCTCGCCAGCCACCAGTTCCGACGCAAGTTCGCCAACTATGCTGCGCACAGCCGCTTCGGCGACCTGCGCTACCTCAAGGAGCACTTCGCACACTGGTCACTGGACATGACTTTGGGCTACGCCATGGACGACAGCTGGGGACATCATCTGGAACTTGAGCTGTACGCTGAAATTCGGGGGGAGCTGGAAGATATCAAGCTCGGCGTAGTCGATAATTGGCTGGGTAAAGAATCCCTGGCCGGCGGCTATGGTCGCGCACTCAAGCAGTGGCAACGGGACCCACAAAACCTGCTGATCTTCAAGGATCATGCCTCGATGCTGAATTCCATTGCAGAGAGCACCGCAATTCGCAGCAACGGTCATGCCTGGTGCACGGCGGACAATGACGGTTGCGTCGGCAATACCCTTGAGCGTACCCGCTGCGGCAATAATTGCAGCAACGCCGTGATCGGGCCCGGCCACGCGGCCTTTTACCAAGGACTCTTCGATGATTTAAAAGAGTTACTGCATTGCCCAGACATTGGCGAAGGCGGCCGCCAACGCGTTCGCCGCGACTTGAATCGCTGCCGTGACGTACTGGCCCAGTTGGGAATGGACCCGGAGACTTTAGTCGCATGAAGCCCAAGGACAAGGCAACCAACTACAAGCCGGCTGAGGATCGTGAAAAAGATCTGAAGCTCGCCCTCTATCGCATCCAGAAGGGCCGTGCCCGCACCGGAGAAACCAAGGTTACTATCGCCGCAGTAGCCCGCGAGGCGGGTGTATCGACGGCCTTAATACATAATCACTACCCGCGAATTGCCGAAGCTATCCGCGAGGCTCTGGGGCGATCCAGTCGCGCCATGCGTGATGTAAAACAACAAGACTTGATTGCAGAACGCAAGAAGTCCGCAGCCTATCGTCAGGAGATCGAGGAACTTAGGGCCAAGGTCGCCCACCTTGCTTCCGTAAACGAGGTGCTATTGGACGAAAATCGTGTACTTAAGGCTAAGCTGAGCGACCGTAAGGTGGTCGATCTGGCATCCAGGAAGCCGCATGGATAGTCGATTTCGCATGGTGCACAAGGTTCCTGTACCAAAGCCCGTGGACTGAGGCGTGAGTTGCAGATAAGAAGGCCTGATGATCGACGGTGATTCGCTGGAAAAGCGCAAGCGAAAGCTTGCCGCATAGGTTCAAGCATCACTCCAATGCATAGGAAATAGGCATGCCGACCAACGAAATGCTCAGACGTGAATGGATCTCAGCTGGCTACAAATCAGACATGGGGAGCGCGATAGCCTGCCACCCACCAGTTAATCGCTCGACGATTCGCCTGTACAACCTCACCAGCGTCAAACACGCTCTCAGCAACATAGAAAATCGGCGCATCAAGGTCTCTCGCTTTGCTGATCTGAATGACCCCTTCGAGCTGCTTGCTGCGAACTTCAAAGAACACAAGACGCGCCAGGTCGTGAGAGACTGGAAAGATAAAAGCCATTCGCTGATGGGCTTACTGTGCTTCGCTGGAGATTGGTCAGAGCCGGTGATGTGGAGCCACTACGCCGATAAGCACACAGGAGTCTGTTTGGGTTTTGACGTCAACCGCAGCACAGTTCAGCAGGTCAGCTACCAAGACGATCGAATCCTCGATGCACTTCACCCAACATCAACCCCAGACAATCTGAGCGAAGAACTGCAACAACAGTTGCTGTGCACCAAGTCCGGAGGATGGCGGTACGAGGAAGAGTACCGTCGGTTCGTGAGCTTGAATGATGCCCCCTTGGAAGGTCCGTTTCATTTCTGGCCAATCAGTGGCGATATTCAACTGGCGGAGGTGATCCTCGGACCACTATGCGAGGAGCCCCTCGAATCGGTAAGGCAGAAAGTTAAACTGCATTTTCCCAACGCAGTTGTATTTAAAGCCAGGCTGGCATTCCAATCGTTCAAAGTCGTGCCAGACGCGCGCACGGTTTTTTAAGAACCAGCGACTTGACTGATTCCGAGCTATAGGTGGTGCCATGCTTGCTAACGTCATGCGCAAAGAGGTTTTACACACAGCCTAGGTCGGATGTCGCCGGACGCGACAGACGGCGATTTTTACGCAGCACGGACTCGAAGCAGACCTATGAAAAGGCTTAGTTGCTCCGTTGGGATAATTTCCAAAACAGTAAGTAGAGCTGTGCTCACTTCAGTTTTTTAGCGATATAAGCTGATCTCGCCTTGATCTCCACTTCTTCGGCATCCTTGAGCGCCTCGCGTACTCGCTTGAGATACGCGCGCCCCTTTCCAGTGTTAGCGGCTTCGTCGATTAGAGAGAACGCGAGCGGACTCTCGTCTGTAAGGCGACCGAAACTCTCCGGTTCGAGGTCGCGATCGATAAACATTTTCGTTACTGTCTCTCTCAGCCGCGAACAGCTGTCCCAGTCGAACCACGAACTCTGTAAACGCAAGCTGGCGAGCCTTTCCGTCTCGCGCGAGAAGTGCTGCCCCTGAAATGCCTTGTATACTCGGGTGTATGAGTATCGCAGCAGGTCGGCCTGCGATCTGGATTTCCAGCCCAGTGCCCGAGTCAGGAAAAACGCTGCAAGAAAATCCTCGTCTGACCGGTCGAGGGGACCAGACGCACCTCGCAACGCGATAAGCCAAGAATCCTCTCCACAGGTATTGGGAACATCGTCAGGAGAGGTCTGCCGGGCGATAGTGACGACCGTCGCCATCCGCGTCACCTCACCTGTGGCGAGCACTGCGGCCAGCTTATTCTTATCGCGGCATAAAGCGACGAGCCATCCCCGTACGGCGTCGGGATCGGCCTTGTCTGACTCTAATGCGCGGATTAAATCCGTTGGGTCCGCTTTATTGATGATAGTTATGGCTGGGCCGATCCTGCCTGCCGCAAGCAATGCTCGTGCAGCAAGACCTGCGTCTTGGTGCGGTATACGTTCCGCCAGCCCATCGTCGACTTTTGGGATACGCCAAAAAGCTGTTAGCAACATAATGTCCGGTCGCCGCTCGGCTATGTCGATCGCGATATCAGTGTTGGACTCAAGCCCCGACACTATCTGCTCCGATTTCATCTCCGCCAGAGCACGGGACGCGACGCTGGCTGAAGCGCCTTCCGAAATGAGCGCAGAGTAGAAGCGATGCGGTGATCGCCGCCACAGCTCGATGCCAAGCTTGTTACCCATCTCGGCCTGCTCTACGGGATCGCTTAACTGTTCAAGCGTTTCGAGAAGAAACTCAAACACTACATCTTCTATCCGACCGGTCGCTTTCATCGCTTGCCGCGTCACGAGCGTGCGGATCGACCTGGCCTGCTTCCTTCCGCCGCTATCGAGAGCCGCCAAGACAGAAATGGCCGAGACCAAGTCCGGCGGATGGCTTTCTAATAGGCTTCTATGAAGTTCACATAGCGGCAACATAGCGCGTCGACCGCCATCGACGTCGCCGCCGGTGCGTTTAAGGAATTCGCGCAACGTAGACGATGATGGGGCTGCGAGATCAGCCAACAGACGCAGCGGCCCTTCAGAGATGGCAGCTCCATCCGCAACCACGGCGTTCGGAAATTTCGAACGGAGCTGACGATCCTTCTCGGGTACGAACTGAAGGTCAAGAACAACCCCTTTCCCGGATCGATCCATTCCCGAAAGCGTGCAAAAACCAAACGAACGGCGCAGCCTTGGCCATTGCTGCATCCAGATGGCGGTCGCAACTTGCTCGTCTGCGAACGGCTCGGCGGCTTCGGCCACCACCTGACGCGTCGGAAACGAATACAGCGCCTGCAGCAGAAATTCAGTCCGTTCTGTTGGCTCGATTCCGTTCGGCTTAAGTTGTGGCGACATGGAAACGGGATCGCCATAGGCTGACCTGACATCTATACCAGTAGGACGTGTGAAAATGTCGAGCAGGGCTTGAGCAGACATCAGCCTGGCGAGATCTGCGTTTTCAATGATCAGCGAGTGAGTCCAAACGCAGCCAGGCCGGGGCATTTCAGGGGCTGCCCAAGTTCTCGCAAGGACATATTTTCCGCTTTTCTCGAGCGGATATCCCGTGAGATAGCCGTCAGCCGACGGCTTCATGCCAGAACCCGATAGGTCACTCATCACTAACATAACGCGTGCATCCGACGCATCCAGCGGCAGTGAACTGGAAATAAGTCTATGGCCGTCGTTGTATCCATGAAGCGCCTGATGGACCAAGATTGAAGGCATTAGTCGATCAGCCATTTCAGCGGCTTGGTTATATCTGAAATGACGGTATCTCCGTCCACGACCTTGATCCGGTCGGATGGTCGCTCTAGGTCTCGAAGCCTATCAGTTTCAGCAAAGCTCTCGTCTTTCTCAGGATCCTCGTACACCCCCCCCTGAGAACTAAGGCCCCACACTTGCCAAGTCCAAGGATCGCGCCCACTGCGCAAATACTGGCTTAAGAAAGGTAATTTGTTTTCAAGAATCTCTGCCGGCGTTTGTCCTTCCCCTTCGACCTTGTCCCATGCTGAGATGAGAAGGGCCAAACGTCTTGCGCCGATATTTAGCTCCCCCGACATGAGCATCTGTAGGAGGTCCACGATCCTGACCTGAGTAGGAGCCAGATCGGCGCTCCACTCGATCGGCTCTTTCTCGGGGGGTACTATGCCCAACTTCCTCTGCAACGTCGTCCAGTCAACGACCCAAGCCGGCATCTTGATCGTATCGCCGTTGATCATAAGGACGAGCGAAGGTGCTGTCAGTGTTTCCAGCATTCCCTTGTCGAGCTCACGACGCTCCCACATTCGGGAGAAATCCTCTCCCGGCAGATCTGGAAACGAAACCTCAACTTTCTGTCCGTCGTCATCTTTAAGTCGCATCGTCACAGCCTTTGCACCGCTCACCTGGGTCCGCTGCTGAATCGTTCCAGATCGCCACCGCTTGGCTAGCGCGTTAAGGTGTTCGTAGTTGCCTTGACTGAGGCGATCGAACGAGAGAGCCGTACCGGCCCCCACCTCACGGACCATGTGCCACAGAGCTGCGAGAAATGTCGTCTTGCCCGACGAGGGCAGTCCTACAATAGAAATATGAATTTCCCCGCTCATTTTTCTGTCCCCGTGTCGGTCAGCAGGTCGATCATACGTTCGAAAATAGCAGGTGCCCCGTCGCCCCCCGCGACTACAGGTATATTCGGCCGTAACCAGTACAGCAATAAGTCAGCGACGCCTTCTCCCCTGGAGACCTGTTCGCAGTCCTTTGGAGATGCCGCGACTACAAATGACTTCACCTCGCCAAGGTGTGTAGCGTGAGTTTTGATGATCGACTCTACCATCTCGTCAAAATCCTTCTGGACCCGGTCCGGATGCTGAGAGATGACGACTGAGTCCTTTTTTGTCAGGACGACCGCTAGCCGACATCCTCCACGGATCGCGCGTGCTTCGACCAACGCATCGACGATCTGGGGCGTCGCCGCCTTCACTTCATGCCGCAGCTTCGGATTAGCCAGTTGCGCGCCGTTGACCAACAGGGTTATGCAGTCCGCTCGTCGAATCTCGAAGAACTGATCGGCCTGGGAAATTTGGTCGGTGACGGCTAGATAGTCCTCCCCCGACCGATCGCTTATGAATAAAGAGGTAAACCCTAAACCTTCTTGATGCAGATCGAGATGAAAGAAGGTTGCATCCGCACCGCGACTAGTTCTTTCTGTGTGCGGGATGGCACGTCGGGAGACCGCACGAGCGAGATGGCAAACCTTTTCAAACCCGATCAGCGTAGAAGACCCCGCGAACGCCGCCCCCGAGAGAGGCCCGTCTTGAAGAAGGTCGTAAACCCCAGCGATCAAGCTGGTCTTGCCCGAATCGTTCGGCCCTATGAGACCGATCGACCTGGAAACGTTTCGTCGCTGTAAGTTCGAGACATTGTCGCGAGCCAGCGCTTCACCGGACGCAAGGGCGATCGTTGGTTCTGGCGGCTCCACTGCGGCGGCTGACTCTTCAGCTTCCGGGATGTCCTCGAGTGATAAGCCGGCGTGTGGGCACTCTTCGATCTCGAACCCTTCCACGCACTTACCATCAGACGCGAAATTACAATCGGCGTTGTTGCATGCAAGCTGCTGGGTCGCCATTTGATCAGTTGCCCACGGACAGGAAAAGATGCTCACGGTAGAAAAGCTCGGCGAGCTGAACCGCTGCCATAGACGCGTCGGCGGGCAGCCCGGTCATGGAGGCCCATACCGGAAGCCAAGCATCGTCCGAGCCGACTTCAACCCTTTTTTCAAGTGCGAAGTGCAGGGGGGTCGTGACAGGGGAAATTCTGGTCGACTTCGTGATGTCCCTGCTCCAACTAATATCGGCGGCATTCACAGAGTCCGATACCATAAGCGCGTCGCCGGTGACGCCGGCTCGGGAAAGCAGCGCAGTCACTGACGCGGGCCCAGGGGATATATTGGTGATACCCCCCAGTTCTTTACTGAACACAAGTGGTTTCAATGCAGCGTCAACGTCGGTAAAAGGTGCATCCACGATCCAACTATGGGCTCCGATCAACCACCAAAGCATCTGCAGCTCCTCCTCGCCCAGAGATATCTGGCGAATGAGCCGCTTCGTCACATGGTTCTGTTTGTCGATGATCTCACCCAGTGCTTCCCGGGTGGAATCTCGAAGGCCATCTAGCTCAAGTTTCCATTGGGCTGGCGACATGTCTGCCAGTGCTTCTGCCGAGACCTCGAAGTCGACCGTCGACGGTTCTATCACGAATTCCTTGGGATTAGGGCGCTCGTGTTTTTTCCTTGAAAACTCAACTACGGCCTTCTTCGCGAGTCCAACGAGATCCATAGGCAGCTCGGCAGTACGCATGCCTCCAAATGAAGCATTAAGAACTGCGATCGCCGCGTCCGGCAGCCTCGCGAACAACCGCGTCAGCACTGCGGCTGACAGGATTTGCAGCTCTCGACGAGATTCCGCAGGATCCAATGGCGAGCCGTTGCCGGATATGGAAGTAAGCAGCGCTTGATGCTTCTTGGTCAAAGCTTCGTTTTTACCGCCGTCAGCCGGCGCCGTCGTGGCAAAAGCGTAACGAACAAGGACCTCTACCATCCAGTAATCCGCAGCCGTGGCGGTATCCACCACACCTTTCCACCTGCGAGTTCTGATCGGGCCTTCGTCCATAAAAGCGTCCGCATACCAACGTGCGAAATCGGAATTCATCTCGGGCGTCTTCGCCATACTCATCTCTCCAACTTGGCGACTTCAGCCGCGATCTTGTCCATGATATTCAACTGCGCAGCGCGGATTAGGACTCGTCCATATCGCTCCGGCTCTGGCAGCTTCATCTCGCCCTCTTTAAGCAGGTCTAATGAGGTTGCGATGTCTCGCCGCTGGCTACTCGAAAGGTCCCAGAATCGGTACAGCAAGTCCCGGGTATCTTCTTCACCCATGGTCGCCTCCGCGTCTTGAATAACCAGCGTGCCAGTCGAATGGTCATGCGATTCATCGGCAGGGACCGCCGCCCTGACGGGGCCACTAGCCGGTGCGGGTATACCTGCTTCCTCCGGAACCAAGATTGACGATGTGAAGAAGTCGCGACCCTGATTGTTCTGAATTGCGATGAACCGTTCGGGGTTATCTTGCATCCGGCGTTGGTACACCTCAACGTTAACGCGGCGCTCGACTCCGGCGCCTGCGACCTGGAGCCGAATCAGATTGTAACCCGGATTGTAAGGTTGCTCGGCACGCGACGGATTTACCGCGGCTGCGGCGAAGCGCACGTAGCTCGAATCCATTTGCAGCCGCTGCTTGTGTTTGTGGCCAAACACATGAAAAGCAGCACGGGCGTTCAACGCATCATCTACGACCTCGCCGTCTTCAAGCCAATCAATGGGATGGTGGCACAGCACTAGGTTGAGCGTGTTCGGTGTTGGGTTGAGTACAGTCTGTAACGGACTGAGGTAGAGATCCCGCTCTTTGTCATCGTTGCCCTCACGACCGGACAGAAGTGTGGAAGTCAGCCCGTAGATCCTAAGGCCCACGCCATTCTCCAGGGGGATATCCTGATGCCAGAACGGCTTTTCGGGCCATATCTGACACGCGAAGGGCGCGGCAAATTCGTTGTATGCCGCATGGGCTTGGAAAAGGAGTTGGCCGGTTGTTTCATCGCGTAACTGCTGTTTGAGCTTCCACTCGCGGTTGGTCAGTGGGGTGGAAGCGATCGCATGCTGGACGTTCTGAATCTGGACGCTACCCTTGATAATCCCGCGGTCCACGTCGTGATTGCCCGGCACTACAAAAATGCGTTCTTTCGGACAACCTGAAATTTGAGAGAGCTGTTCTATCCAGTCTCGGGCTGTCCGATACTCATCTGGGGCTGCCTTGAACGCGATATCTCCCCCAATAAGAATCGCGCCAACGTTACCCAGCTTTTGCACTTGTTCAGTGAGATCCCGCATCATACGAGTGCGAATAGGGAGTTCAGGATCCATCAATGGATCGAGGCAATCCGGCGACTTGAAGTGAATATCAGATATGTGCAGCATCAACATGAATGCTATTCCTCGCCGCGACAGGTTCGACCCGGCCACGCGCCGACAATATTATTTATATGAGAATAACCAGCAGGGACGTGCAGCCCCTGATGCATCAGACCGTTGCCTCTGGGCAACTTGATGATTTTTGCAACCGCACTAACACCACGAACAGCCGTCGAATCTGCGTCATTCCATTGCCTCACCGATACCCATCGTATCAACTCCAAGCTTGCTTCGAGGATCAGCCTGAATGGTGCACCAAGTCTACACAATCGTGCATCACATGGCTGTCGACTATTCCCCCAATGCTTTACGTAAGCGTCCGCTTCGACGACTGATGTGAAAGCCCGCACTGTACGTGAAACCAGTTCCTCGGATATGTCCAAGCTATAGGCTAACCTCCATCTCTGACGAACGCTCAAATGAGGAGTTGCGAGGATTGCAATGAGGCAGATTGTCAGTCACTCATCACTTATTCCACGCGTAAAAAAACATAAAAATAGTTAGATTAGGTAAGTATCTGATTTATGGAAGATAAAACACATATAACAGTTAGCAAGGCTCCAGAAGCAGTGAACAGATCGAGCCCGGCGCACCGAGCCATGCCGCGCAGCAACGCCAGCGCGCCAGTCAGTTGGCCCAAGCGGTAAGAGCGGAGCTGCAAAAAGCC
>LNAP01004182.1_pt1 | contig 13472 bp, 13 predicted proteins | sample 602601 | NCBI WGS metagenome assembly LNAP01 (sample SAMN02440304, study PRJNA202911) | soil metagenome | biome: Subtropical and temperate rainforests or woodlands; isolation source: soil samples (1 kg each in a 20% v/v slurry with milli Q water) were... ...
AACGCCCAATACACATGCACCAGACTGATCGCGGCGAAGATCGTCACCAGCGACTGAGCCAACAACAGGGTCATGGTTCAGAAATCCTTGAAAGGGATATGAACCGAACATTGTAGGAGCTACCGCAGGCTGCGATGTTTTGATTTTGCTTTTTTATGACAAAGATCAAAATAGCTGTGATCCCCGGCGATGGAATCGGTAAGGAGGTAATGCCTGAAGGAGTTCGTGTTTTGGAGGCGGCGGGTCGACGCTTTGGTTTTGAGTTTGAATGGGATTATTTCCCATGGAGTTGTGAGTATTACGCTACGCATGGGCATATGATGCCTGACGATGGGCTGCAACAGATTCGCCACCATGATGCAATTTATCTGGGCGCAGTAGGCTTTCCCGGGGTGCCTGATCATGTTTCGCTATGGGGGCTGCTTATTCCAATTCGCCGGAAGTTCCAGCAGTATGCGAATGTACGGCCGGTACGTCTTATGCCGGGAATAAAATCGCCACTTGCCGACTGCAAAGTCGGCGATATTGATTTCATGGTGGTTCGTGAAAACACCGAGGGTGAGTACTCATCAGTCGGAGAGCGAAGATACGAAGGAACCGATGCCGAGGAGGCCGTTCAACAAAGTACATTTACACGTCGCGGGGTCGATAGAATTCTTCGCTATGCTTTTGAAATGGCGCAGAGCCGTCCAAAGAAGCACCTGACTTCAGCAACAAAATCAAACGGTATTTCGATCACCATGCCGTACTGGGATGAGCGCGTTGCCGCTATGGCCGAGCAGTATCCCGATGTAAAAGTCGATCAGTATCACATCGATATACTTACCGCCCACTTTGTCTTGAATCCGCAGCGCTTCGATGTTGTTGTCGGATCCAATTTATTTGGCGATATCTTGTCAGACCTAGGGCCCGCCATTGCGGGAACTATTGGTATTGCTCCGTCAGCGAACCTGAACCCGGAGCGAACTTTCCCATCAATGTTCGAGCCGGTTCACGGCTCGGCACCCGACATCTATGGCCAGGGCATAGCAAACCCGATCGGCCAGATCTGGTCGGGTGCCATGCTGCTTGATCATTTAGGTTACCGCGAGGCCGGCGCGGTAGTTGTCCAGGCTATCGAAAAGGTGCTGCTCAATGGGCCAAGAACCCGGGATATTGGTGGCGTGTCGGCCACAAGTGATGTTGGAAAGGCGATAGCCGACGCTGTTAGCAGCGCACAGTAAGTTTAATTCCTGATGTCGGAGGATATGGGATTAAAGCGGTGAATGGCCGCGTTATGAATAGCGGCCCTTAATCAACACTTAAAACGAAACCCGTGAAAGGAAGAACCATGAACAAAATACTTAGAAACTGGTGTGGCGCGGTCGTACTTGCTTTGTGTGGTGTTACAGGAGCCTCGGCTGCTGTAGGATCGTATCCTACCAAAACCATTACGCTTATTGTTCCATTCGCCCCTGGAGGGCCTGCGGATGTAATGGGGCGGATGGTTGCGAAAATTCTGGCTGACACACTGGGGCAATCGGTGGTGGTGGTAAATAAGGCCGGCGCAGGCGGAAATATTGGAACCGACGCCATAGCAAAGTCTGATCCTGACGGATATACCTTGGGGATCAGTTTGATTAGCAGTCTTGCTATTGCTCCCAGTCTTTATACCAAACTGCCCTATGTGGTCGATAAGGATATTGCGCCAATTACTATGGTTGGCATTGCAACGCCTGCCATTCTGGCGCACCCTTCCGCACCGTTCAATACCTTCGACGAAATGATCCGCTATGCAAAGGCCAATCCAGGGAAGCTGAATTATTCTACGCCCGGTGTTGGAACGGCCCCGCATCTCGCGGCAGAGTACCTCAGCTCCTTGGCGAAAATCGAGCTCGTCCATGTGCCTTATAAAGGTACGGCGCCTGCCTCGCAGGATTTGTTGGCGGGTGTTATTCCGGTGGGTTTCGAAAGCTCTTTGGTGACGGCTTCAAAGTTTGTCGATAACGGCAGGCTTAAAGCTATTGCTGTAATGACCAAGGAAAGGTCGGACTTGCTGCCATCTGTGCCTACCATTTCCGAACTGGGCTATCCTGGTTTTGACGCCGCAAACTGGTTTTGTCTGGTTGCTCCTGCGAACACGCCCCCAGAGGTAATCAAGAAGCTGAACAATATTACGGCAGCCGGGCTAAACAACCCTGACGTTATTGCGAAATTCGCTGCTATTGGGGTGGTTGCGCAATCGATGTCACCACAGGAGTTAGCCGCTTATATCGATAAGGAAACCGTCCATTGGCGCAAAATTATCGTTGCAAATAATATTAAGGCTGAATAAAACAACGCAATTCGTTGTCGCTGTTTTGCTTGAAGCTATCATGGCACGCATAACGGCATGTGGCTTTATGGGATTAGCCTCATAAAACCTTATAGGTGGATTATCGTGAAAATGGCCCGGTCAGCCGGGCCATTTTGCTAGGTGTTTCAGTCGGTTTTATGCCGCTGATTTGACGGTGCCGTCAATGTCGTCGGCGTGTGCATTTTGCAGTTTTGGCTGAAAGACGCCAATCACTACCTGCCATGCGATAGCCATCGCACCCACAATGAACACAACGTCGCCAAATGTACGAACCCAACGCAGTGTTTCAAGAAAACCTTGTTGCATGAACTCTTCGCCACGCGCATACCACATGCCGTGGCTGACACTGGCTTCAAACTGGAACAGGCCAACCGGCAGCAGGCTGGTGACTATCATCAGGACCAGTCCGGCATTCAGCCACCAGAATCCTGTGCCGAGCAATTTGTCGTTAAATTGCAGGGCCGGCCGGATATAGCGTAATACGAGCAGCACAAAGCCTATCGACAGGAATCCATAAACACCGAACAGCGCTGCATGAGAATGTACCGCCGTGGTGTTAAGACCCTGCAGATAGAACAGTGCAATAGGGGTATTGATCATGAATCCAAAAACGCCGGCCCCCAGCATGTTCCAGAACGCTACAGCGACGAAACACATTAAAGGCCATTTAACGGCTTGCATCCACGGGGCGCGTTCTTTAAGGCGCCAGTGATCCCATGCTTCGTATCCCAGCAAAATCAAAGGCACTACTTCAAGCGCGCTGAACGCGGCGCCAATGGCCATAATAGGAGTGGTCGTGCCTGAAAAATAAATATGGTGGAATGTGCCGGGCACGCCGCCCACCATGAATAGTGAAGCTGCCGCCAGACTTGCCGAGGTTGCCATGCGCTTGGATACCAGGCCCATGCTGGAGAACACGAATGCCAGGGCCGTTGTTGCGAAGACTTCGAAAATGCCTTCTACCCAAAGGTGTACGACCCACCAGCGCCAGTATTCCATGATCGTAATATGTGTGCGTTCGCCATAGAACAGACCTGCGCCATAGAACAGGCCGATGGCGATGGTCGAGCTGCACAGCAGGGCCTTCAGGTTTTTGTCGCCGCCGCGTTTCAGCGCAGGCACAAAGGCGCGCAGCATCAGGCCCAGCCAGAAGAGCACCCCGATAAACAGGGCGATTTGCCAAAGCCGGCCAAGATCAAGATATTCGTATCCCTGGTGACCCAGCCAAAAATTCAGTTCCGCCGGCATGATTTGCTTGATCGCCAGGAAATTGCCGATTAGCGAGCCAGCAACTACAACAATCAGTGCGCAGAAAAGTATATTGACCCCCAGTTTTTGATACTTGGGGTCTTGCCCGCCATTGATAACCGGAGCCAGAAACAGGCCGACACTTAAAAAGGCTGTGGCAATCCAGAATATGGCAAGTTGAAGGTGCCAGGTCCGTGTTAAAGCGTATGGAAACCATTGCGACACGTCAATGCCATAGAAATGCTGCCCTTCGATGGTGTAGTGAGCCGTAAATCCACCCAGTAAGACCTGAGCGATAAAAAGAGCCATGACGACGAACAGATATTTGCCCAGCGCCTTTTGCGATGGGGTGAGTTTTGTCAGTGTTAGCGGATCATGCTGGGGCGAAACTGGGTCTGCCTCGTGTTTGCGTAGAAATGCCCAGCCCAGAACCAGGAATCCAACACCCGCGATCAGGATAATGACGCAGGCCAGGGACCAGAGTACGTTTTCGGTCGTAGGATGGTTGCCAATAAGCGGCTCCGGCGGCCAATTGTTGGTATACGTGGCAATGGTTCCAGGTCGTTCTGTTGCTGCGGCCCAAGCCGTCCAAAAGAAAAAGTTGGTCAGGTCATTGCGCCGCTTTGCATCGGGAAGGGTGTCTTCCTTCATGGCATAGTTGTCGCGAGTTTGTTGTAACTCGGGCGCTGCGCCATAAAGCCTGTTGTAGTAATCGGCAGTCTGGGCGATGGCCTTGGCTCGCCGCTCCGAGACGGTTGCAATGCCGGTATTGGCATTGAACGTGTTGTTGCGATATTCCTTTTTTAACTCATAGGCCAGCGCAGCCTGGGTATCGCCGTCTAGTTGCGAGTAGTTGGCTTTGCCGTATTTTTCCTGGGCCGCCAAATCCAGCCAGGCAAGCAGTTCGCGGTGCAGCCAATCCGCTGTCCAGTCAGGCGCCTGGTAAGCGCCATGCCCCCAGATGGAACCTATTTGCATGCCGCCAGTGCTTTGCCAGGCGGTTTGACCGTCAAGAATGCCTTCTTTGGTCATCAAGACTTGGTTCGAGGGCGTGACAATCTGGTTTGGTATCGGCGGGGCGTTTTTATATATTTCCACCCCTGAAAACCCCAGGATTGCGAAGGTGACAATAAGAATGGATATTAATGTCCACCACAGCTTGCGGTACTCGGCCATATTCCCCTCCTGAGGATTAAGTCGCAATTTTTATTCAAGTTTCAACATAAATCTTTTGGATCTTAGTCTAGTTCGTTTATCCGGCTTTTGTTATTTCTCAAACAAATTGATTATTGTGACTTTCAAGGAATTAGGCATTGCCGGCCAGGTTGACGGTAAAACACCTTAATCCTAAGTACCGATGAACGTGGGCAAAGCGCTGCACCATCGATTTTGAGTAAACTAGCCAACCATTTTCTTTAATGACAGGTCCTGCCGCATCCCATGTCTTCTTCATACGAAATTCGTCCTGAACAATCAATAGAACTGTTGAAGGCGCTGCATATCCTTACGCGTGACGGCAAGATGAACCAGGACAGCCGACGCAAGCTAAAACAGGTTTACCATTTGTTCCAGTTTATTGAGCCGCTGCTCAAGGATTTGAAGCAGGGTCGCGAAGGCATCACCCTGGTCGATCATGGCGCCGGCAAGTCTTACCTGGGGTTCATTCTGTACGATCTGTTCTTCAAGCAGTTAAAAGACAAGTCTCATTTATATGGCATTGAAACCCGCGAGGAACTCGTCAAGAGTGCTGCCGAGCTGGCTCAGAGGCTTGGGTTTCCAGGCATGTCCTTCCTGAACTTGTCGGTGGCCGATTCCATTACATCCGATCAGTTGCCGGCCCGGGTAGACATGGTTACGGCGCTGCATGCTTGCAATACCGCTACTGACGACGCCATACGGTTCGCACTGCACAAGCAAGCCAAGTACATCGTTGTCGTCCCCTGCTGTCAGGCTGAAGTGGCAAGCGTGCTGCGTAGCAAAAAGGCTATGTCCCTAGGCGCCGGGGCTTTGGCGGAGATGTGGCGCCATCCGTTGCATACGCGCGAATTTGGGAGCCAAGCTACCAATGTGCTGCGCAGCCTGCAACTGGAAGCCCATGGTTACCAAGTTACGGTAACCGAACTGGTGGGCTGGGAGCACTCGATGAAAAATGAATTGATCATCGCCTCGTATAAAAATTTGCCTCGTCGCAAAGCCACTGAAAGGTTGGAGAATTTGTTGAAAATGCTGGGGCTTGAAGAAATGCGCGACCGCTTTTTTGCGCCAGAAGCCTAGTTTTCAAGTGGCGCGGTAAAAGCGCCACCGATGACTGAAACTGAGTTCTGGCTCCAAGATCTCGTGGAGGTTTTCATTACCCTTCACCACAAGGTTCGGCAAAAAGTGTCGATGGAAATGAAAACGGGCCAATCGCTTGTAACGATTGGCCCGTTTGTATCTGGTTGCGGGGGCAGGATTTGAACCTACGACCTTCGGGTTATGAGCCCGACGAGCTGCCAGACTGCTCCACCCCGCGTCTGAGGGATAAGAGTTTACCCTAGATCCGGAATTATTGCTTGGCGGCTTGATAGCCAAGCCTTTAATCGAAGGGCGGCGGTCCGGGCTGCAGTGCCAGTGTCAGCAGTTCAATAGCAGCTACCCGCCGCAACCGCCGCAACACGCACCGTCTTCCCCATGGACAGGTTTGGCGATGTGGTAACCGGCTTCTTCCACGGCCACTTTCAAGCGAGGCACTGAAACCAGATTCTCGTCGAACGATACTGTCGCTTTGCTGCCGCCGAACGAGACGTTTGCATCGCTTACGCCTTTCACTGCCATGAGTGTCCGGGTGATTATGTTTGCACACTGTTCGTTCTTCAGACCAGTCAGCTTTAGAATTCCTATTTGCATTGCTTTTCCTTTGGTTCAGTCGGCAAAAATAGAAGGGGATGGGCCGCTTTTTCTTTAAAGGTGTATATTATAGTTATCTTTCTGGCGTGGCAAATTGTTAAAGGATTTCCCTGCTGGGTCTTCAATGGAGGCTACTGATATGGTGTTGAAATTCAAGATTGGCGATCATGTGCGCTGGAACTCGGAAGCGGGCCATGTCACCGGAAGGATTATCGAGGTCCACACGCACGACATGAATTACAAGGGTTACACGCGTCATGCCACCGCTGACGAACCGCAATACGCTATTAAGAGCGATAAAACTGAACATATTGCGATGCATAAAGCGTCGGCGCTGCACAAGATCGACTAAACGATGTCATCTCCTGTAAATACTGAAAACCGCCAGGCAAGCACTGTCGCCGAGCCGGGAGGCACCACAATTTGGACAGTCGGCCATTCAACCCGGCCGCTTGATGCGTTTCTTGCTTTACTGATCGAATACGGTATTGAGGCCATCGCCGATGTGCGCAGCTTTCCGGGTTCGCGTAAGTACCCGCAGTATGGCAAAGAAAAGCTGGCAGCGACACTGTCGGACTATGGCATTGGGTATGCGTGGCATCCGCTTCTGGGCGGGCGGCGACGAGTTAACCCCAGCTCGCCCAATACCGCATGGCGCAATGCGTCGTTTCGATCGTATGCCGATTACATGTCGACGTCTGAGTTTTCCCAGGGACTGGAAGGGCTTATCGACGCGGCTGGCAGGGCGCGTACCGCATTGATGTGTGCCGAGGCGGTCTGGTGGCGTTGCCACCGTTCCATGGTGTCTGACGCACTGTGTGTGCGTGGCATTCGGGTCGTACATATTATGGATGTTAAACATAGCGCCGTACATCCGATGACCTCGCCGGCGCGCATCGTGAAGGGTCGGCTGACTTATGTGCAGCCTTAAATGCGGTATAGGATTTACCGGGGTTGCCAGGCACATTGTTGTACTTATGATGTAATTTTTGCCGTTATGGCTTTGCTTGAGTAAGGGATATCCCGAGGAATGGTGTGTCTTTCTTGACCCGTCAGTAGGTGGGTTCTACGATGGACTTAGCGCTTGCCGGAATTCAGGCGAAGATTTATGTAGGTTATCGTCTTGTTGAACGGTTGTGATTGTCGTTGCATGAATGTCTCCTCTTATAAATAATAAAAGGTGCCGCACATGATTGATCAAGCTTCCGGTAGTTCGCCAACGGGCATTGCCCCCGAAATTTCCAGCCGTTATCTTCCTGCTGTTACGTACAAAGATCTTCCCGAGCCATTACCTCTGAAAAAAGTCATCGGGCCCAGCGTGCTATTGCTGGCTGGTTCTATTGGCTCCGGGGAATTTGTGCTTTGGCCTTATATCTCAACCCAGACGGGACTGGCGCTTGTCTGGCTCGCCACGATCGGGATTCTGACCCAGTATTATCTTAATATGGAGATTACCCGATACACCCTTGCCACGGGCGAGACGGCGGTGACGGGGTTTACACGCCTCTGGAAACACTGGAACTGGTTGTTCATTATTATGGCGGTTGTGCCCTGGATGTGGCCGGGCTGGGCAACGGGTAGTTCAACCGCGCTGACGTACGCCTTTGGATTGTCGGCCGATGCGGTTGTGCCGATCACGATTGCGTCCTTGATTCTTATAGGCATCGTACTGACGGTTTCTCCGGTGGTGTATCGCACCGTCGAGAAAATACAGTTCTTTCTGGTGGCGCTCATTCTGTTGTTCATGCTGTATATGGTTTTTGGCTTGTTGAACGGCGACAGTTGGCGGGCGCTGCTTGGCGGCTTCACAACAGAAATTCCAAATATTCCCAAAGCCATTGGCACTATTCCCACAGCCTTGCTGCTGGGCGCCATTGCTTTTGCCGGCGCGGGTGGGGTCATGAATCTGGCGCAATCGAACTGGGTGCGCGACAAGGGCTTGGGCATGGGGGCACACCTTCCCAAGATTGTTTCGCCCATCACCGGTCAAGAGGCCACCCAGGCGTCTATTGGCTACTTCTTTCCACAAAACGAAGCTAACCTGGCCCGCTGGAAGGGTTGGTGGAAGGTTGCCGACCGCGAACAGTTTTTGACCTTCTTCGTTCTTGGACTGTTGGCCATTCTATTGTTCATGATGCTTGCCTTTACCTATGTCGGAGTCGGCAGCACAGCGCAGAACTTTGATTTTGTGCGCTTATTGGGTGAAACCTTAAGCAGCAAGGTTGCAAGCTGGGTGGGTCCCGCGTTCTGGATGACCGGGGTGGTGGTGCTGTTGTCCACCAACTTGACGGTGCTGGACATGATAGGGCGCATTGTTGCCGATATTCTTAAAAGTAACTGGTTGCGCGACAGCACGAAATGGACCGAAAGCCGTCTTTACTTTGCCGTCGTCTGGTTGATGGTTATTTTCGGGTCGGTCATTTTACTGGCTGGCGTTAATCAGCCACTGGTGCTACTGGTAATTGCCTCGGCGCTTAATGGTCTGGTGATGTTTGTATATTCAGTACTGCTGATCAAGCTCAATCGCGGCATGCTTCCCAGGATATTGGGCCTTCGTGGGTTTCGTTTTGCAGCCGTTATTTGGGCCGTGGTCTTCTATGGCGGCTTTTCCATCTATTTGATCATTTCTCAATTTGGCAAGCTCTTTTAACACTGGCCGAACGCTGCGGGGCTACTGAAAAAGCCTGACTGGGTTGGTTTTTGTACCCTATATCCAACGCCGGACCTTGGCTTCATAGGAAGCAAAGGCAGCGCCGAACTTGTCGCGCAGTAGCCGCTCTTCAGGCTGAATTTGAAAGCGGTTGATGTACGGTACAAATATAAAAGCACAGATCAGCGCCAGCGCGTTGCCAAGCCACAGCCCCCAGCCTATCAGTACAAGCAATACCCCCAAATACATGGGATTGCGAGTCAGGCTGTAGATACCCGATGTGACTAGCACCGATGCGTCGGCGGGTTTTCTGGGATCGGATGTGGTCCGTGTGCGTTTGAATGTGATGACGCCTGCCACACTGATACCGAGGCCCAGCAGAACAAAAACGACGGCTCCGGTCAAACTGCTGATTGAAGAAAACGTAAGGGTCGGAAAAAGAAAAGACAGTATCCACATGATCAGACCTGTCGCCAGCATGACGACGGGGGGCGGAATGGTTAATTCAAGTTGCTTCATGTGGGCTATTCTCCGGGTGTGCCTGCTTCAGCTAATCGTAGCTCTGCCCGGTGTTGGGCCATCCACCACAATGCGAACGCTACCAGCGCCAGCGGCGCCAGTGAACCCAGGTTGATCCAGGTCCATCCTTGCGTAGTAATGAGCACGCCGGACGCGAAGGAGCTGATCGCGACACTGGTAAACACGCAAAAATCCATGGCGCCCTGTGTTTTGTTTTTTTCGTCCGGATGATAGGCCTCGGTTAATAAGGTGCTGCCACCGATGTACAGAAAATTCCAGCCCACACCCAGTGCCAATAGTGCAAGGGTGAAGTGCATCAAGGCCACGCCAGTCAGTGCAACGGCGACACAGATCGCCATCAACACCACGCCGGTGGCCATCACGGGCAATACACCGAAACGCTTGATTAAATGCCCCGTGAAAAAGCTGGGTACAAACATACCCAGCACATGCAGTTCAAGCACAATGGCGATATTGCCGAAGGGATGTTCAAACATCTGCATCGCCAGCGGCGTTGCCGCCATCAGCAAATTCATCACTGCATAGCCAAGTGACGCTCCTGCCACGGCCACAAAAAACACGGGCTGGCGCACGATGCTTGCCAGTGGCCGGCCGCTGCTGGCTCCGGGTACAGGCGCCAGGTGACGCGGAAAATCAATAAAGGTCATGATCAGCAGCGACAGCAAGGCCACCACAATCAAGGCCAGATACGCGCCAACAAATGGCGTTGGAAACAAATCACGCGTCACATTTGCCAAGTTTGGACCTACTACGGCGCCCACAATGCCACCGGCCAATACCAGCGAAATGGCCTTTTCCTTGTAACTTGGCGCGGCTAGCTCTGGAGCCGCAAAGCGGTACAGCGAGGCATTGGCGCTGTAGTAACCGGCGACAAAGGTGGCGGTGAACAGCAGCCAGAATTGCTGTGACGCTGCCGCCCAGGCGCAGATCCCGGCTGAAACCGCGGCAACCAGCAATCCGATCTGGAACGAGCGCTTGCGTCCCAGATGGCGTTGCGAGCGGGCAACCGGGGCGGTGGATAGCGCGGCACCCACCACGTAGGCCGTCACCGGCAGCGTTGCTAGCCAGCCAAACGGTGCAAGGGCAAGACCGACCAGGCCGTTGATGGCAATAAACGTAACATTATTGGTCAGAAACAGACCTTGGCACAACGCCAGAAGGAAGAGTTTACGGTTCATGGGGGGGCCTTTTTTTCCGGAAGCCTATTGATTGGAACTAGTGTGCATTATCCACTATGACGTATTCTGCGTAGAAAAACACCGCTAGCGCCTAGGGTTAAACCAGTTGCGCTTTCAAGGCGGCGTCGATCCATGTGTCATCGTATGCACCCTTGGCAATACCGGCCAGTACATCTGTTTCCTGCGCTATTTTTTTGCGGCTTAGCGCGGCAACCTCTTCGGCGCGTGTCCGCGGGATGAAAACAACACCGTCGCAGTCGCCCACTACAATATCGCCCGGGTTGACGACGCATCCGTCGATGACCACCGGAATATTTTGCTCACCAGGGCCGTTCTTCAAAGGGCCTTGGTGTGTAATGCCTTTGGCATAGCATGGGAAATTGTGGGCTTTGAACGCGTCGCTATCTCGGATGGCGCCATGAATGACGAAGCCGGCAACGCCGCGCAGTTTGGCGACGCTCATCATGATTTCACCGACCAGGGCGCGTTGGACGTCGCCCTCGCCATCAACCACCAGCACCTGTCCCGGCTGGATTTTACGCAAGGCATCGTGGATATACAGGTTATCGCCGGGGCGAACCTTGACGGTGTAGGCGCTTCCGGTTAAGCCGCCGCTGGCGTGGCGTGGGGTCAGGCTGTGGGCGCCGACAATGCGGCGCATTGAGTCACTGATGATTGACGAGGGAATGCCTTCGAATAATTGGGCTAGGGTATCCATTACTGCTTCTCCATAAATACGATTGACTGATCGGGTTTAGTCTACTTTATCGCCGAATTTGATATGAGGCCGCAATACTGTTGAAAGCGCATGTCCAGCGTTTTTTCACAATGATGTTCAACGATTTTGTTCAGATTTTGTCCCGGTTCTGCTTGGCGAATATCTGCGTACATGTCGCGTGTACGAGCGTCAGTACCCACATTCCAGGAGTCTGAGTTTGCGGCGCTGCGCAGCTTTGCCGCACTTGGCAACTGCTTCATGCAAGCACTGATAGCGTCATGTTTGGCCTTGTCTACCTTCTCGTTATGAGCGCGCTCTTCCGGGATATTATTTTTTAAATAGATAGGGTCCATAAGGACCGTGGTAATCAAGAATATGCAGGCAATCTTTTGATTCAAACAAATTCGGATACTGACTAAGCAGCAGTCGGGTTGGCTCATCGCTTATCGCAAGCGCCAAGTGGGCCATACGCATGTTTACGTTCATCCCTCCTTGAAGGAATAAGGCCAGCGTTCGAGTATCACGGTTGTCCTCCTTTTAATTTGAAAATAGTATCTTCACCGCGGATGAAATCAGTCGCAAGGTGTGCCGCAACAATCGCGCGAAACAGAAAGCCCCGACCGACATCGGTCAGGGCTTGAGTCGTGCCGAAGGGGCAGAGGTCAAGATCGAAACTCAGCTCCCGATTACTCCGCCATCATCCTTGGTGATTATGACGGTCGATGAACGTGGCACTGAGTTGCCGCCGTCTGGCCAGTGACTGTCGCCTTTTCCCCCGGGATGCTGGATGTTGATGAACATGGTTTTGTTATCTGGCGTGAAAGTGATGCCCGTTACCTCGCATTCTTTAGGACCGACGAAGAAGCGGCGTATTTCTTTGCTTGCGGGGTCTGCGCACAGCATCTGGTTGTTGCCCTGACCCTCGTATTCGCCCGAGTTGCTGTACTTGCCATCGGTCTGGATCCATAACCGGCCGGCTTTATCGAAGGCCAGGCCGTCGGGGCTGTTGAACATATTGTCGGTAGTGATGTTTGCGGAGCCCGACTTCAGATCAGCGCGGTCGGTGTACTTAACCGGGTTGCCAGCGAGCACGAAGATATCCCACTCGAATGCTGTTGCGGCGGCATCGCCGCCAGCTTCGCGCCATCGTACGATTTGCCCGTAAATATTGGCCGCACGGGGGTTGGCCGCATCTGTCTCTTTACGCTTGTCATTGTTCGTTAAGGTGACGTAGACGTCGCCATTGGCCGGATGCACGCTTACCCATTCAGGACGATCCATTTTCGTGGCGCCCACTGCATCCGCGGCCAGACGCGTGTTGATCAATATTTCCGCCTGGGTTGCAAAATTGGCATTTGCCGCCAGCCTGGCGTTCGCTGCCTTGTCCAGCACGATCCATTCGCCCGCGCCCATGAAGTCGTCGCCGGCGTTGCCATTATTGAATTTGGCAACATACAGTTTGCCGGCGTCAAGCAGGCTGGAATTGTCGCCACTTTCCTGATAAATGCCATCGGATACGAACTTGTAAATGTAGTCATCGCGCTGGTCATCGCCCATATAAACGACAATGCGCTTGTCGGCAGACAAGGCATAGGCCGCGTTTTCATGCTTGAAGCGGCCAAGCGCCGTACGCTTCTTCGGTGTGGACGAAGGGTCGAATGGGTCTATCTCGACAATCCACCCGAAACGATTGGATTCATTTGGTTCCTTGGCATAGTCGAACCGGTCGACGAACTCTTCCCAGCGGTAGTCGGTGCTTTTGGCCGCAAGGCCGTAGCGTTTTTGTGCTGCATTGCGGGAGTCTCCTGCCTTAGTACCGAAATAGTTGTTGAAGTTTTCTTCACAGGTCAGGTAGGTATTCCAGGGAGTCCAGCCGTTGCCGCAATTATTCAGGGTGCCAAGCCCCCGGGTTCCGCT
>LNAP01004184.1_pt1 | contig 13470 bp, 19 predicted proteins | sample 602601 | NCBI WGS metagenome assembly LNAP01 (sample SAMN02440304, study PRJNA202911) | soil metagenome | biome: Subtropical and temperate rainforests or woodlands; isolation source: soil samples (1 kg each in a 20% v/v slurry with milli Q water) were... ...
CCCCTGCGGGGCGCGGCTTGCGCCGCGGCCCGGACCGCCCCTGCGGCCATGCCATGCTGGCCGGCCATCTCAGCATCAGGAGGCTTCGATGCGTTCCTTTCTCGTCATCGCACTTGTCGGGCTTACCACCCTCTCAACGGCCGCCTTCGCCCAGGATCAGGGCTCCGGGGCCTGGCAGCCCATGACGTTCCACAATTTCCAGACGCGATCGAACACCGACATCCTGCAGACGCTCGTCTGGCCCGATGTGATCCGCGCAGCGAACGCCTATGTCATCACCGAGCTCAAGCGGCCGCTCGATGGCAAGAATGCCCTGCTGACGGCCCTGTCCTCAACCTATCGCGACGGGCCCCGCACGATCATTGTCAGCACCGCGCTCTCGCGCGATTGCGAAAGCGGCGCGAACGACGCCGGCGCCGAGATCGAGCCATCGACCTGCCCGCTGCGCATCGTCACCATCGAGAACGGCAAGGTTTTCGCCATCAAGACGGCAACGGGCTGCTACACGGATCACGCCGATCCGGACATCCCGGCGAAGAACCGCAACGACAATTCCTACACGCGCTTCGATCCGGCCGCCGGCACCATCGCCTTCCGGACCAATGTCGGCGGTCGGGACGTGCCCGGCTGCGCGCGGACCTATTCGATCAGGTGACGACCTGACAAGGAGGCGACCATGCGCAGGCGACTTTCCGGATTGATCACGACCCTCGCATTCTTTCCGATGTTGCTCGCAGCCTTGTCGGGCCATGCGCTGGCGCAGAAGGGCCAATATTGCGAGCGCGCCAACTATTCAGCCCAGGAGATCACCGACGCGGTGAGAAACTCCTCCCTGCGCGACGATCTCAAGGGGACGTCATGCTCGTTGGGCGGTCTCGGGCGTTTCGAGTCCGGCGGCAACAAGGGCATCTACAATGGCAGTTGCTGCACCGGAATCTTCCAGCTCAACAACGCCAATGTCCAGAAATATGCCAGCACGGATCGCGCCGGCTACGGCTGCATGTCGCTGCAGGATCAGGTCGATGCCTGGGCCAGGCTGACGAACGCCGGCTACAATGCGCCGGCCGTGAAGCAGCTTGCCTCGATGTCGACCTTCGACGGCCAGAAGGTGGACGCCAGTCTCATCGCGGCGTGTATCCAGCTTGGCACCGGCAACTGCCAGAAGATGGTCGATTCGGGGAAATGCTCCGGCTTCTCCGACATCAACGGGACCACGATCTGCGGCATGGCGAACAATGCCCGCGCCATGGCCGATCCCAATTGCAAGGACGGGCAGGCCGTCTGTGGCCCGTCCGGTCCCGGAGATTTCCCGACATCGACGGGGATTGCGGCGAACCCGCCGACGGCGGCCACGGCGTCGATTGTCGTGGCGTCGGCCGACGTCTGATTGCCGGGCGGCTCAGTTCAGTTCTGGGGGGTCGGGCAGGATATATTGGCGAAACGCGGCGAGCTGTTTTTCGGTCGAATCGCAAAGCTCTCCGCCACGATAATGTGCGTAGACCAATGCCCAGAAAACCACTTCATCTGCCCTACCGGCAAAGATTGCCTTCTGCACGACGCGCCCTATCAAGGCTACCGCACGAAGGGGTTCGTAGCGGTAATGCAACTCGCTCGCGACTATTTTCGCATCGGCCGTTCGGATCACGGCGTTACCTCGTCTTCTTGGGAACTTACGCCGCGGACGACACTGAGCCAGCCTGTGGCAATACCGGGCGATCGCAGCGCCGGGCTTGCTGGATCGTTTGCAAGGTTTCACGGCTGAACGACATGCGCAGCGCCACGACCTCATCGCGACCGATGCGCTTAGGAAACCCAAGCGGCCGCACGAAGAATCGCAACTGCATGGCGATCACCATCAGCCGCCAGTCAATCGCGACGGTGACGGTGTCGACATGGTGCGCCATGCCCCATTCGACGACGCCTTGTGCCAGTTCGAGGAAAGGGCCACTGGCGCTGGGGCGAAGCTCACGATGACCGGCGGCCACGCAGAAGCGCGTCCATTCGAAAATGCGCGGCCCGCGCGGCGGTTTGCCTCGGCACAGATCCGTCAAGACATCGCTCAGCAAATGTGGACGCGTCGTCGGAAGCAGCCTTTGGTAGCCGACGATCTCGTCGTCGCGCAGGCAGATATGGTGAATTGCATGCGCATCGTCGAAGCGGTCGCGCTCCAACCCATCGGGCTGACGCAGGTCGGTCCAGCCTTTCTCGTCGACGAAGACGTCATGCCGGAAGCGAAAGACGCGCTCCATCAGATCGCCGTGCCGTCCGATCTCGGAGCCTGGAACGAGTAAAAGCATGGGGTACTCCTGAGCGTGATCAATACGCCCAGAAATTCACGGTTCGGCAGCGACCGGTATGGTTACAAATGACCATTGCTCGCCGGGACGACGGTCAAATCGGGCTGAATTCGCTTTCCTGCTTCATGCGGTCGGGGCCACAATGTGCCGGTGCTTCGCGAAGCCGGTAACCGCGCCGACGTTTCCGATCCAGCCAGGTTCCCAGCGCCATGCGCGCGCCCTCGTGATGCGCGTAAAGGTCGGTTCGGCGCTGCCCAACACTCCCGATCCGCCCCCATTCGCGCACCATCGCGGTGTCGCCGAACAGCGTTGGCTCGATCGACAGCACATAGTACCGCGCCATGTTCTGCGACGCGTCGATGCGGTCGAGCACGAGGACCTGAAGCATCGAGGATGGTGGGCGGGGATCCTGTGGCATGACGCAAAGTCTCACGCACGGCCGCGCACGGTCCAACGCAATGAATGAATCGGTTGGAGGTGATCGATTCGATTTGGTGATGATCGCCGTCTTAAATCAGCTGACATGCCGGAATGGCACGGCCACTGATGATCCAAGAGGTGTTCGAGCCCGGCCCCCTTCCCTTGATACTCGATCTCAAACAGCGAAACTCCTTGGTCTCGCCACGGCTTCCGCATTCAATCCGCAATAGGTCTGCCATGTGCGCATGCTGTTCCACGGCTTCACCTGCGCGGTAATCGCGGCCACGAGCTTGGCGCTTCGGTCGCCTGTCGACGGAAGATCGCCCCGCCCCGGTTGACTGAACCCGTGCCGGCGAGACCGGGCTCTCGCCTTGCCGTCCTCGGCTTTGACCATGTTCCGGTTTGGGCAAAACTCCTGCCCTTTTAGCAATCGGGGTATGAGCACGTGGCCCAGAGACTGGCTCAGACCGCTGCGAGAGATCGTCAGCGTCGTGGGGAAGTTGCCAGGTGGCAACTCCGCTGTGATGCCATATAGGTTAAGGGGCGTTAACCTTAAACTGCTTGCTAAACGGCCCGACTCGCCGCAATTTCACCTACGATAAAGTTCCGTAGTTGGAAAAGAGCGCGTAGTTATGCAGAAAGCACGTAGCGCAAAGACAATCGCTGCCGCCCCAAAGCCGTTGATGATCGATGTCATCGCAGGCGACGGTGCCGCGCTGTCGGCCGAATTGCTTGCGATGCGCGCGGCCCTTTTTCCTCCGGTCTCCAAAAAAATGCTGCGGTCGTTCTCATCGCTTGAGACAGCCAAGCTGATTGGGATAGCCGACGCCTACCTGCGCCAGCTTTCCCTCGGTGGTAAGGGGCCGCAGCCGTCGATCGGCGCCGCCGGACGCCGATCGTACACACTCGACCAGATCAATGAGTTGCGCGTCACCCTCGAGGAGGGTTCGAAGGGAAAGCGCTACGTGCCGCATCGCCGGGGTGACGAGCATTGCCAGGTCATGGCCGTGGTCAACTTCAAGGGCGGGTCCGGCAAAACAACGACCGCCGCCCACCTTGCCCAATACCTGGCCCTTCATGGCTACAGAGTTCTCGCGGTCGATCTTGATCCCCAAGCCTCGCTCACCGCACTTCACGGCTATCAGCCAGAATACGACATCCAGCCGAACCAGACGATGTATGCGGCAGTGCGATACGACGAGAGTCGTCTTCCACTTAAGGACGTTATCCGGAAAACCTACTTCCCGGGTCTCGATCTGATCCCGGGAAATCTCGAACTGATGGAGTACGAGCACGATACACCGAGGGCGCTAGCGGAGCGTGACGCGGAACCGTTTTTCGGGCGAGTCGCCACGGCCTTGGGCACTGTGGCCGACGACTACGACGTGATGATCCTGGATTGCCCGCCGCAGCTCGGCTTTCTGACGCTCGGGGCGCTTTGCGCGGCGACGGGGCTTGTTATCACCGTCCACCCGCAGATGCTCGACGTGATGTCGATGTGTCAGTTTCTCCTAATGGCCGCCGACATACTCAAGGTCGTGCAGGGCTCCGGCGGCGACCTGGATTACGACTTCATCCGCTATGTCGTTACTCGCTTCGAGCCGGCAGACGCTCCCCAGACTCAGATGGTTGCCTTTATGCGCTCGCTCTTCAGAGAGCGCGTCCTGAATAGCACCATGGTGAAATCGACGGCAATTTCGGACGCCGGTCTCTCTAAGCAGACTCTCTACGAGGTTGGGCGGGAGAACTTTTCTAAGCAGACCTATGATCGCGCGGTTGAATCGCTAGACGCCGTGAACGGAGAGATCGAGCGCCTGATCGAACAGGCATGGGGTCGTGCATCATGAGCCGCAAGGACACGCTTAAGGCAATGCTGACACGCCGGTCCGATGAGTTGCCACATGGCAACTCGGCTCCGGAAACACCGATTTCGCAAGCTCCGCAACCTATCGCGCATGTGAGATCCGGCGCTGTGGGCGCGATGGAGCGCTCCCTCGGCCAAATCGCAACTGCCGCCGAGCGTGCGAAAGCTCTCGTGGCATCTGGCGCTGCTGTGGTGGAGATCGCCGCTGACAAGCTAGCGGGCTCATTTGCTCCAGATCGCCTTGATGACGAAGGTCCGGAGTTCACAACTCTCTTTCAGGCGATCAAGGAGTCCGGCCAGAAGAGTCCCATTCTGGTTCGACCACATCCCAATAAGCCAGACCACTACCAAATCGCCTACGGCCACCGGCGAGCAAAGATACTGGAGAGGCTCGGGCGGCCGGTGCGCGCGGTCGTTCAGCATCTGACGGATGAAGAGCTGGTCGTCATCCAAGGGCAGGAAAACTCCGCCCGGAAAGACCTGAGTTACATCGAGCGGGGCTTGTTTGCAGTGACGCTTCAGGAACAGGGCTTCGACCGCTCTGTCATTATGTCGGCGCTCAGCATGGAGAAGACCCAGCTCTCAAGGCTGCTGTCCCTCACGAAGTCGATTCCTAAAGACGTGATTTTGGCGATCGGGCCGGCACCGAAAGCCGGCCGTCCTCGATGGACCGCGCTCGCCGAACGCCTCGGGGTGTTGAAGAACACGTCTCGGCTGGATGAAGCTCTAGCCGATCAGAAGTTCCAAGAGTCCAACACGGACCAGCGCTTTGTCCGCGTGTTCAATGCAGTTGCACCCCGAAAGCAGGTCGCAAAGACGACTAGGGCGGTCATCAAGGCACAAGCGGGCCACAAGATCGCGATGGTCGAGCGGACGGGAACTACGCTCTCCGTGGTGGTGGGTGCAGACGAGTCATTGGAGTTCGGAGAGTTCGTTGCAGCGCGACTGCCAGAGCTCTACCGCCAATTTGAAGAGGGAAAGGAGCCACCGAACTGATCAGCACTCGAAAGCCCTAGGCCGCAAAAGAAAAAGGCCCCCGAAACAGCGTCCGGAAGCCCTTCTCAGTCCTTAAGCAAGCAGAGAATCGCATTTCCGAGAATCGCAGTCAAGAGTCCCGCGAGGGATAGCGCCGTTTCGGTGAGCGGATTTCTTTTGCCTGAACACAGGTGAAAGAAGATGGAATCGCATATTTCGACGACGCCCTTTGGGCGGCGATCGCTATCGCTTGCCCATGTGGCGAGCCAGGCGGTGGCAAAGGCTCGCCCGCTCGATAAGGCGGTGCACAAATGGACCGTGTTCCGGGCGATCTGCACGGCCAAGGCCCGTATTGAAGTTTCCGAGCGAGCACTGGCGGTGCTCGATGCCTTGCTGTCGTTTCACCCGGAAACCGCGCTTACTGGCGCGGACCTGGTCGTCTTTCCGTCCAATCAGCAGCTATCGCTCCGGGCGCATGGCATGGCGCCGGCGACACTGCGCCGTCATCTGGCGGTGCTGGTGGATGCCGGTCTTATCGTGCGGCGCGACAGTCCCAACGGCAAACGTTATGCCCGCAAGGATAGGGCAGGGGAGATCGAGTTGGCCTTTGGCTTCGATCTGTCACCGATCGTCGTGCGCGCTGAACAGTTCGAGGACTGGGCTGAGGAAGTGCGCCAGGAGGAGCGGGCGCTGAAGCTGGTCCGCGAGCGCATAACGCTCTGCCGCCGGGACATTGCCAAGATGATCGCGACCGGGATTGAGGAGGGTGTTGTCACCTGCCGGGGAGGGCAGGGACCGGCCGACTGGATGGAGATCCATGGGCTTTACCGTGCCATCGTCGGGCGGATTCCCCGCAACGCTGTTCGCCAGACTCTGGAGCCGATCGCAGACGAGCTCACCATACTGGCTGACGAAGTGCTTAGCCTGCTGGAAGCACACATAAAAACACTGAAACCAAGCGCCAATGAGTCTCATTCTGAGCGCCACATACAGAATTCAAATCCAGACTCCCTTATTGATCTTGAACCTACTCTTCGAGAAGAGAGGGGGGCGAGGACGGAGACAAGGCGTCAGACGCCGCGCATGCCGGAAGGGGCCTATCCGTTAGGGATGGTTCTTGATGCCTGCCCGGACATTTCTGACTACGCCAAGGGCGGAATTTCGAACTGGCGGGATTTCCTGGCGACCGTTTCCGTTGTCCGGCCGATGCTAGGGATCAGTCCCAGTGCCTGGGAGGAGGCGCAATCGGCGATGGGCGATGTTCAGGCTGCGGTGGTCGTCGCCGCGATCTTGCAGCGTGGCACGGCGATCATTAGCGCCGGCGGCTACATCCGGGATCTGACCAGAAAGGCCGAGAACGGTGAGTTCTCAATCGGTCCGATGCTAATGGCGCTCATCGGCAACCGGAAACGCGAGAAAAAGCGGGCGTGAGACGCAGGGCAGGGTGGAATCTTGATGCCGGGCGGCCAATGTAATACTCTCGTAAATGAAATCCTTACCGAGGTGGCTTATGAGCGCGACGGTGACATCCAAGGGCCAGGTGACCATTCCAAAGTCCGTGCGCGACCTGCTTGGTATCGCACCGGGAACCCGTGTTGAGTTTAAGCGGGCAAGCGATGGCAGCGTGGTGCTGACGCGGGCGGACGATAAACGTCCGATCAGCCGGTTTGCCAAATTACGCGGCCATGCCGGCAAGGGCCTCACGACGGATGCGATTATGGCGTTGACCCGCGGTGATGAGTGACGCTCGTCGACACAAATGTATTGCTGGATCTCGTCACTGACGATCCAAATTGGGCGGACTGGTCGGTTGCCCAGATGGAAGCCGCTTCGCTGCGTGGTCCGCTGCTCATTAATGACGTGGTCTATGCTGAGTTTTCGGTGCGCTATGACCAGATCGAACACGTCGAGGCACTGTTAAGGGAAACCGGGATCGACATCGTTCCCATGCCGCGTCCAGCGTTGTTTTTGGCCGGCAAGGTTTTTTCCGAGTACCGCAAAGCTGGCGGAACGCGCACGGGCGTCCTACCGGATTTTTTCATCGGGGCTCACGCCGCCGTAAGTGATCTGCCATTGCTGACGCGTGACGGCGGCAGGTATGGCCGGTACTTTCCATCGCTTTCGCTGATCACGCCCTGAGTTCGGAGTTAGTACCCAGCCGAGGTTCGCCATGGTACCCCCCTTTTTCTGCGAGCTGACAGGATTCGAAAAAAGAAGCTCAAAAACAAAGCAGCAGATGGGCACCGCTAAAGGCGTGGGACCGTTGCACCACATCGAGTGATGTGTCTCGAAACGCCCTGTGGAACCCCTTTCCGACGTGTTGTGGGCACGGATAAAGTACCTCGAATCCACCCGTTTCCGCGACAGGGCGCCTTCATGTCCTTCAACTTCCAACCGCCGACCCATCTCGACGTCACCGTGACACTGATAGGCATTGAGCCGCCCATATGGCGGCGCCTCCACATTCCGCTGGATGTCACATTTGCCCGGCTTCACGGTGTTTTACAGGCTGCGTTCGGATGGAAGGATGCTCACCTGCACGAGTTCATCGTCGGAGGCCTAAGCGTAGGAAATCCGGCTTTCAGCGAGGATGGATGGTCGAGCCATAGAACTCTGGACGCGGAGAGTCTGCGTCTGCGTGACCTGCGCATCGGCTATGATGTGACCTTGAGTTTCGAGTACGTGTACGACTTCGGGGACAATTGGCGCCATTGGGTATGCGTGAACCGCAGCTTCGTGTCCGAAGGGAAATTGCCCGAATGCGTCGAGGGAGCCCGCAACGCACCGCCTGAGGACGCAGGAGGGATTTCGGGTTATGAGGAGTTCCTGGATGCTTGGCGAGACCCAGAGCATCCCGAGCATAGACGGATGCGCAGATGGGCCGGGCGAGCGTACGACGCCGAGAGCTTCAACCTTGAAAAGATCAACAATGCCATTCGTTTTGCCTCCAAGGGATTGCTTCTGGGTGGGTATAAGACGGATTGAGGTTGTCAGCAGACACTCAGCCGCACCACGCCGTGTCAGTGCCCTTCAACGAGCTGTCACTTAATGGCCGATCTTGCGGGATTACCGGGAAATCCGTATATTACGGAACAGAGGAGATCGCCATGACCGCGACCGTCACCGCTGCTGAAGTGTCTAAAAACTTTGGTGCCTATCAAGACGCTGCCGTGCGCGAGCCGGTAATCATCACCAAGAACGGACGTCCGCGGACGGTACTGATGGCCTATGAGGATTTCATGAGGCTTTCCAAGCGGGATCGTCAGGTTCAGCTGACGGCAGCGCTTAACGTGGACGAGATCGCGGCAGTAGAACGATCCGAGATGGCGGCGGGCCACGAGCATCTGAATGCCGAGCTGGACCCGCATGCTGCCGACTGACGTCCAGATAGGTTGTGTATTTCGCTATTCCTATTTGTGGCATCGCCAGCATCTAGAAGGCCGCGAAGAAGGCGATAAGGACCGTCCGTGCTTGGTGCTTGCGATCGTCACGACCGAGGAGGATGGTTCGTCCGTCGTTCGTGTGTTGCCGATCACCCATTCGCCGCCCACGGATCTGAGCGACGCCATTGAAATTCCGCGACCGGTCAAGCTGCGCCTACGACTTGACGATGAGCGATCTTGGATCGTGTTAAGCGAGAGCAACCGCTTCGTGTGGCCAGGTCCAGACCTGAGGCCGGTTGAAAGTGGTGATGGATATTACGGTGCCATCCCGCCTGCGTTATTTGCAGAGGTTAAGCGTCGCTTCGTGGCGCTGGCTCGCGGCCAAGCCCATGTCAGCGTGCCGCGAAGCGAATGACAATCCCTCCACCCAGACGTGAACGCGCGGGGAGGGGACTTGTCCGCAAATCCAGGCTCGATAGCCGTACAAGCGTGAAGTGGCACCAGCAGGCCCCCCTAATGATGGAGCCTGCCGGCACTAGCAGCTCAGACGGCCTCAGGCTTCGGGGCACGGGTGCGCGGCTTCGGTGCCGGGGCGACCGGCTTCTTGCGCTGCTGGCCGAGGCCCATCTGCTTGGCGAGGTTGGATCGCGCTTCGGCGTAGCTCGGCGCGACCATCGGATAATCGTTCGGTAGACCCCACTTGGAGCGATAGTCCTCGGGCGTCAGGTTGTACTTGGTACGCAGATGCCGCTTCAGCGACTTGAACTTCAGGCCGTCTTCCAAGCAGATGATGAAATCGGGCGTCACCGACTTCCGAATGGACACGGCCGGCTTGAGCTCGACTTCGACGGGCACGGCAGCCGAGGGCTGCCCAACCGACAGCAGGGCGCTGTGCACGCTCGCAATAAGGGCAGGAAGCTCATTGGCGGGAACTGAGTTGTTACCGACAAAGGCGGAGACGACGCCAGCGGTGAGCTCCATAACAGCCGCGTTTGAATCAATATTTTCTGACATTTCAATCCTCCATGAATCATCTGTGTAGCTAATATCGACGGCCGCAAAATCAATAATGCGTAACAACGCTATCCGCCATCTGAGCTTATACTTTTGCCCGGAATGAAGTTCTTCGCCGCAAGACCGTCCCGCGTGGCTATGCTCGCGCTGGGCCAAGTTCTATCACCGGTGTCGCAATCCTCCACACATCGGCATCAATTGTGTTCAATCGGGCGTAGCCTACCTCGGCGAGGGCCGACCGTAGCGGTCAACCTTTGGTCCTATGGGATCGTCTGGACATCGTTGCTGGGATATGCGTCGATAGAGCTTTAGGGCATCAACAGGGGTTCGTCGTGGCGACAGGTACAGTGAAGTGGTTCAACGGTCAGAAGGGCTACGGCTTTATCCAGCCGGATGACGGCGGACAGGACGTTTTCGTGCATATCTCGGCGGTTGAACGTGCCGGCCTTTCCGGGCTCAATGACGGGCAGCAGGTAAGCTTCGAGATTGAAACAGACCGGCGCTCCGGCAAAGCCTCCGCCGCAAATCTCCAGGCGAAGTAGGCCACGGATCTAAACGCTGCCTTGCCTCGATTGGCAGGGCAGGGATATAGCCCAGGCCTGACGTTAAAGGCCTGCAGCTTTGGTCAAATTGACCCGGAAACGATCGCGCCGGCGTTGGTAGCGCCGGGTCATCTCGGCCGAGGCATGGCCGAGCTGCTTCTGCACATAGCGCTCGTCGACCTCCGCGGAGGAGGCAAGGCCGGCGCGCAGCGAATGCCCGGAAAACATTGCCTCGCGCTGGCCCTCACTCAGATCACCGCGGACCCCGGCGGCGAGGGCCGCGCGTTTGACCAGGCGCGCCACCTGTTGGTCGGTGAGGCGGTCCGGCCCGACATTCTTGCCCTGGCCGGTGACGCGCCGAAACACTGGCCCATGAATGATCTTTGCCAGCTTGAGCCAGGTTTGCACGGCGATCATGGGACAGGTGGAGTCCGACGAGCCACGGCCAATCTCGACTTCGCGCCAGCCGGTTTTTCCACGCAGGGTGACCAGCAAGCCTTTATCGAGCATCTCGAGCCAGCCACGGCCATCCTCGGTCTGATCGCGGCCGACATCGAGCGCGACGATCTCGGAGCGCCGTAGCCCGCCGGCAAAGCCCAGCAGCAGCATGGCGCGATCGCGCAGCCCGCGCAGCGTGCCGCGATCCAGCGTTTCCAGCATGGCGATAAGGTCTTCCGGCAGCACCGCTTCCTTCTGCACCGGCGGCCGACCGTGGCTGTTGCGGATGCCGGCCAGCACGGTGGCGATATGGCGGTCCTTGCGGTCGAGCGGCTGGCCGCGCTGGGCATAATTCCAGCTCAGCGCCGAGAGGCGACGCTCAATGGTGCCCACCGAGCTCGGCACCCGATCCGGCGTCGCCGCGCCCGAGGCACAGGCGGTGATGTAGAGACCCACCAGTTGCGGATCCGCGGGCAGGGGATCGAGGTTCTGACGCCGGCACCAGGCGGAAAAGTGCTTCCAGTCCGACGCATAGGCGCGACGGGTGTTGGCCGAGGAGGCGGCCTGGACATAGTCCCGGGCGCGCTCAGTGAGATGCGCCAAATGGGCGGGCAAGGCAGCGGCAGCCGCCGGCGCTGAAATCACGACGGGTAGCGGCGCTGCCGCTACGGCCAAAGCGGCGTCCTCGGCATCGATTTGTGGGCTCGGAGCGGGTGTTTCGGCCATCCTTCTATATAAAGAGAGAAACGAACGATAATACAAGGAAGCGCTGGAGCGAGGCGGTTAAGCCAAGGCATTAGAGTGTGTTGGCGAATGGACGTTCTCATCGAAGAGTTTCTAGCATTCGTTTGGCCGCTATGTAGACTTCGGGCTTGTCGAGACATTCCACGGCTCGAATTAGCCCCGCACGCTTATGAGTGATGGAGACGGCGATACCGTCATTCATGTCGTCGACGAAAGCGTCGTCGTCGGCGGCGGGAATCCCTGCCATCTGGAGCTTGTGGCCAAACTGATCCGACCAGAACCAAGGCAGCTCTTCAGCGGGCGGGGCCTCATCCATCAAAACAGCGGCAAGCACGCGGGCCTGTGCCTGGGCGGCGCCAATCGATTCATGGCGGATGTGTCGGCCATAACGCAAACTTGGCACGCTGGCGCAGTCGCCGATGGCAAAAATATCCGGCATTGAAGTCTCGTGGCGCTCATCGACGCAGATGCCTCCGGAGCAGGCGAGTCCGATCGTTTCCGCCAGCACTGTGTTTGGCTCCGCGCCGATACCGACCAGCATATGGTCGCAGCCGATCGCATCGCCTTCGAGGGTACGCACTTCGCGCACAGCGACGTTGCCGATGCATTCACTCACGGTCCGGCCGAGCAGTATCTCCACACCGTTGGTGCGATGCAGGGATTCGATACGCGCCGCGAAATCGCCTGAGGCAGAACGTGCCAACACGCGCTCCGCGCGCTCGACGACGGTGACATCGCAGCCGCGTTTCTTTGCTGAGGAGGCGACTTCGAGCCCAATATAGCCGGCGCCGATCACCACGAGGTGGGCTCTAGGCACCATCACGCGGGAGAGATGCGCGGCGTCGGCGGCATTGCGGATATAGGAAACTCCCTGAAGGTCCGCTCCGGGCACATTGAGCAAGCGAGGTCGCGAGCCGGTGGCGAGCACCAACCGGTCATAAGAGAGAGACTCCCCCGAGCAAAGTCGGACGCTGTGTTCAGCGGGATCGATGGCGGCAGCTCCTTCGCGCCGCAGCGAGATCTCGCCAGTGTAGAAGCTGTCCGGTCGCAATATCGGCGGCTCTACTCCCTCCGCCGCCAGCGTCGCCTTCGACAACGGGGGGCGATGATAGGGCAGCCGCTGTTCGTCGCTCACTAGCGTGATGGACCCAGAACAACGCCGCCGGCGGAGATTGTCCGCAAGCGCCACACCGGCATGGCCAGCTCCGACGATGACAACCCTCATGCCGGCCTCCGCTCCAGAATGAGGTCGATCTCCACCAGCGCGCCGCGTCCCAGCGTGGCCACGCCGACCGTGGTGCGAGCCGGCATGCGCGCATCGTCGTTGAAATGGCTGTGATAGACGGCGTTCATCCCGACGTAGTCGCGATTGAAGTCGCTGAGGAAGATGCGGGCGAAAACGGTGTCGGTCAGGGAATATCCCGCAGCCTCGACGATGAGATTAACATTGCGGAACGAAAGCTCGGTCTGGGCCTCGATGGTGGACGGCAGTGGTGCGTCCGGCTGGTCGGGGTCGATCGGCAATTGCCCGGTGATGTAAAGCAGCCCGCCGGCTTCCACCGCATGGGAATAGCGCGCGGTCTTCGGCGGCGGGGCGGCGGTCTCGGCCTTGATGTAGCGGGGCATGGTTTCTCCGAAGGATCAGGCGTTGACGTTCAGCGCCAGCGTCGCCGCCAGCACCTCGGCGACATGGTGGGCGTGGAATGAGGCTTCCGGCACGCCGGTCGCTTCGCCGACTATGGCACGGGCGAGCGGTCCCGCCGCCCACAGATGCGGCGTAAGATTGCCATCCC
>LNAP01009948.1_pt1 | contig 13470 bp, 16 predicted proteins | sample 602601 | NCBI WGS metagenome assembly LNAP01 (sample SAMN02440304, study PRJNA202911) | soil metagenome | biome: Subtropical and temperate rainforests or woodlands; isolation source: soil samples (1 kg each in a 20% v/v slurry with milli Q water) were... ...
GGCCGGGGCCACGCCCGCAGCGGCGCCGCTGCCGGCGGGCAGCTTCACTTTGATGCTGCGCTTCTGCGGCGGGTAGCACACCCCGGCATCGGCGCAGCCCTGGTAACGCACTTCCAGGGTCACCGTGTCGGTGCCGTCGTCGGCCTTGCCCGGCAACACGGCGGTGAGCCGTTCGCGGTAGGTTTCCACCTCGCCGAAGAAGTCGTCGTGGTGCTTCTTGCCGGCCGGCATCTGCAATGCCTCGGCGGCAAAGCCGGCATCGGCCTTGACCGTGGTGCGGTGGCGGTACAGGTAATAGCCCGGCGCGATCTTCCAGCTGATCTCGACGCGGTCGCGATCACGCGCCTGCGCGGTCAGCCCGAATGCCTCGTCCACCGGCAGCAGATCTTTCTCGCTGACGGCCCACGCCGGCAGGGACACCACGAACAACGCGCACAGCGCGGCAACACGACGAAACAGCGTCATCAATCACTTTCCTCACGGGTCTGCGCCCGAATCCAGTCCAGGTACGCCGGCAGGCCGGCGCGGGTTTCGACCGCGATGCACTCCGGGAGTTCATACGGATGCAGCGCGTGCACCCGTGCGATGGCCGCGTCCAGGCGGCTGCCGGTGGTCTTGATCAGCAGCTGGACCTCGTGGTCCTCGCTGATCTCCCCGTGCCAGCGGTAGGTGGAGTGCGCCCCGTCCAGGCGGGTGACACACGCCGCCAGGCGTTCTTCCACCAATGCACGTGCCAGCCGCGTGGCGCAGGCCGCGTCGGGGCAGGTGGTGAACAGCATGAATACGGGATCGACGGTCGACATGACCGCCGAGTATAGGACTGCCAGACCCGAATGGTCCGGCCGGCGCCGTTGCGGCGCCGGCCGGCGGGGCTCAGTTGAGCAGCTGGCAGCTGGTCGGCTTGGCCGAGGTGAACAGGGCCGGGGTGGCCCATTCGGGGTGGTCGATGAACGGGTTGCGGTTGCCCTGGAAGCTGTAGATCACTTCATTGCGGGCGCGTTCGGCGGCATCCGGCGGATCGGAGAGGTGCCACTCGATCAGGGTCGAGAGCAGGCCCATGTACGCCGGCGAGGCCGAGGTCTTGACGATTTTGGCCCTGTCGTCGGTCAGCTCCAGGTCGGGTTCGGACTGGCCGGTCTTGGCGTCTTTGCCCCCTTCATAGCGGATGGCCATGTACATCACGGCCCGCGCCATGTCGCCCTTGCGGTGGCCCCACACTTCAAAGGTGCCGGTATTGCCGTCCGGCGTGCGCACCCAGTTGGAGTTGCCGGGATAGCCGCCGCTGCCGCCGCCGAAGCCGTTGTTGGACTCGGTGGCGCGCTCGCCGCAGTTGCTGTCGCACTTGCCGAACGGCTTGTTGCCGCGGTCGGCGTTCCACTGTGCGTCGGTCAGGTACAGCATGTGTGTGTCGGTGTAGGGCGCATACGGCAGGCCCTTGTCGCCGGTGGTGTTGGCAAAGCCCAGCGAGTTGGGCCAGGTGTGCTCGCGGTTGTAGGTCAAGCCGCTGCCGGTGCCCGCACGGCCGCTGACCTTGGTGTAGCTGCGGTTGCGGTAGGCGTCCAGGATCTTGCCGCTGTTGTTGGGATCTTCGTCGGCGATTTCCAGGATGGTCCAGGTGCTGGTGCCCGAGCCGCTGTACGGGTAGGCGGTGTGGCCCTTGATGGTTTCATGCAGCGAGCAGCGCAGCTGGCTGGGGTTGGCGGTGTTGACGCGCGAGTAGTACTCGCCGGGGGTGCCCGGGTTGCCTGGATCGGGATTGCCCGGGTCCGGGTTGCCGGTGCTGCTGGCCACGGTGAAGGCGATGCGGGTGTCGGCGGCGGGGCGGGCGCCCTGGGCGTCGCTGACCTTGGTGGCGCGGATGTCGAACCGGCAGGCTTCGCCGGCTACGAGGGCGGTGTTGGTGGAGACGGTGAAGGTGCTGCCGCTGCTGGCGTGGCTGAGCGGCACGGTGCCGGACTGGCCACAGCTGAGCACGAACGCGCCGCTGGCCAGGGTCACGGTTTCGCTGAAGGTGACGGTGAGGTCGGCGGCGGCCGGGAAGGTGCTGGCGCCTTGTTCGGGGGTGGTGGTGCGTACCGACGGCGGGGTGTTGGGGCCGGTGCCGCCGGTGCCGCTGAAGGTCTGGCCGTTGTTGCAGGCGCCGAAGGTCTGTTGGGCCGATTCGGCCCAGGTGAAGTGGGCGTACTGGCTGCCGCTGCCGGTGAGCTGGAGGGAGGTGCCGGGGGCGGTGCTGTTGCTTTCGCTGACGGGGATGTTCTGGCTGGTCAGGCCGGCTGCGGGGCCGCCGCTGGCGGTGATGGTGCCTTCGTAGCTGATGAACTGGACGACCTTGCCGCTGGCGTCGACGAGGGCGATGCCGTCGTTGGCGCCGTTCTGGAGGCCGTTGGTGGGGTAGGTGACGGTGGCGAGGGTGGCCTTGCCGCACCCGGCGGCGGTGCCGGCGGGGACGGGGTTGTTGGCATACACGGTGGCGGCCGAGGGGCTGCTGCCGTTGTACAGGTAGAGGCGGTAGGTGCTGAGGTCTTCACCGCCGGTGGCGACGACTTCGATGGCTTCGCCGACGTCGCCGGCGGGCGTGCTGTCGTCGTAGTGCAGTTCATTGATGAATACATCGGCCTGGGCGGTGCCGGCCAATGCCAGCAGGCACGCCAGGGACAGCGGTGTGAGCAACCTCATCTACTTCTCCTTGTGATTGGTTATTGCTGGCCGAATCTAATCAATCCAGATGACACATCTATCGATATGTCGGGATCAGCCTTCCGCAGTGGGACGTGCGTCAAGGAATTGGCGGGGGAGGGTTCTTTTTTTTTCGAAGCTGAAGAGCCGGAGCCAGAGCTGGAGCCAGAGCTAGAGCCAGAGCCAGAGCCGTGAAGCCAGAGCCTCGGTTGGCCGGTCCTGCAGGCTGGGCGGGGGTGTGAGGGTTCACGGGACACGCTGCAAGTACGTCCCTGTAAGCTCCGCCACCGCATCCATGCGGTGGAGGGTCCCGTGAACCCTCACACCCCCGCCCCAGACAGTTGGCTGGGGGCCTGGGGAGAGCGGATGCAATGCCTGGCCACGCCTGGCGGCAAAGGCTCTTGGCTCTGCTTTTCCGTGAGCAACGGCAGAGTGTCTTAGGGGTGGTGGGGGTGGGGGTGCGGGACCCTCGGCGCCATGGATGGCGCCGCGGAGCCCCCAGGGATGGGTTTACGGCGTGTCCCGCACCCCCGCCCCCATCAGCCCAGCGCGCCACGCCCGCAGGCTCGCGGCGCAGTTGACCTTGACCTTGATCTTGATCTTGATCGCGCTTCGGCCCCACCGGCCGCCGGCCGGAAAAATTTCGTCTTCGCCCCTTGAAAGGGAAGTGCCCAGCACCATCTCTGCTCTGTACCCGCACCGTCGGGTTTTTTCGTGAGCGTGGCTGGCAGTCGCCCTGTGCGAGTGCTAACATCGCCAGACTTTTCCAGACCAATCAACAACTTAAAAGGGTCTCACATGAGCATCAAGCCGCTTCATGACCGCGTCGTAGTCAAGCCGATCGAAGCCGACGAAATCTCGTCCGGCGGCATCGTGATTCCGGATTCCGCCAAGGAAAAGTCCACCAAGGGTGAAGTCGTGGCCGTCGGCCCGGGCAAGCCCCTGGACAACGGCAGCGTGCGCGCGCCGTCGCTGAAGGTCGGTGACAAGGTCATCTACGGCCAGTACGCCGGCAGCAGCTACAAGTCCGAAGGCGTCGAGTACAAGGTCCTGCGCGAAGACGACATCCTCGCCATCATCTGATGACGCAGGGCGGGGCTTCTGCCCCGCCGCGCGGTAGCCGGACTGACCGGTCGACCGTATCCCCATTCAAGCAGCCGGGCATCGCCCGGCTCTACATAAAAGGTAATCGCAATGGCTGCCAAAGATATTCGTTTCGGTGAAGACGCTCGTTCGCGCATGGTGCGCGGCGTCAACATTCTCGCCAATGCCGTCAAGGCAACCCTGGGCCCGAAGGGCCGCAACGTCGTGCTCGAAAAGAGCTTCGGCGCCCCGACCATCACCAAGGATGGCGTGTCCGTTGCCAAGGAAATCGAACTGGCTGACAAGTTCGAGAACATGGGCGCGCAGATGGTGAAGGAAGTTGCTTCCCGCACCAACGACGACGCCGGCGACGGCACCACCACCGCCACCGTGCTGGCCCAGGCCCTGATCCGCGAAGGCGCCAAGGCCGTTGCTGCCGGCATGAACCCGATGGACCTCAAGCGCGGTATCGACNNNGCCGTCGCCGAGCTGAAGAACATCTCCAAGCCGACCGCTGACGACAAGGCCATTGCCCAGGTCGGCACGATCTCGGCCAACTCGGACGAGTCGATCGGCAACATCATCGCCGAAGCCATGCGCCGCGTGACCAAGGAAGGCGTCATCACCGTTGAAGAAGGCTCGGGCCTGGACAACGAGCTGGACGTCGTCGAAGGCATGCAGTTCGACCGTGGCTACCTGTCCCCGTACTTCATCAACAACCAGCAGTCGCAGACCGCTGACCTGGACGATCCGTACGTGCTGCTGCACGACAAGAAGATCTCCAACGTGCGCGACCTGCTGCCCGTGCTGGAAGGCGTCGCCAAGGCCGGCAAGCCGCTGCTGATCATCGCCGAAGACATCGAAGGCGAAGCGCTGGCGACCCTGGTGGTCAACACCATCCGTGGCATCGTCAAGGTCGTGGCCGTCAAGGCACCGGGCTTCGGTGATCGTCGCAAGGCGATGCTGGAAGACATGGCCGTGCTGACCGGCGGCACCGTGATCTCCGAGGAAATTGGTCTGTCGCTGGAAAAGGCGACGATCAAGGACCTGGGCCGCGCCAAGAAGGTGCAGGTCTCCAAGGAAAACACCACGATCATCGATGGCGCCGGCGAGAAGGCCAACATCGAAGCGCGTGTCACCCAGATCAAGACCCAGATCGAAGACACCTCGTCCGATTACGACCGTGAAAAGCTGCAGGAACGCGTGGCCAAGCTGGCCGGCGGCGTTGCCGTGATCAAGGTCGGTGCCTCGACCGAAATCGAAATGAAGGAAAAGAAGGATCGCGTCGACGACGCCCTGCACGCTACCCGTGCAGCCGTTGAAGAAGGCGTGGTCCCGGGCGGCGGCGTTGCGCTGGTCCGTGCAGTCACCGCGCTGAGCGGCCTGAAGGGTGCCAACGAAGACCAGAACCACGGCATCCAGATCGCCCTGCGCGCCATGGAAGCCCCGCTGCGCGAAATCGTGGCCAATGCCGGCGAAGAGCCGTCGGTCATCGTCAACCGCGTCAAGGAAGGCACCGGCAGCTTCGGCTATAACGCGGCCACCGGCGAATTCGGCGACATGCTGGAATTCGGCATCCTGGACCCGACCAAGGTGACCCGTTCGGCGCTGCAGAACGCTGCCTCGATCGCTGGCCTGATGATCACCACCGAAGCGATGGTTGCCGAAGCCCCGAAGAAGGATGACGGCGCTGGCGCAGCTGGCGGCGGCATGGGTGGCATGGGCGGCATGGGCGGCATGGACTTCTGATGTAGATGCCGGCCTACGGTCGGCACACATCGGTCCGGTAGGTACCGCAAGCAACGGCGAATGCCGTTGCTAACGTCGCTTGCGACGGCCCGGAGGGTGCCCGCCCGAAGGGAGGGCATACCGTTGGTCGGTACCCGCCATGCGCCAACGCAGTAAAAAAAACCCCGCCGGAAGGCGGGGTTTTTTTGTGCGCGTATCACCGCCTCACAGCACGTGCGTCGCTGCGTCCGCTTCCTCCTGCAACCAGTGCAGGAAGGCCTGGATGGCCGGGTTCTCCTCGGCCTGCGGCAGGGTTACGGCGTAGTACGCGAACCGGGCGGGCCACGGTTGGTCGAACGCGATGGCCAAGCGCCCGCTGGCAATCTCGGCCTGCACGTAGATGTCGCGCACCAGCGCGATGCCCTGGCCGGCTTCGGCGGCGCGGATCAACAGTACGTCATCGTCGAAGGCCGTGCCCCGTTCGCTGCGTTCGTCGGCGGGCAGGCCGAGCGCACGCAACCACAGCGTCCAATCGCTGCGATCGGAATCCTGCAGAAGCGGGTACCGCAGGCAGTCGGCCGCCGTTCGGATAAGCGGACCGCTGGCAAGCAAAGCCGGACACGCGACCGGCAACAGCACGGGCGCGGCGACGTGACGGGCGGTGAGCCCAGGGTACTGGCCCAGGCCGTGGCGGATGGCGATGTCGATGCGGTCGCGGCGCAGGTCCACCAGCCTCGATGACGCTTCCACGCGCACTTCAATCTGCGGGTGTCGCGCGCTGAACCGCCCCAGCCGCGGCACCAGCCATGACGCTGCAAAGCTGGGCACGGTGCTGATCGTCAACGTCTGCCGTGTGTGGATCGCTTCCAGCGCGGCCATGCTGTCCTGGATCTGGTCGAAGGCGCGCGACAGCGCCGGGTGTACCTGCGCACCGGCCGGTGTGAGCGACACCCCGTGGCGGCTGCGGGTGAACAGGCTCACCCCGGTACGCGCCTGCAGCAGCTTGAGTTGCTGGCTGATCGCGCCGGGGGTGACGCCCATGACATCGGCGGCCGCCTTGAGGCTGCCATGGCGGCCGGTTTCAACGAAGGCGCGCAGTGCGAGCAGGGGAAGGACGGCGCCCATGACCTTAGATTTTCTCTCTTGGGAGCGAAGGATAGATCGTTCTACACGGCGTGCAGGCCTGCGTAGCATCGTGATCATGTTGAGTCGGGTGTGTTTAGTCCAGCTGTCTTGGCTGGCCCCGATGCCGCGACCACATCCTCTCGTTATCCATCGCCCGCCAAGGAGACCGATGTGTCCCCAGCTTCGCTGCGCCTGTACACCGACAGCTCACCCAACGGCTTCAAGATCACCATCGCACTGGAAGAGCTGGGCCTTCCGTATGTCCTGCACCACGTGCGCATCGACGACGGCGCGCATCGCCACCCTGACTTTCTCAAACTGCATCCCCATGGCCGCATTCCGGTGCTGGTGGATGCGGCACGCGGCATCACGGTGTTCGAATCGGCCGCCATCCTGCTGTACCTCGCCGACAGGACCGGGCAGCTGCTGCCCGACGCCGCCGCCGCGCGATGGGAGGCCATCACCTGGTTGATGTTCCATTCCGCCAGTGTTGGCCCGATCCTGGGCCAGCGCGTCCATGCCGAGATGTTCGCCGACGTGCCGCATGCGCCTTCCATCGCACGCTACCGTCGCTTGAGCACAGAGTTCTTCGCCACGCTCGACCAGCGCCTGGCCGACCGACCGTGGCTGGCAGGCGAGGAGTACTCCATCGCCGATATCGCCGGCTATGGCTGGATGCATATCGCACGACTCATCGGCTTCGATTTCGCCGGCTACCTGCACCTGACTGCGTGGCATGAGCGCATGTCGCAACGCCCGGCCGTACAGCGCGGCGTACTGCTTCCCGAACCTGCCACCGGCCCCTGAGCGAGGACTGCACGGATGACCCTGATGACTGACATGGCCGCGCTTTCGGCGCCCCTCACCGGTGCTTCGGCACCTACGTTCGGCCGCCACCCCGGCTACCAGCGCATGTTCCGCGAAGGTGCGCTCACGCTTGGCGTGTTCCTGCCGCTGCGTTTCTACCAGGGCACCATGCAGGTGCTGGCCGGCCAGGCCGACCTGGTGAGCCAGCTCGACCGTGACGGCTTCGCCGCCACCTGGGTGCGCGATGTGCCGCTGTATGACCCGTTGTTCGGCGATGCCGGGCAGGTGTTCGATCCGTTCACCTACCTGGCCTACCTGGCCGCGCGCACCGAGCGGCTGGCGTTGGCCACCGGCAGCGCGATCTTCTCGTTGCGGCACCCGATCGACCTGGCCAAATCGGCTGCCACCATCGACCAGCTCTCCGGCGGACGCCTGGTGCTGGGCATCGCGTCCGGTGATCGGCCAGTGGAGTTCCCGGCGTACGGCTTGGAGCATGCAGACCGAGGGGAGCGCTTCGCTGCATCGGTGGCGTACGTGCGCCAGCTGATGCAGCACGGGTCCCTGCAGATCGACTCGCCACTGGGCGCACTGCAGGGCGTGGAACTGCTGCCCAAGCCGGTGGTCGGCGCGATCCCGCTGCTGGTCACCGGCACCTCGCGGCAGACACTGGACTGGGTGGGGCAGCATGCCGACGGCTGGCTGACCTATCCCGAAGCCACCCACGATGCGGCCGGGCCGAAGCGACTGGCGGCCAGAATCCAGGCGTGGCGTCGTTTGATTCCCGACGGTGGCTTCCGTCCGCACGTCACCAACGAGTGGTTGGATCTGGTCGACGATCCGAACCATCCGCGCACGCCGCTCAATGGCGGTTACACGTTGAGGACCGGCCGCAATGGGCTGATCGATCTGCTTGGGCAGTGGCAGCAGGCCGGAGTCAACCACGCCGCGCTCGGTATCCAGTTCTCGCAACGGCCGGCCGCCGAGGTGCTGCAGGAACTGGCCGAGTATGTGCTGCCGTTGTTTCCGTCGCATGCGGGGCCTTTACCGGCCGAGATGCGCTGGTAGGCATGCCCACCGCTCCGTCATGAGTGGCGGCGCGGCACCTGTCAGGCCCGACAACGCGCCGCCCGCCGACGGTCGCGCCACGCCAGGCCCAGATGCGCAAGCAGGAAGCACAGCGCGCCGCCCACCATCATTCCCTGCGAGTACGCCATGGGCAGCCATATCGCTGCCGCCGCACCCAGCGCCATGCCAGCCAGGCCGGCGGCGACGGCAACGCGTTGCCGCGCCAGGTACTGCGCCTGCGCGCGCTGACGTTGCTGGATGGCCTCGCGCTTGTTGTCCGGTTGCAGGATGGCCTGAGCAATCGCGTCAGCTTGGGAAGGGGTCATCTACGCGTCCTTGTGGGTGATCCTGTCCCGGATCTTTGCCTGTCACCTGGGGTATGTAAAGTGCGGCGGGGTTCCAGATGCGTCGCAGTAGCGATATAGTTAGCCGCCGTACTATTCCGGATCCGCCTGCATGCTGGAAATCAAACATCAGGCCTTCCTGACCGAGCTGGCGCGACGTGGCCAGCCGGACGCGGGGGAATTGGCGCTGTGTTTCCAGCTGTTGTCCCTGGCCCGTGCGATCGACCAGGACTGCGCCAGCCGCCTGGCGCCGCAGGGCCTGAGCGAAGGGCGCTTCGTGCTGCTGTTCCTGCTGCGTGGGGCCGACACCGCGTTGTCGCCGCACCAGTTGGCCGAGCGCGCCGGCGTTACCCGCGCCACCGTGACCGGCCTGCTGGACGGGCTGGAGCGCGAGCAGCTGGTGAGCCGCCACAGCGACCCCGATGACAAGCGGCGCATCCACGTGCGCCTGACCCGGGCGGGGCAGACACTGTCGGCGCGCCTGTTCGACCAGCAGACGCAGTGGATCGCCTCGCTTTTTGCCGACATCAGCGCCACCGAACGCCAGGTGCTGGGCACGCTGCTGCACCGCGTGTGGTCGCGCACCGATGCGGGACGCACCTCATGAAAACGCCTATCACCCGCGAGCGGCGCGGCCAGCTGGATCGGGGCGAGGCCGAAGCGGCCCACTTGGCCGAAGTGCTGGCCGTCGATTTTGCCCGGCTGATGGCCCATGTCGCGCCGACCTTGCCGGCCTCGGCACTGGCCCCGATGCGCAACGCCGCCAAGCTGGGCATCACCCTGCGCATGCAGGGCGCTGCCACGCTGCTGCGCGCGCATGGGCATGGCGATCATGCGCACTGGTCACGGCACGCGAGCGACACCGTGCGCGGGTGGGCCTGTTACCTGATCGGCAGCGATCCGGCGCTGACCCTGGAGCGCAAGCTGGATGCCCTGCGCGCGTTGGCCGACGATCCGCACTTTGGCGTACGCGAGTGGGCGTGGCTGGCCGTGCGCCCCCACATCGCCGCCGAGCCGCTGCGGGTGCTCGTGCACCTGCAGGCCTGGGCCCAGGATGCGTCGCCGAACGTGCGCCGCTTCGCTTGTGAGGCACTGCGCCCGCGCGGGGTATGGGCCGCACATATCACCTTGTTCAAGCAGGAACCCCACCATGCGCAGGACCTGCTGGACGCACTGTGCTGCGACGCTTCGCGCTACGTGCAGGATTCGGTAGGCAACTGGCTCAACGACACCGGCAAGACCCAGCCGGACTGGGTCCGCGCGCTGTGCGGCGAATGGCAGCAACAGCACGCCGACGATCCGGCCAACAGCTACATCCGCAAGCGCGCGCTGCGCTCGCTCTGACCCGAGGAATGCCATGTCGTACATGCTGATCGAGCTCTACACTGCCACCCCCGCCTGGACCGCGCTGGACCCGGTATCGCGCGGGGCGCTCTTCGCCCGCATCGGCGCGGGCATGCAGCATGTCGATCCGGCGCGGATCAAACCGCTGGCCATGGGCCCGCTGGATCCGGACGTGCCGCGCAGCAGCGCAGAGCAGTTCTACGCCGTGTGGCAATGCAGCGACCGCACGGACGCTGATGCGCTGCTGGCCGCCATTGATGGCACCGGCTGGCACACCTACTTCACCACCACCCACATCGCGGGCGCATCGGGTGGGCTGCAGCAGCATCTGGCCGAGCTGGCGGCGCTGCCGAAGGCATGACGGCGTGCGGGCAATGGCTGAACACCGCGGCCCAGTTGCGAATGAAACATTTTGCGCCGCACAAAAGCTGTGCTATCAATACTCCCCAATGAACGCACGCCCCGCCAATGCCTACTTTTGGTATTACTTTCCGAAGCCACCGGCGGAGGAAGGCATGCGCTCACCCTGAAGAAACCTTCAGACGCATTCCCGAAAGCCGCCAGCGCACCTGGCGGCTTTTTTGTTGCCGCCGCGCTGGGGACCCCCACTTCCAAGGAGTTTTCCCCCATGCCCCCGCACACCGATGACCTGCGCATCCGCAAGATCGAACCGTTGACCCCGCCGGCCCAGCTGCTGGCCATGCTGCCCTGCGACGACGAAGCCTCCGACACGGTCAGCGCCTCGCGCGCGGCCCTGCACGAGATCCTGCACGGCCGCGATGACCGCCTGGCGGTGGTGATCGGCCCGTGCTCGATCCACGATCCGGTGGCCGCCATCGAGTACGCCCAGCGCCTCAAGCCGCTGCGTGACGCCTTTGCTGACGAGCTGGAAATCGTCATGCGCGTGTACTTCGAAAAGCCGCGCACCACGGTGGGCTGGAAGGGCCTGATCAACGACCCGGACCTGGACGGCAGCTTCAACATCAACAAGGGCCTGCGCGTGGCGCGCGGCCTGCTGCGCGACATCAACAAGCTCGGCCTGCCGGCCGGCGTGGAATTCCTGGACGTGATCTCGCCGCAGTACATTGCCGACCTGGTGGCTTGGGGCGCCATCGGCGCACGCACCACCGAAAGCCAGGTGCACCGCGAACTGGCCTCGGGCCTGTCGTGCCCGGTCGGGTTCAAGAACGGCACCGACGGCAACATCAAGATCGCCGCCGACGCGATCGGTGCTGCGTCCAACCCGCATCACTTCCTGTCGGTGACCAAGGAAGGCGGCACCGCCATCGTGGCCACCGCCGGCAATCCGGATTGCCACGTCATCCTGCGCGGCGGCAAAACGCCCAACTACGACGCCACCCATGTGGAAGCGACCAGCCAGACCCTGGCCAAGTCGCACCTGGCCGCGCGCATCATGATCGATGCCAGCCACGCCAACAGCAGCAAGAACCCGGAAAACCAGCCCAAGGTCATCGCCGACATCAACGCGCAGCTGGCCAACGGCGAAGAGCGCATCGTCGGAGCCACCTGGTGGCCGGTCGCCAGGACCTGGTCGACGGCCAGCCGCTGACCTACGGCCAGAGCATCACCGACGGCTGCATCGGCTGGGACAGCTCGCTGGCCGTGCTGGAAAGCCTGGCCGAAGCGGTGCAGGCGCGGCGGGCGGTCCGGATCAGCGAAGCGGCGTGAGCCGAAGGTGCGCCCGGCACTTGCCGGGCGCACCGATCACGTGCCGGGCACGCATCTTTGACGTGAATCCAAACGCGGGACGGCCGTTGCAGAACGCCATTTTGCAACCAAACTCTGAGGCGCCTGGCGTGTATGCTCCGGCTGTCATCGAGATCCGGGGCCGGATGCGTAACTCCTGCGCTCCCCGGTCGCCAGATTGGATCGTCGTGGGGAGTATTCATCATGCATCGCATTGGCACCCGGATCATCAGCGCCCGCAAATCAGCAGCCAGACAGGCACTGATCGACCGTTTCCAGCCTGGCCTGAACAAGCGCAAGCTCAATCCGGATGCTGTTGGCGCGCATGCGACGCAGGTGCTGGCGGACACCGTGCACTTCGCCTTGAATCGATCTGAAATGAGGCGCTTCAAGGCATTGCTGGCCGCACCGCGAGCGGAGAACGCGGCGCTTCGACGTCTACTGAGTGCAGCTGCTCCGTGGGAGCGGTGACGCTACTTGATGAGCGGGACGTGTCCGCCTACGGCTGAGCATCGGCCGTAGGCAATCCAGCGCTGCTCCTGCAGCACCCAGTAGACGTGAGGCGAGGGGCATCAGGCATGTATCAAGTTGGCATCGCATTCGCGCATCCCTCCGATCAGGCCTGTGGATGCGCAGGTCGCATCGAAACCAGCGCTCCATCCATTGAACATGGCGTGGATCGATTCTGGGAGGAACTGCGCCCTGGCTTGCAGCGCCTTGCCGGTCGATTCAACTGGTGCTGGGTCGGCAGGCTTCCTGTGGACGTGGGGGCCGGTGCGACCGACGTGCGCAGGCATGTTGTCGAAACACTGAAGGCACTGGTGCAGGTGGGCGACGCCGCGGGCCACGAAACGTTCGTGTTCTTCGTTGCGGACTGGCCTGAAGACGATCAATGCCGGTACGGAAGCGGGAGTATCGCCGATCTGGAAGGCTATCTCCGGCTCTTCGGTGACTGGGATGAATGGGTCTATCGCGTCGACCGTGATGCCCTCCAGCAGGGCCAGGGAACGCCACTGCTTGTGAGGGTGCGGCAGGACCCGTGAGCCCGGTGCCGAACGTCCCGAACCTGTCGCCGATCGTTCAGCCCGCCCGCCGCAGCTTCGCCAACGCCAGATAGATCGCCGGCGTCGTATACAACGTCAACCACTGGCTCACCAGCAATCCACCCACGATCGCGATCCCCAACGGCTGCCGCATCTCCCACCCTTCCCCAGTGGCCAGCATCAGTGGCAACGTACCCAGCAACGCGGCCACGCTGGTCATCAGGATCGGACGGAACCGCAGCCTTGCGGCTTCGCAGATCGCGTCGTACGACGACAGCCCGCGCTCGCGTTCGGCCGACAGCGCGAAGTCGATCATCAGGATGGTGTTCTTCATCACCACGCCTATCAGCAGGAACAATCCCAGCAGCGAGATCAGGTTCAATTCGTTGCCGAACGCCATCAGCGCCAACAGTGCGCCCACGCCGGCCGAGGGCAGCGTGGACAGGATCGCCAGCGGCTGCACGAAGCTCTCGTACAGCACGCCCAGCACCAGGTACACCGCCAGCATCGCGCCGACGATCAGCCACAGCTGACGCTCACGCAATTTC
>LNAP01004185.1_pt1 | contig 13469 bp, 8 predicted proteins | sample 602601 | NCBI WGS metagenome assembly LNAP01 (sample SAMN02440304, study PRJNA202911) | soil metagenome | biome: Subtropical and temperate rainforests or woodlands; isolation source: soil samples (1 kg each in a 20% v/v slurry with milli Q water) were... ...
GCGGGTTTCCGCCCTGTCGCGCAAAACACGCCATCGATCGGCGATTGCCGGCAGCGGTGACCGCGATGCGGCCCCGGTCCGGCGGAGCGGCGCCGCCCCGGTTGGCGGCCGGTTCTCCGGCGCCGAGGCATGCAAGATCGCAGGTCGGGCGGTATCTTCAGGGTGTCGGGGCAATGCCGCCGAAAAGCTCCGAATCCCGGTCTTTAGGGATCCTGGCGGGCGTCTCCGGCAGACTGCGGCGCGTGCCTTTTGCCCTGTGAGGCATAAAGCCGGCCGAACCGGTCTTCAGATCAACAAAATCGGGTCTGAACCTGTCGGCCCGCCGAGCCGACCGATGGGAACATTCCGTGCCGCGCGGAGTTTCAGTGGCAATCAGGAGCATCCAAATGCTGACCACCGTGGATCGCGTCATTGCCAGGCTGACCTGGAAACACCCCATGGCGGACAGGCAGGTGCGGGCTGTCCGCGACGACGCCACGCAATTCGCGGCGCAACTGCTCGAAAACTACAAGAGCCACCTCGTGCAGCGCAGCCTTTGTCCGGAGCCGCCGACCAAGCCGACCGCAAGCTGATTGGCGCGCCGCGCGCCAGGGCTTGCGCAGATGCAGGTTCAGCGGGCATAGAACAGCCGTTGCCAGCGATACTCATCCCGGGAGATACGATGCGTTCTTTCAAGCTTGCGGGCAGGCTCGCGACCGTGCTGCTGGGTCTGGGCCTGGCGTCGGTTGCGCTCCACGGTTCACATTCCACAGCAATGGCTCAGGCCGCAGGAAAAATCATGACGACAGCTTCAGGCCTGAAAATCGAGGATACCGTGGTCGGCACCGGCAAGACGCCGACGCGCGGCCAGACCTGCGTGATGCACTACACCGGCTGGCTCTACGAGAACGGCGTCAAGGGCAAGAAATTCGACTCCTCGCTCGACCGCAATGAGCCGTTCGAGTTTCCGATCGGCATGAAGCGCGTGATCGGGGGCTGGGACGAGGGCGTCTCCACCATGAAGGTCGGCGGCAAGCGCACCCTGATCATCCCCCCGGATCTCGGTTATGGCGCCCGCGGCGCTGGCGGCGTGATTCCGCCGAATGCGACCCTGATCTTCGACGTGGAGCTGCTCGACGTGAAGGGCTGAGGGGCCCAGGACGCCCGATCCCGTTCAGGATTGGGCGATCCGGCGCAACACGCTGCGCGACACCTCATCGGCGGCGAACATCTCAATGAGGGGCGCCGCCTTTTCGATGAACGGTGTCTTGTCGGGACGCACGAAGGTGACCCCGCGCCGCGCGATCTCTGCTTTGGCGTGGGTCTCGAAATCCGTCCACAGCGTATTCATGTGATCGTAGGATGCCATCGCCGCCTCGCGAACGATCGCTTGGTGCTGCGGGCTCAGCGATTGCAGCCGCGCGGCGCCGATCAGCAGGACATCCGGTATCATCGTGTGTTCGTCGAACGAATAGTGCGTCACCACGTCGGCGTGGTTGCCGATGATCAGTGCCGCCACGCTGTTTTCGGCGCCGTCGACGACGCCGGATTTCAGCGCGATGAACACGTTGCTCCAGGCCAGCTCGACGCCCTCGGCGCCAAACACCTGCATCAGCCGGGTCATGGTCTCCGACGGCTGGATGCGGATCTTCATGCCCTTGAGGTCGTCGGGATGGTGGATCGGTTTGCGGCCATAGAAGCTGCGGGCGCCGGCATCGTAGAAGGTCACGCCGACCAGCCCCGCGGGCGCGGTGGACGCCAGGATGTCGCGGCCGACATCGCTGGTGGTGACCTTCAGCCAGTGCGCCCTGTCGCGCAGCGTGAATGGCAGGTTCAGCACTTTGTAAGCGGGGTGGAAGCGCTCCAGCACGCTGGCGCTGACCTTGAGGAAATCCAGCTTGCCGGCCTGCACCTGCGACAAAAGGTCTACCTCCTGGCCGAGCTGGCCGTCGGCGAACAGGGCTATGTCGATCTCGCCCCCGGTGCGCTCGCGCACGAGATCGGCGAAACGCTGCATCGACGGATGCACTGGATGGGTCGTCGGAAGGCCATGGGCGAGGCGCAGTTTGAGCGATTCGGCGCGTAGCACTGCCGGGCACGCCACGGCCAGTCCCGCGGTGATCAGAAGGCGACGCCGAGACAGCATGGCTGGGCCCAAATCTGGATGAACGCTGACAGGATCCACGATAGCGCATCTTCGCACATCTTGCGGAACCGACAAAGCCGGCCGTTAAGACCTTGGCGGTAGGTTGATGCACCCAACATGGCGAGGCGCTGGGCCACAGGCGCGGTGGAACCGGAACGGTGACGGATGAAAAACAACGAACATCGCGACACGCAGCCGCCTGACGGTCGACGCGACTGGCGCCGAATCCATCATTCGCCAGCATTCTGGGTGGGCGTTGCGCTGTGCCTGGCAGCGATCACGATCTACGTGTTGTCCGACGACCTGTCGTGGCGTCCGCGCTAAAGCTTCCTGATCGCCAGCTTGGCGGCGGCTTCCGCGGCCTGCTCGGTCTCGCAATCGTCCTCGGTGACGAAGCCCAGCATGGTCTTGCCCTGGATCGTGTTTCCGCTCGGCGATTTCGGACTGATCGAGGCGCGCCACTGGCCGGGGCGCCGCTGAAAGGTCAGGATCGAGAACAACGCTGCGTCGGCCATGGTCGCCTATCCGTTTGAGGGCGCTGAACCGGGCTGGCTGAACACTCCGGCGCGGGTGTAGCCCGCCGCAGCGGCAGCCGCAATCGGATTGGAATAACAGTGTGAATCCATTGGGATGACAGTAGATTTGGGCTGCGGCTCCGGGCTGGCAGCCGCCTACCACCAAACCGGTCCGGATACCTGTGCAACCGGCGGGGGCGATGGTATGTAGGCCGCCACGGTCCCATAGCTCAACTGGATAGAGTAACGGATTTCTACTCCGTGGGTTGCAGGTTCGAATCCTGCTGGGATCGCCATCGGACCGATGAGAATATATGCGTTGGGCGACGTCCCAGGGGATCGCGCGGGCGGTCCACGTCCTGGATTCGACCTTGCCAATGCCACACGGCACGCATGACAGCTGCAAACCTTTGCGGCTATAATTTCCGAGTCGCCGGTCTTTGCCGTCGCTCATGTTCTTGACGGTTTGCAGGTCTCATTTTCGGCGGCGTTCACTGAAATTGCATCGCATCTGCCGTTGGTCGCCGCAGGTTCTGTCGGGACATGACGCCGGCCGCGCATGATCGGGGCAGCGGCTCATGCCAGCGCTATGCGCCCGCTATTCGCGAAATTAACGGGTGCCTGAGGAAAAGACATGTTGGTGCAACAAGGAGAAGAGCGGGGAAATGACGTCGACCGGCGGCTGGCGTGTACGCTCGCGGCCGTCGCCGGCGCGTTGAACACCGCGGCCTTCGAGGCGGTCGGTTTTTTTTCGGCCAACATGACTGGAAACGTCTCGTCGCTGTCCGACCACATTGCCCTCGGAAATTTCCTGAGCGGCTGGTTCTTTCTCGCCATCATCGTGACCTTCATCGCCGGCTCCGTCACGTCGACAGTTCTGATCAATTTCGGCCGGCGCCGCGCGATCCACGGGATCTATGCCTACAGCATCCTCGCCGAGGCGATCCTTCTGGCGATTCTCGGCGTCATCGACCTTGGCATGCCATCCGTGCATCGCGGTCCGTCGCTGATCCTCGGGCTCAGCTTCCTCATGGGTCTGCAGAACGCCGTCGTAACGCGAATTTCAGGCGCCCGCGTGCGCACCACTCATGTGTCCGGCATGGCCACCGATATCGGAATCGAACTGGGGATGCTGATTGATATCGCTCTCGGCCGGGAGCCGAAGGAGAATGCCGCGCCGTACTGGGCCAAGCTGCGGCTCCATGGCATGAGCATCCTGTCGTTTCTGGCCGGCGGCACTATCGGCGTGCTGGTCTACAAGGCAATCGGCGGGCTGCTGCTGATCGGGACGTCGCTGCTGTTGCTGGCGATTGCCATCGCTGGCATCCGGCAGGCGAGGGGCCTCCGGTTGCGGAGCGTTCCCTTGATGTAAATTCGGCTGACGCTGGACGGTTGCCGAGGGTTGCCCCGGCATGCGGTGTCCCGATCAACGCATGCCGCCGGGGCCGCCTGCACCACCCGGACCGCCCGGGCCACCGGCACCGCCGGACCCGTCCGGCCCCTTCGGAGCGCCACCACTCTTCATTTCGGCAGCCGTCACGCGGCAGTCGCCGTTCTTGTCATTCTGCAAGATGAATACGCTTGGCTTGCCGACAAATTCCTTGCGAGTGACCTTGCCGTCCTGATTTTCATCAAAATACCCGAAGTCCGCATCGGCGAAGAATGTGTTGGGTCGACGGATGGTGGCGAATTCGGCTCGGTCGAGATGGCCGTCATGGTTGCGATCTGCCATCGCAAACCAGCGCTCAAGGTAGCTCTTCCATTCGTCGCAGGTGTACACGCCATCGCCATTGGCGTCCCAGACCTCCGGTCCGGCGCCTGGCCGCGGATCTGGCGCCATGCGCGAGGAAGCCTTGGCTCCCGGCACGGGCTGAGCGCTTGCGAGATCGCCGAACAGACAGCAGCCGACTGCGACAGCCGCCACCACACAGATGGACTTTCGATACATTCGACGGCACTCCTGTTTCGCGGCAACATCGGTGCCGCGTCGCCATCAAACCGGAGAATTCGCTGAAATTGCGCCAAACGACGGGGCTTTTTGTTACGGAATGTGCGCTGTGGCCGGCGCCACGTCACTCGCGGTCCGATTCCCCGGATCGGCCGAACCTATTGGCGCGACAACGCGACAAACCGGCACGGCGCGGCTTTGCGTTTGGACGACGGCATTGCCATGATGTGCCGTTGCCTGTCGGCGGCCGGATTGGTCAGAGGCGCGTTGCGTGTAATTCTTCGAATAGGTGTTTCAGCGGCCATCAGGCTGTCACCATCTTACGCATGTTGGGACGCGCCACGCCGTCCGTGCAGGGAGTCTATCATGATTGGTTTGGTTCGCGCCGTGACGTTGTGTGGCGTGCTGGCGTTCGGCATGGTGTCCGCGAGTGCGGCTGAGAAGGCCTTTCGGCGCGACGATCTCGCGGATTCCGCCATCAAGCTGGAGGCCCAGATCAAGGGCGAGGCCGGGCCGGTCAGCAAATCCGCGGCGACGCTGCGCAGCGACGCCGACGCCGCCTTCCGTCGCAATGACTACCGCGCCGGACTGACCACGCTCGGGCAGATCGTGGCCACGGCGCCGGACGACAGCGCCAACTGGCTGCGGCTGGCCAAGACCATCTTCCAGATCCGGCCCGCGACATCGTCGGAAACCACCTTCCTGCTCGAGCGGGCCTCGACCGCCGCCTATATCGCCTATCAGCGCGCCGGCAATGCCGGCGAGGAGGCCGAGGCCCTCGCGGTACTCGGTCGCGCCATGGCCGATCGCAAGCTGTGGCGCCCGGCGCTGGATACGCTGCGCCTGTCGCTGGAAATGCGCGAGGTCGCCGAGGTCCGCGGTCAGTACGAAAAATTGCGCGACGACCACGGCTTCCGGCTGCTCGACTACACCGTGGACTCGGATTCCGCGTCGCCGCGGGCCTGCTTCCAGTTCTCCGAAGACCTCGCCAAGCGGGTCGACTTCGCGCCGTTCCTGACACTGGCCGGCAGTGACAAGCCGGCGCTAACCTCGGAGGAGAAGCAGCTCTGCGTCGAGGGCCTGAAGCATGGCGAGCGCTACAACGTCAACCTGCGCGCCGGCCTGCCGTCGACGGTCAAGGAAAGCCTGCCGAAATCGGCTGAGTTCAACATCTATGTTCGTGACCGCAAGCCGTTCGTGCGCTTCACCGGCCGCGCCTATGTGCTGCCGCGCACCGGCCAGCAGGGCATCCCGCTGGTGTCAGTTAACACGCAGTCAGTGTCGGTGCAGGTATTCCGGATCGGCGACCGCAACCTGATCAACACGGTGATCGACAGTGATTTCCAGAAGGCGCTGAGCAGCTATCGGCTGGACGACCTCGGTAACGAACGGGGCGTCAAGGTCTGGTCCGGCGAGTTGGCGACCGGATCCACGCTGAATGCGGACGTGACCACCGCATTCCCGGTAGATCAGGCAATTGGGGAATTGCAGCCCGGCGTCTATGTGATGACCGCCGTTGCCAAGGGGCCCGGGGCGGCCAAAGACGGCGACTCCGAGAGCTACGGTTCGCTGGCGACCCAGTGGTTCATCGTCTCCGACATGGGCCTGACGGCTTTTTCCGGCAATGACGGCATCCATGTGTTCGTCAATTCGCTGGCCTCGACCGACGCCGTCGGCAAGGCCGAGGTGCGGCTGCTGGCGCGCAACAACGAGATCCTCGCCACCCGCAGGACCGACGATTCCGGCCATGTGCTGTTCGAGGCGGGGCTCGCGAAAGGAGAGGGCGGGTTGTCGCCGGCGCTGCTGACCGTCAGCAGCGACAAGGGCGACTATGCCTTTCTCAGTTTGAAGACTGATGCCTTCGACCTCTCGGATCGCGGCGTCTCCGGCCGCGCGGTGCCGGCCGGCGCTGACGCCTTCGTCTATGCCGAGCGTGGCGTCTATCGCTCCGGCGAGACGGTCTATCTCACCGCGCTGCTGCGCGACGGCCAGGGTAACGCCGTCACCGGTGGGCCGCTGACCATGGTGATCGAGCGGCCGGATGGCGTCGAGTTCCGCCGTGTGGTGCTGACCGACCAGGGCGCCGGCGGCCGCAGCCTGACGCTGCCGCTCAATTCTGCAGTGCCGACCGGCACATGGCGGGTGCGGACCTTCACTGATCCGAAGGGCGCATCGGTCGGCGAGACCACCTTCATGGTCGAGGATTACGTCCCGGACCGGATCGAATTCGATATATCCAGCAAGGACAAGCAGATTAAAGCTGATGTTCCTGTAGAGCTTAAGGTCGACGGTCGTTTCCTCTATGGCGCGCCGGCTTCGGGCCTGCATCTCGAGGGCGACCTGCTGGTCGCGCCGGCTGCGGCGCGGCCCGGATTCGCAGGCTACCAGTTCGGTGTCGCCGACGAGGAGACCACCAGCAACGAGCGCACCCCTATCGAGAACCTGCCGGAGGCCGACGCCAATGGCGTTGCCACATTCCCGGTGAGTCTCGCAAAACCGCCGTCCTCGACGCGTCCGCAGGAAGCGCAGATCTTCATTCGCATGACCGAGGCCGGTGGCCGCGCCGTCGAGCGCAAACTGGTCCTGCCGGTGGCACCCGCAACGGCGATGATCGGGGTCAAACCGCTGTTTCAGGACAAGAACGTCGCCGAGGGCGACAAGGCCGACTTCGACGTCGTCTTCGTGTCGCCTGAAGGCAAGCCCTTGGCGCGCAGCGGGCTGCGCTACGAGCTGCTGAAAATGGAATCCCGTTACCAATGGTACCGGCAGAGCTCGTCCTGGGAATACGAGCCGGTCAAGTCCACCAAGCGCGTCGCCGACGGCGATCTCGACATCGCCGCCGACAGGCCGTCGCGACTGTCGCTGGCGCCGCAGCCCGGTCGCTACCGGCTGGACGTCAAGTCGACGGAGGCCGACGGTCCGCTGACCTCGGTGCAATTCGACGTCGGCTGGTATTCCGACGGCAGTGCCGACACGCCGGACCTGCTGGAGACCTCCATCGATAAGCCTGAATACGTCTCCGGCGACACCATGACCGTGTCGGTGACCTCCCGCTCGGCGGGACGTCTGACCGTCAACGTGCTGGGCGACCGGCTGCTGACCACGCAGACCGTGCAGGTCAAGGAAGGCCCGTCGCAGGTCAAGATCGCGGTCGGCAAGGACTGGGGCACCGGCGCCTATGTGGTGGCAACCCTGCGTCGTCCGCTGGATGCAGCCGCCAAGCGGATGCCCGGCCGCGCGATCGGGGTGAAATGGTTCGGCATCGACAAGAAGGCGCGCACGCTCGACGTGGCGCTGGCGCCGCCGGCGCTGATCCGGCCGAGCACCACACTCAAGCTGCCGGTCAAGCTCGGCGGGCTCAATCCCGGCGAGGACGCCAAGATCGTCGTTGCCGCGGTAGATGTCGGCATTCTCAACCTGACCAACTACAAGCCGCCGGCGCCGGATGACTACTATCTCGGCCAGCGCCGCATGACGTCGGAGATCCGCGATATCTACGGGCAGTTGATCGACGGCATGCAGGGCACCCGCGGCCAGCTCAAGACGGGCGGCGATTCCGCAGGCGCCGAGCTGCAGGGCAGCCCGCCGACCCAAAAGCCGCTGGCGCTGTATTCCGGCATCGTCACGGTCGCCGCCGACGGCACCGCCGAGATCAGCTTCGAGATCCCGGAATTCGCTGGCACCGCGCGGGTGATGGCTGTGGCCTGGACCGCCACAAAACTCGGTCGCGCCACTACCGACGTTACTATCCGCGACCCGGTGGTGCTGACCGCGACTCTGCCGCGCTTCCTGCTGTCCGGCGACAAGGGCACCATGAGCTTCGACCTCGACAATGTCGAAGGCGCGCCGGGCGACTACACCATCAGCGTCAAGACCTCCGGCCCGCTCAAGGTCACCGGCACTCCCGCCACCACCGTCAAGCTGGCAGCGAAGCGGCGCAGCTCGATGGCGCTGGCGCTGGATGCCAATGGCGGCGCCGGTACCGCGCAGCTCGATGTCGATATCAAGGGACCGAACGGTCTTGCTTTGGCGCGACACTACGTGCTCGACGTCAAGGCCGCCACTCAGATCCTAGCGCGGCGCTCGATCCGGACGCTGGCCAAGGGCGAAAGCCTGACGCTGACCTCGGATATGTTCTCCGACCTGGTGTCGGGAACTGGCGGCGTCTCGCTGTCGGCGAGCCTGTCCACGGCGCTGGACGCTGCCACCATCCTGAAGGCGCTGGATCGATATCCCTATGGCTGCTCGGAACAGATCGCCAGCCGGGCGATGCCGCTGCTTTACGTCAACGATCTCGCCGCCGGCGCGCATCTGGCGATGGATACCGGCATCGATCAGCGCATCAAGGATTCCATCGACCGTCTGCTGGCACGACAGGGCTCCAACGGCTCGTTCGGTCTCTGGTCGGCCGGCGGCGACGACGCCTGGCTCGACGCCTATGTCACGGACTTCCTGACCCGCGCCCGCGAAAAGGGATTTGCCGTGCCGGACGTGCTGTTCCGCAGCGCCCTGGACCGCGTCCGAAACTCGGTGGTCAATGCCGAGGAACCGGAAAAGGACGGCGGCCGCGATCTCGCTTACGGCCTCTATGTGCTGGCCAAGAACGGCACCGCGCCGATCGGCGACCTGCGCTACCTCGCCGACACCAAGCTGGACAAGCTGGCGACTCCGATCGCCAAGTCGCAGCTCGCCGCGGCGCTGGCGCTGGTCGGCGACCGCACCCGCGCCGAGCGTGTCTATGCGGCGGCGGTCGAGAGTCTTGCGCCAAAGCCGGTGATCGAATTCGGCCGCGTCGATTACGGCTCGGCGCTCCGCGATGCCGCGGCGCTTGTCTCGCTCGCCAGCGAGGGCAACGCGCCGCGGGCTACACTGAACCAGGCGGTGCAGCGCGTGGAGGCCGCACGTGGCCTCACGCCCTACACCTCGACCCAGGAAAACGCCTGGCTGGTGCTGGCATCGCGGGCTTTGGCGAAAGAGGCCAACACGCTGTCGCTGGACATCAACGGCGCGCCGATCAAGACAGCGCTTTACCGCAGCTACAAGGCGGCTGAGATGGCAGGTGCCCCGATCAAGATCACCAATACCGGCGATGTTCCGGTGCAGGCGGTGATCTCGGTGACCGGCGCACCGGTCACGCCGGAGCCCGCGGCGTCCAACGGCTTCAAGATTGAGCGCAACTATTTTACGCTCGACGGCAAACCCGCGGATGTGACCAAGGCCAAGCAGAACGACCGCTTCGCCGTGGTGCTGAAGATCACCGAGGCCAGGCCGGAATACGGGCACATCATGGTGGCCGACTATCTGCCGGCCGGCCTCGAGATCGACAATCCGCATCTGGTATCGTCCGGCGACACCGGCACGCTGGACTGGATCGAAGACGGCGAGGAGCCCGAGCATACCGAATTCCGCGACGACCGCTTCACCGCCGCCATCGACCGCAAGAGCAACGACAAGGCGGTGTTCACGGTGGCCTACGTGGTGCGCGCGGTATCGCCGGGCAAATATGTGCTGCCGCAGGCCTACGTCGAGGACATGTACAATCCCTCGCGCTACGGCCGCACCGGCACCGGCTCGGTGGAAGTGACCAAGGCGAGATGAGCGAAGCTCCGCCCACGCCACATACTCCGTCATCCCCGGGCCTGTCCCGGGGATCCACGGCGGCGCGGAACATCGTGGATGGCCGGCACAAGGCCGGTGATGACGGGCGGAGAGGGCGGAGTTTCTTCAAACGTGCTGCGACGGTTGCAGCTGCGGTTTTCATCGTATGTGCCGTCGCTGCCGCCGCTTGGGTCCACTCCCTCGGCCCGCTGCCGCTGCAACAAGCAAAGCAGGTCTCCACCACTGTGGTCGATCGCAACGGCAAGCTGCTGCGTGCCTATGCCATGGCGGACGGCCGCTGGCGGCTGCCGGTCAATGCGAAGACGTCGGTTGATCCCGGCTATCTCAACCTGCTGCTGGCCTATGAGGACAAGCGCTTTTACAACCATCACGGCGTCGATCCGCTGGCGCTCGGTCGCGCGGCGTTTCAGTTGTTCACACGCGGTCACATCGTCTCCGGCGGCTCCACCATCACCATGCAGCTGGCGCGGCTGCTGGAGCCGCGGCAGCAGCGCTCCGTCGGCGCCAAGATCCGGCAGGCGGTGCGCGCGCTGCAGCTGGAGCGACAGCTCGGCAAGGACGAGATCCTCGATCTCTACCTGATGCTGGCGCCGTTCGGCGGCAACCTCGAAGGCATCCGCGCCGCCTCGATCGCCTATTTCGGCAAGGAGCCGAAGCGCCTCACTTTGGCGGAGTCGGCGTTGCTGGTGGCGCTGCCGCAGTCGCCGGAAACGCGACGGCTCGACAGGCACCCCGTCATCGCCCAAATGGCGCGCGACCGTGTGCTCGACCGCATGGTCCATGACGGCAAAGTCTCGATCGAAGACGCCACCCAGGCGAAGGCCGTGGCGGTGCCGCGGCTGCGCAAGCCGATGCCGATCCTGGCGCCGCATTCCGCCGATCAGGCAACGTCGCTGGTCAAGGACACGCCGCTGATCCGGCTGACGCTGGATGCCGGCATTCAGAAGACGCTTGAAGCTCTGGCCCGCGACCGCGCTATCGCACTGGGGCCCAATCTGTCGATCGGGATCATCGCCGTCGACAACGAGAGCGGCGACGTGCTCGCCCATGTCGGCTCGCCCGATTACTTCGACGACCGCCGGGCCGGGCAGGTGGATATGACCCGCGCGGTGCGCTCGCCCGGTTCGACCCTGAAGCCGTTCATCTACGGCCTCGCCTTCGAGGACGGCTTCGTTCATCCGGACAGCCTGATCGACGACCGTCCGATCCGCTACGGCTCCTATGCGCCGGAGAACTTCGACATGACGTTCCAGGGCACGGTGCCGGTGCGCAAGGCGCTGCAGCTGTCACTCAACGTGCCAGCCATCGCGCTGCTCGACCGGGTCGGCGCCTCCCGGCTGTCGTCGCGGCTGAAGCAGGCCGGCGCCCGGCTGGTGCTGCCCAAGGACGAGGCGCCCGGCCTCGCCATGGGGCTCGGCGGCGTCGGTGTGACCTTGCAGGATCTGGCGCAGCTCTATGCCGGTCTGGCGCGGCAGGGCAGCGCGCGGCCGCTGCGGGAGATCATGTTCAAGGACGATGTCCGCGAGACGCTGCGGCTGATGGACCCGGTCGCGGCCTGGCAGGTCGGCAATGTGCTGCTGGGCACGCCGCCGCCGGACAATGCCGCCCATAACCGGATCGCCTTCAAGACCGGCACCAGCTACGGCTATCGCGATGCCTGGTCGGTGGGGTTCGATGGCCGGATGACCATCGGTGTCTGGGTCGGCCGTCCCGACGGCGCGCCGGTCCCCGGACTGGTGGGCCGCACCGCGGCAGCGCCTATCCTGTTTGACGCCTTTGCCCGGACAGGCAAGCTGCCGGTGTCCTTGCCCAAGGCGCCCAAGGGTGCCTTGGTGGCCAGCAATGCCCGATTGCCGCTACCGCTACGGCGGTTTCGGCCGCTGGGCGAGCTGATCCGGACAGGCAACGAGCAGGCGCTGCATATCCAGTTTCCGCTGAATGGATCGCGGATCGACGCTGCCGGCACGATCGACGGCACGTTTTCGGCATTGCCGGTCAAGGTGGCCGGCGGGGTGCTGCCCCTGACCATGCTGGTCAATGGCGTCGCGGTGGGTGAGATCGACGGACGCCGGCAGCGGCTGGTCGACCCGCCGGGACCGGGCTTCGTCCGGCTGACCGTCATGGACGCTGCGGGCGCCGCGGACACAGTTGTGGTCAGAATTCAATAAGCGCAAGCTAACTGGTTGTCCGGCCGACTGTTTCAGCGTATGCGACACCGATGGCCGAGACCTATGCAAGACCCCGATTTGGAGCACCGCGCGAGCCGAAAACCCGGGTCAATCCGGGCAGCGGACTGGTGCGGGTACTGGACTATGTATCCTCCGGCCATGCCCGGGCGGTGGCGTTTCTGGCGATCTGCGGCCTGCTGTTCTTTTTGCCCGGTTTCTTCAACATTCCGCCCATCGACCGCGACGAGGCACGCTTCGCGCAGGCCACCAAGCAGATGGTGGAGACCGGCGATTTCGTCGATATCCGGTTCCAGGACGAGGTGCGTTACAAGAAGCCGGTCGGCATCTACTGGCTGCAGTCGGCCGTGGTCGAGACGGCCACCAAGCTCGGCCTGCCGCGCGCCGAAGTCCGGATCTGGCTGTACCGCGTTCCGTCGCTGATCGGCGCCATTGGCGCGGTGCTGCTGACCTACTGGACCGCGCTGGCCTTCGTCACGCAACGCGGCGCCGTGCTGGCCGGGTTGATCATGTGCAGTTCGGTGCTGCTGGGTGTCGAGGCGCGGCTCGCCAAGACCGATGCCATGCTGCTGCTGACCGTGGTTGCGGTGATGGGCGCGCTGGCGCGGATCTATCTTCCCTGGCAGCGCGGCGAGGAGCCCGCGCGCAAGTCATGGGGCGAACCGGCGATCTTCTGGACCGCCCTGGCGGTCGGGATTCTGATCAAGGGTCCGCTGATCCTGATGTTCGTCGGCCTGACCATCTTGACCCTTGCGATCCTCGACCGCTCCGCCGCCTGGCTGTGGCGGCTTCGGATCGGCTGGGGCGTGTTGTGGCTGCTGCTGCTGGTGCTGCCGTGGTTCGTCGCCATCTATCTGAAGTCGGGCGAGTCATTCTTTTCCAATTCGCTCGGTGGCGACATGCTGAGCAAGCTGGCCGCGCAAGAATCCCACGGCGCCCCGCCGGGTGCCTATTTCCTGTTGTTCTGGGTGACGTTCTGGCCCGGCGCGCCGCTGGCCGGCATGGCTGACAAAGCGCTGGTCTTCGGCCAGGTCCGGGAACGCGGTCTCCAGGTCGTTGGCCACCGCGCGCAGCGT
>LNAP01004186.1_pt1 | contig 13468 bp, 14 predicted proteins | sample 602601 | NCBI WGS metagenome assembly LNAP01 (sample SAMN02440304, study PRJNA202911) | soil metagenome | biome: Subtropical and temperate rainforests or woodlands; isolation source: soil samples (1 kg each in a 20% v/v slurry with milli Q water) were... ...
GCCTTGAAGCGGTCCACCGCGTAGGTCAGGCCCGAGGTGGTCTCGGTCAGGTACGGGGTGTCGATCTGCTCCACGTTGCCCAGGCACACGATCTTGGTGCCCGGGCCGGCACGGGTGATCAGGGTCTTCATCTGCTTGGGCGTGAGGTTCTGGGCCTCGTCCAGGATCAGGTAGCGCGAGAGGAACGTGCGCCCGCGCATGAAGTTCATCGAGCGGATCTTGATCCGGCTGGCCAGCAGGTCGTTGGTCGCCTGGCGGCCCCAGGCGCCGCCTTCCTGGTTGTGGGTGAGCACTTCCAGGTTGTCGGTCAGCGCGCCCATCCACGGGGTCATCTTTTCTTCCTCGGTCCCGGGCAGGAAGCCGATGTCCTCGCCGACGCTGACCGTGGCGCGGGTCATGATGATCTCGCGGTAGCGCTGCTGGTCCATGGTCTGGGCCAGGCCGGCGGCCAGCGCCAGCAGCGTCTTGCCGGTGCCGGCGGTGCCGAGCAGGCTGACGAAGTCGATTTCCGGGTCCATCAGTGCATTGAGCGCGAAATTCTGCTCGCGGTTGCGCGCACTGATGCCCCACACCGCGTGCTGGCCGCTGCGGAAGTCATCGACCAGGGTCAGCGTGGCCCGGCCGTCGGCGTTGACCCTGGCCACGCGCAGTTCCACTTCGTCCTCGCCCGGCATGTACAGGTACTGGTTGGGGAACCAGTCCTCCTCATCGGCCATGACCACTTCGTAGCTGGTGCGTCCGCTCTTGTCGCTCCAGGATTTCAGGTCGCTCTGGTGGCGGTGCCAGAAATCCTCCGGCAGCGCGGTGGCGCCGGTGTAGAGCAGGCTGAAATCGTCCAGCGCGCGGTCGTTTTCGTAGTCCTCGGCGACGATGCCGCTGATCGAGGCCTTGATCCGCAGGTTGATGTCCTTGGACACCAGGATCACCGGCGTGCCGGGATGTTCCTCCTGCAGCTGCAGCACCGCGGCCAGGATCTTGTTGTCCGGCGCGATCGCGCCGAAGGTCAGGCCCGGATCGACCGCCTTGAGCTGGAAGTGCAGCTGGCCGATCTGGCCGGGCTGCCTGAGGTTCAGGCTCTTGGGGTGGAGCAGGGTGATGCCCAGGGAAATGCGCGCCGCATCGGCGCCGACGATCAGCTCGTTGAGGAAGCGGCTGACCTGGCGCGCGTTGCGACTGACTTCGGACATGCCCTTCTTGGCATTGTCCAGTTCCTCGATCACCTGCATGGGCAGGAACACGTCGTGCTCTTCGAACTTGAACAGCGCGGTCGGGTCGTGCATCAGCACGTTGGTGTCCAGCACGTAGATGCGCTTGCTTCGGGTCATCGACATTTCCTGTTGGGCGGACAGCAGCAGGCCACCACAGCCCGCGTGGCGGGGTGGTGGAAGTAAAGACAAACGGTAAAGGTCACTGGGACTGGGCGGCCTTGAGCGCGTCGAGCACGGCCTGGGCGTGGCCGGGGACCTTGACCTTGCGCCACTGCGCCACGATGGCCGACTCGGGCGAGATCAGGAAGGTGCTGCGCTCGATGCCCAGCACCTGGCGCCCGTACATGTTCTTTTCCTTGATCACCTCGAAGGCCTGGCACAGCGCTTGGTCAGCGTCGCTGACCAGCGGGAAGTTGAATCCCTGCCTGGCGCAGAAGTTGTCGTGCGACTTGACCGAATCGCGCGATACACCCAGCACGCGGGCATCCAGCGCCTCAAATTGCGGCAGCAGCGCGTTGAACTCCAGGCCCTCGGTGGTGCAGCCCGGGGTGCTGTCCTTGGGGTAGAAGTACAGCACCAGCCAGTGGCCGGCGTGTTCTGCGAGGGTCGTCGAGGTGCCGCCGGACAGGGCCAGCGGCAGTTTCAGGGTGGACTTCGGAAGCGCTTTTGCGGTTGCCGTCATCTTCAGAACTTCATCGGGTCCATGATCGCGTCCAGGTTCAGATGGTCGCAGAATTCGAGGAAATCATCGCGCAGCGCGGCGATGTGCATGTTGGCCGGCACACCGATGGTCACCTGCGCGGAGAACATCTCCGCACCGGTCTGCATCGCGCGGTAGCGGGTGGACTGCAGGTTCTCGATGGTGATGCCCTGGCGGTCGAAGAAATCGGCCAGCTGGAACAGGATGCCGGGCTTGTCGGCGGCCACCACCTCGACGATGTAGGGCAGCAGGTTGGACTGCACTACCTTGGGCCCGGTGCGGTACCAGACCAGCTTCAGGCCTTCCTCGCGCTCAAGCCGGGTCATCATCGCTTCCAGCTTGGCCACCGCATCCCATGAACCGGTGGCCAGCGCGGTCACCGAGACGTCGCGACCCACCGTGGACAGGCGCGCATCGACCAGGTTGCAGCCCGAATCGGCGATGCGACGCGTCACTCCCAGCAAAGGCGACTCCGGATGGGTCGTATAGGCGTTGATCAGGAGGTGGTTTTCGTTCGGCGAGGGCCGGGGCGTGGAGTCGGTCAAAGGGGCTTCCGGCATTACAGCGAGTCTGAATGGCGCCCGGGACGGGGCCTGTGATGCGCGGCCAGCATACTTGCCCGTCCTTTCGCGCCGCAAGTAACATCGCTGCCAGTGCGCGGCATTTGCGTGCGTATTACTCCTTACAGGCGCTTCGTTTGTCCCTTCCCGGATGCATCACCGCCCTGGCCACGCCGTTTTCCGGCGCTGGCACGCTCGACCAGGATGCCTGGCGCGGCCTGCTGAACCTGCAGCTGCGCGGTGGCGTGCAGGGCGTGGTGGTGGCCGGATCGACCGGCGCGGCGGCCGCGCTGTCCGATGATCAAGATCGCGTCCTGACCTGCGAAGCGGTGCAGCTGGTCGAAGGCGCGATGCCGGTGGCCGCCGGCACCGGCCCGATGAACACCGGGACCATCGCCCAGACTCGTTCCGGGCCGCCTCCCGCCGGCGGCGTTGCCCCGGCTGTGCGCCTGGCGCCTCAGGGCGATCCTGCCGCGGTGAGCGCATGGGACGCGCAACTGGCAGAATTCCACGCCTAGCCAGGGCCTGCGCCAGAGGCGTACCGCTCGCGGCCCGACTTCAACGGCCTGAATTTTAAAAAATGGAGATTCATCCAATGCGTTTTTCCCGTGCTTCGCGTCTCGCCTTGCCAGTGGTGCTGGCGATGTCCATCGTCGGCCTGTCCGGCTGCAAGTGGTTCCACAAGGGGCCCAAGGGCGACTACGCGCTGGCCGAGCAGGAGCGTCCGCTGGAAGTCCCGCCCGACCTGAACGTACCCAGCACTGCCGGCGCCATGCAGGTGCCGACCGTGGCCACCGGCGCTGCCGCCGGCGCCGGCCAGCAGAGCGGGCCTTCGAGCGTGAACACCTCCGGCTTCAACGTGGCCGGCACCCGCGAGGAGGTCTTCACCAGGGTAGGCCAGGCGCTGGGCACGGTCGATGGCCTGACCATCGCCAGCAGCGCGCAACTGCTGGGCAGCTACGACGTGTCCTACCAGGGCCAGAGCTTCCTGGTGCGGGTCTCACCCACCGCCTCGGGGACCTACGTGTCGGCGGTCGATCCGCGCGGCGTGCCGGCCAATGGCCCGGAAGCCACCCGCCTGATGGCGGAGCTGAAGAACAAGCTCGGCGGGACCTGATCGGTCCGCCGATGGCTGCTCACGGAAAAGGCGCCGATGGCGCCTTTTCCGTTGATCCCGGTCTGGAGCCGGGGCGGGTCCCCGAGCGGGCGTGGCGGTGCGGCGCCTTCAGCGTTGCAGCAGCGGCAGCTTGCCGGGCTTGCCTTCCCAGTCGGCGGCGTCGGGCAACGGCTCCTTGCGCACGGTGATCACCGGCCAGGCCTTGGCCAGTTCGGCATTGAGTGCCACGAAGGCCTCCTGGCCGGCCGGCACGTCGTCTTCGGGATAAATGGCGTTGATCGGACATTCCGGCTCGCACAGGGTGCAGTCGATGCATTCGTCCGGGTCGATCACCAGGAAGTTGGGGCCTTCATGGAAACAGTCCACCGGGCACACCTCGACGCAGTCGGTGTACTTGCACTTGATGCAGTTCTCGGTGACGACGAAGGGCATGACAGATCCGGTGGCGCGCAACAAGGGGGCTGGCAATTCTATAGGAAGCCCCCGGCATGATTCAGGCCGGACGCAAATGAAAAGACCCGGCGTGGGCCGGGTCTGATCACTTCCAGGCAGTCGCGGTGGTGCTCCCTAGGGAATTCGAATCCCTATTTTAGCCTTGAGAGGGCCACGTCCTAACCGTTAGACGAAGGGAGCGTTTTGGCCGCGAGCGCTTAGCTGGTTAGTATATCGGCAGCATTGGCCCCCGGCAATCGGGTCGGCCGCTCAAATACACGGAAGCCGCAATCATCACCGCCGAACTCCAGCCCATCGTCATTCCCCGCGAGGCGCACACCATCTCGCGTCGGGATATCAGTCCCAATGCCCTGCGCGTGCTGTATCGCCTGCGCGATGCCGGCTTCTCGGCGTATCTGGTCGGTGGCGCGGTCCGCGACCTGCTGGTCGGGCAGCACCCGAAGGATTTCGACGTGGCCACCGACGCCACGCCCGAGCAGATCAAGCAGCAGTTCCGCAACTGCCGGCTGATCGGCCGCCGCTTCCGCCTGGCGCACGTGGTGTTTGGCCGCGAGATCATCGAGGTCGCCACCTTCCGCGCCAACAGCGACGACGGCAGCGGCGACCGCGAAACCCACGAGGATGGCCGCCTGCTGCGCGACAACGTCTACGGCTCGATCGAGGACGACGCGATCCGCCGCGACTTCACCGCCAACGCGCTGTATTACGCGATCGAGGATTTTTCGGTGCGCGACTACTGCGGCGGTTTCGAGGACGTGATGGCGCGGCGGCTGCGGCTGATCGGCGATCCCGAACTGCGCTACCGCGAAGACCCGGTGCGGATGCTGCGCGCGGTGCGCCTGGCGGCCAAGCTGGGTTTCACCATCGATGGGCCCACCGCCGACCCGATCCCGGTGCTGGCGCCGCTGCTGGCCGAGGCCGCGCCGGCGCGGCTGTTCGAGGAGATCCTCAAGCTGTTCCTGTCCGGCAACGCGGTGGCCAGCTTCCAGGGCCTGGAGCACAGCGGCCTGCTGCCGGTGCTGCTGCCGGAAAGCGCCGCGGCGCTGCAGTCCAACCGCAGCGGTGCGCTGCGCGCGATGTTGCTGGAAGGCCTGGCCGGCACCGATGCGCGGGTGGCCAATGACGAGCCGGTCTCGCCGGCGTTCCTGTTTGCACTGTTGCTGTGGCCGGCGTACTGCAAGGCGCTGATCGGCCTGCAGGCGCAGGGCGTCCATCCGGAAGAGGCCGCGCGCCGGGCCGCCGACCGGGTCACCGTGCACCAGCTCAACACCATCGCGCTGCCACGGCGCTTCTCGCTGCCGATGCAGGAAATCTGGCTGCTGCAGTCGCGCTTCTCCCAGCGCCAGCGCAAGCGGGTCACGCGCCTGCTGGCCCATCCACGCTTCCGCGCGGCGTTCGATTTCCTGGTGCTGCGCCAGTCGGCCTCGCCCGACCATGCGGCCGACGTGGAGTTCTGGACCCAGGCCCAGACCCAGACCAACGAGGAGCTTGCCGCGACCCTGGGCGTGGAGGTGCCCGGCGACAGCTACACCGACGAAGATGCGGTGCCGTCCAAGCGCCGCCGGCGCCGTCGTCGTCGCAGTGGCGCTGCGGGCGCAAGCGGGGAATGAGCATGGCGGTCACGGCCTGCATCGGCCTGGGGGCGAACCTGGGCGATGCGGCCGGCACGGTGCGCGCCGCATTGTCCGCGATCGGCGCGCTGCCCGGCACCACGCTGGTGTCGGCTTCGCCGCTGTACCTCACCCTGGCCTGGGGCATGCAGGCGCAGCCGGATTTCATCAACGCCGCCGCGCGCGTGGACACCACGCTGGACGCGCCGGCGCTGCTGGCCGCGCTGTTGGAGATCGAGCGCCAGTTCGGCCGCCAGCGCAGCGGCGAGCAGCGCTGGGGCCCGCGCACGCTGGACCTGGACCTGTTGCTCTACGGCGATGCGATGATCGAACTGCCTGGCCTGCAGGTGCCGCATCCGCGCCTGCATGAGCGCGCCTTTGCGCTGGTGCCGCTGGCCGATGTGGCGCCGGAACTGCGCATCGCCGGCCACGGGACGGTGCGGGAAGCTGCATTGCGCGTGGGCCATGACGCCATCCGGGTGATCAGTGGATAATGCGCGGCGATGAGTACCCACGCCGACAGCAAGCCCTGGACCGTTCCCGCCCTGCGCCAAGCCAAGCAGGCCGGGCAGAAACTGGTGATGTTGACCTGCTACGACTACGGCTTCGCGCGCACGCTTGATGCGGCCGGCGTGGATCTGATCCTGATCGGCGACTCGCTGGGCATGGTCGTGCAGGGCCACGATTCGACCCTGCCGGTGACCGTGGAGGCGATGGTCTACCACACGCGCATCGTCGCCCGCGGGCTGGCGCGCGCGCTGCTGGTGGCCGACCTGCCGTTCCAGGCCGATGCCACGCGCGAACGCGCCCTGGTTGCCTCGACCCAGCTGCTGCAGGTCGGCGCGCAGATGGTCAAGCTCGAAGGCGCCGGCCACAAGCTGGAGGTCATCCGCTTCCTGGCCGAGCGCGACATCCCGGTGTGCTCGCACCTGGGCCTGACCCCGCAGTCGGTGCTGTCCTTCGGTGGCTACAGGGTGCAGGGCCGCGAGGAGGCGGCGGCCGAAAAACTCCTGGCCGATGCCATCGCCGTGGCCAATGCCGGCGCCAGCCTGCTGGTGCTCGAGTGCGTGCCGTCCACACTGGCCGCGCGCATCACCGCCGCGGTGGACATCCCCACCATCGGTATCGGCGCCGGCGCGCAGTGCGATGGCCAGGTGCTGGTGCTGCACGACCTGCTGGGCCTGGAGATGGGCCATCGCCGGCCGAAGTTCGTCAAGGATTTCCTGGCCGAAGGTGGCTCGGTCGCCGGCGCCGTGCGCGCCTATGCCGCCGCGGTGCGCGAGGGCAGTTTTCCCGATGCCGCGCACTCGTATTGATCGCGCCGTTTTCCACGACTCCCCACGCGCGGACAGGGCGCTCATGATCGAAACCATCACCGAACTGGACGCCCTGCGCGCCCGCGTCATGGGCTGGAAGCGCCAGGGCCTGCGGGTGGGCTTCGTGCCGACCATGGGCAACCTGCACGCCGGCCATTACTCGTTGATCATGCTGGTCCGGCAGTACGCCGATCGCGTGGTGTCCAGCGTGTTCGTCAACCCGACCCAGTTCGGGCCCAACGAGGACTACACCCGCTACCCGCGCACGCCCGATGCCGACACGACGGGACTGGAAGGCGCCGGCTGCGACGTGCTGTGGTTGCCCACGGTCGAATCGATGTATCCGTTCGGCATCGAGCTGGCGGCCAAGGTGCACGTGCCGGGCGTGAGCTCGGTGCTGGAAGGCGAATGCCGCCCGGGTCATTTCGATGGCGTGTGCACCGTGGTCAGCCGTCTGTTCAACCAGGTCGTGCCGGACGTGGCCGGCTTCGGCAAGAAGGACTATCAGCAGCTGGCCGTGATCCGGCAGATGGTCACCGACCTGGCGTTCCCGATCCAGATCCTGGGCGGCAGCATCGTGCGCGAGGCCGATGGCCTGGCGATGAGCTCGCGCAACCAGTACCTGTCGGCCCAGGAGCGCCCGCGCGCGGCCGAGATCCGCCGCACCCTGCAGCAGATGCGCCAGGCCATGCTGGCCGGCACCGCGCGGGCGGAGGTCGAAGCGGCCGCGCGCGCGCGCCTGACCGCTGCCGGTTTCCAGGTCGACTATGCCGTGGTGCGCTGTCCGGACCTGTCCGAGCCGGGGCCGGCGGACACCGGTGCCAGGGTGGCGCTGATTGCCGCGCGTCTGGGCCGCACCCGCCTGATCGACAACCTGGAATTCTGAAAAACGCCAGCGCTTGCACGGCCGCGTGCGGCGGGCGCTGCTAGACTCGCCGGCCTGTGTTCCCGGGGTCGATACGACGATGCAACTGAGCCTGCTCAAGACCAAGATCCACCGCGCCACCGTCACCCATTCGGAGCTGAATTACGAAGGCTCGGTGGCCATCGACGGCCACCTGCTCGACGCCGCCGGCATCCGCGAGTTCGAGCAGGTGCACATCTGGGACGTCACCAACGGCGCCCGCTTCAGCACCTATGCGCTGCGTGCCGACGAAGGCAGCGGCATCATCTCGCTCAATGGCGGCGCGGCCCGGCACGTGCAGGTCGGCGACATCATCATCATCGCCGCCTTCGCCGCGATGAGCGAGGCCGAAGCCGACCTGTTCAAGCCCACCCTGGTGTACGTGGACGGGCACAACCGCATCACCCACACCAACCAGTCGATTCCAAAGCAGGCCGCCTGATGACGAACTTCGACGCGTTGCGCTCCCACGCTGCACGCCTGCGCGGCCTGCGCGCGCCGGACTTGCTGGAACAGGACCCTGCGCGCGCCTCGGAGTTCGCCCTGCGGGTCGGGCCGCTGTACGCCAGCTTCGCCCGCCAGGGCTACGACCGCCAGGCCCTGGCCGCGCTGCATGCGCTGGCCGCCGAGCTGGACCTGAAGGCCGCCTACCAGCGCCTGTTCTGCGGTGAGGTGGTCAATCCCACCGAAGGCCGCGCCGCATTGCACACCGCGCTGCGCAGCAACCTGACCCAGGGCAGGCTCGCGCAGCAGGCCCATGCCGAAGCGGCCAGGGTGCGCGCGCGCATGGGCCAGCTGGTGGCCGCGCTGGAAGCCAGCGACGTCACCGACATCGTCAGCGTCGGCATCGGCGGCTCGGACCTGGGTCCGCGCCACGTGGTCGATGCGCTGGGTCCGCTGCAGCCGAAGCTGCGCGTGCACTTCATTTCCAATGTCGATGGCGCCGCCGCCCAGCGCACGCTGGCCGGGCTGGATCCTGCGACCACCGCGGCGATCCTGATCTCCAAGACCTTTGGCACCCAGGAGACCCTGCTCAACGGCCGGATCCTGGCCGAGTGGCTGGGCGGCAGCGAACGCCTGTATGCGGTCAGCGCCAACCCGCAGCGCGCATCCGATGCATTCGACATTCCATCCGAGCGCGTGCTGCCGATGTGGGACTGGGTGGGCGGGCGTTATTCGCTGTGGTCGGCGGTGGGGTTTCCGATTGCGCTGGCGATCGGCTTCAGGAACTTCGAGGCGCTGCTGGAGGGCGCGGCGCTGATGGACCAGCACGTGCTGGAGGCCCCGGCCGAATCCAACCTGGCCATCCGCCACGGGCTGACCGCGATCTGGAACCGCAATGTGCTCGGCCACGCCGCCCATGGCGTGATGACCTATGACCAGCGCCTGGCGTTGCTGCCCAACTACCTGCAGCAGCTGGTGATGGAGAGCCTGGGCAAGTCCACGCGCATCGATGGCAGCCCGGTGGACTGCGAGACGGTGCCGGTGTGGTGGGGCGGGCCCGGCACCGACGTGCAGCACAGCTTTTTTCAGGCGTTGCACCAGGGCACCCAGATCGTGCCGCTGGATTTTGTCGGCACCATCCACAACGACGATCCATACACCGAAAACCACATCGCGCTGCTGTCCAACCTGCTGGCCCAGTCCGAGGCGCTGGCCAATGGCCAGGCCAGCGACGATCCGCACCGCAGCTACGCCGGCGGCCGCCCCAGCACCATGATCCTGCTCGACGCACTGACCCCGCAGTCGCTGGGCGCGCTGATCGCCATGTACGAGCACAGCGTCTACGCGCAGTCTTTGGCCTGGGGCATCAACGCCTTCGACCAGTTCGGCGTGGAGCTGGGCAAGCAGCTGGCCAGCGGCCTGCTGCCGGCACTCAAGGGCGTGGCGGAAGCCGAAGATCCGGTCACGCGCGCGCTGCTGGAGCAGATCCGCACGCGTTGAACCGTAGGGCGGGTCTTGACCCGCCATCGCGATATCGTTGAATTAACGGCGGCGGGTCGAGACCCGCCCTACGCCTCTGACGATCGTCAGGCCTCGTGTTGCGCCAGCGCCCAGCCCACATGTTCGCGCACCAGCGCCGAATCGTCTTCGCGTCGGCTGGCCAGGGCTTCCAGCACCGCCGGCGAGCTTGGTGCATTGCCCAGCGCCACGGCGATGTTGCGCAGCCAGCGCTGGTGCCCGCTTCGGCGGATCGCCGAGCCTTCGGTGCGGGAAAGAAACTCCGCTTCGTCCCAGGCAAACAGCTGCGGCAGCGTGGCCACGTCCAGGTCATTGCGAGCGCGGAAGTCCGGCTCGTCGGTGCGCCTGGCGAACTTGTTCCAGGGACATACCAGCTGACAGTCGTCGCAGCCGAAGATGCGGTTGCCGATCGGCTTGCGCAGCTCGATGGGGATCGGGCCTTCGTGTTCGATGGTCAGATAGGCGATGCAGCGGCGCGCGTCCAGCCGGTGCGGGGCGATGATCGCCTGCGTGGGGCACACATCGATGCAGCGCACGCAGCTGCCGCAGTGGGCGCTGGCCGGGGTGTCCACCGGCAGCGGGATGTCCACGTAGATCTCGCCCAGGAAGAACCATGAGCCGCCGTGCCTGTCGATCAGGCAGGTGTGCTTGCCGATCCAGCCCAGCCCTGCGTTGCGGGCCAGGGCGCGCTCCAGCACCGGCGCCGAATCGACGAACACCCGATGGCCCATCGGCCCCACTTGCTCCTGCAGGCGCGTGGCCAGCGTCTGCAGGCGCTTGCGCATGAGCTTGTGGTAGTCGCGGCCCAGCGCGTAGCGGGCGACGTAGGCGCGCTCGCCGTTGGCCAGCGTGGCCCAAGCCTGGCTGCTGTCATCGTGGCCGTAGTCCAGGCCGACCGAGATCACCCGCAGCGTGCCGGGGATCAGTTCGGCCGGGCGCGAGCGCATGTCAGCATGCCGCGCCATCCAGTCCATCGAGCCGTACAGGCCTTCGGCCAGCCAGCTGCGCAGGTGCTCCTGATCCTGGCCGAGCTCCACGCCGGTGATGCCGCAGCGCTGGAACCCCAGCTGGCGCGACAGCGTGCGCGCCTGCGCAGCCAGCGCGTGCAGGTCGATCGGCGTGGCAGAGCAGGCACTCATGCGCGCAAGTATAGAATCGCGCGCCATGACCGCCTTGATTCCCCTGCACGGCAGCGCCGCGGCGCGTGCCCTGGACCAGCAGGCCAGTGCGCGGCTGGCCGGTGGTGCGTTCGAGCTGATGCAGCGCGCCGGCCACGCGGCCTGGCGGCAACTGCAGGCGCGCTGGCCCGATGCGCAACGCATCACCGTGGTCTGCGGGCCGGGCAACAACGGCGGCGACGGCTACGTGCTGGCCCTGGCCGCACTGCAGGCACGCCGCGCGGTGGTGGTGCTGCACCTGGAAGAGCACACCCCGCGCACCGACCTGGCCCAACGCGCCTGCACCGCCTACCTCGCCGCCGGGGGCGCGATCGCGCTGTTCCCTGAGCAGTTTCCGGCGGCCGAGGTGGTGGTCGATGCGCTGTTCGGCATCGGCCTTGCGCGTGCGCCGGAAGGGCAGGCGCAGCGGCTGATCGAGGCGATCAACGCCCAGCCGGCGCCGGTGTTTGCCCTGGACGTGCCCAGCGGCATCGATGCCTCGCTGGCGACGGCGCCGGGTGTGGCGGTGCGCGCGCAGGTGACCCTGCAGTTCATCGTGCGCCACCACGGCCTGTACACCGGCGCCGGCCTGGAACACGCCGGCGAGCTGGCCTTCGATGCGCTCGAAGTGCCCGCCGACCTGCTGCAGATGTCCGCACCCAAGGCCCTGTTGCTGACCCCGCAGCTGCTGCACACCTGGCTGCGGCCGCGCCGCCGCGACACCCACAAGGGCGAAAGCGGCCGGGTGCTGTTGATCGGCGGTGACCTGGGCCATGGCGGGGCGATCGCGATGACCGCCGAAGCCGCGCTGCGCAGCGGTGCCGGGCTGGTCAGCGTGGCCACCCGCAAGGCGCATGTCGGCCCGCTGCTTGCCCGTCGCCCGGAAGCGATGACCTACGCGGTGGAATCGGGCAGCGACCTGCAGCCGCTGCTCGATGCGGCCGACGTGGTCGCGATCGGCCCGGGGCTGGGCCAGGGCGACTGGGGCAGGGCCCTGCTGCGCCTAGCACTGGAGGCCGGCAAGCCGCTGGTGCTCGATGCCGACGCGCTCAACCTCATCGCGGCCAATCCGCGCCCGCTGGGCGATGCGATCCTCACCCCGCATCCGGGCGAAGCGGCGCGCTTGCTCGGGCGTACACCCAGGGAAGTGCAGGCCGACCGCTTTGGCGCCATCGCCCAGTTGTGCACGCGCCTGCACGCGACCGTCGTGCTCAAGGGTGCCGGTAGCCTGATCGCCAGCGAAGGCCAGCTGCCGCGCGTGATCGCCGCAGGCAATCCCGGCATGGCCACCGGCGGCATGGGCGACGTGCTGACCGGGGTGATCGCCGCCCTGCGCGCGCAGGGCCTGCCGTCGCTCGAAGCGGCCAGCGCCGGCGCCCTGCTGCACGGCATGGCCGGTGATGCCGCAGCCAGGCGCGGCCAGCGTGGCCTGCTGGCCAGCGACCTGTTCGCGCACCTGCAACCGCTGTCCAACCCGCAGCCGCGTTGATGCAGCTGCACCTGGCCACGGTCGAGGACACCGCCCGACTGGGCGCTGCGCTGGCCCGGACCCGGCCGCCGCTGGCCGCCGTGCACCTGCATGGTGACCTGGGCGCCGGAAAATCCACCCTGGCGCGGGCGCTGCTGCGCGCCCTGGGCGTGAGCGGCGCGATCCGCAGCCCGACCTACACCCTGGTCGAGCGCTATCCCATCGCCGGCGGCGAGGCCTGGCATCTGGATCTGTATCGGTTGGGCGATGCCAGCGAGCTGGATTTCCTGGGCCTGGACGAGGCAGTGGCCACGCTGTGGCTGATCGAATGGGCGGAAAAAGGCCGCGGCGGCCTGCCCCCGCCGGACCTTCAGATCCACCTGGCCATCGACGGCCAAGGGCGCAGTGCGCGTCTGCTGGCCGGCTCCGAGCCGGGCCGTGCCTGGCTGGCGCAACTGGCCGAAAGTGCCATTTAGAAGGTTCTTCTGTTGGCTGGCCGAGGAAGTTCAGGCAGGTCACGGATTATTAAGGGAAAAACGGGTTGCATTAGCAGGTCGTTAATGCTTGAATCCGGGGCATGCCAATGGGGAAAGCCGCAATCGCACTTGCCTTGGGGGGCGCTGTCCTGCTCCAGGGTGGCCTGTCGCCCGCGTTTGCCGGGCAGGTCAGTGGCATCGACCTGAGCAACGGTGTCACCGGCACCCGCGCGGAAATCACCCTGCAGGGGGCCGGCAAGTTCAAGATCCTGTCCCTGGCTGGCCCCGACCGCCTGGTGGTGGATCTGCCTGAGTCGTCGGCGCCGAAACAGCTCAAGCTGCCCGCGCCCACCGGGGTTGTCACCGCGGTGCGCACCGGCCAGCCCGTGCCGGGGACCGTGCGCGTGGTGTTCGAGCTGGCCTCGCCGGTCAAGGCCATGACCCCGCATATCGAGGGCAGCGGTGCGCAGTCGCGGCTGGTGATCGCGTGGCCCGGCGACGGCCAGCCGCCCGCGGCTGCACCTGCAAGGGCCGTAG
>LNAP01004187.1_pt1 | contig 13468 bp, 11 predicted proteins | sample 602601 | NCBI WGS metagenome assembly LNAP01 (sample SAMN02440304, study PRJNA202911) | soil metagenome | biome: Subtropical and temperate rainforests or woodlands; isolation source: soil samples (1 kg each in a 20% v/v slurry with milli Q water) were... ...
CTCACCTCGATGAGTTTCTTGGGGTTGAGGGAGCGGTGCCAGTATCTGCAGCGGCCCACAGGACGAGGAAGCACCACACCTAGCAACAAGATTTAATATTTATATGAAGGAAACAGTAAGAGAAATGATGTTCAAGTGAATGCCACTGTCACTTAGTAAAGCTTGAAATACACTAAACAGTCTAAGTAAAGCTTGAAGTAATCAATCTTTGTAAAGGGCCCACCATCCAGTCTCACACAGCGGACCTACGCAGAGCAAAAAAGGAAGGAAAATAACAATAAGGTACCACCTACCAGCGGTGTAAACGGCTTGCCAGATGTCGGTCACGTTCACTCGACGAGTGACCTCTTTGATCAGCACAGGCGCCAGGCGCTTGGATCTAATATAATAACAACAATGTTTGTATGCGGAAAATAAACAAATGGCACGTCAATGTTTTGTGAGAAAAACATGTAGTCACTGTCTCTAGTCCTGAGGATGGAAGACAGCACGAATCAAAGTGCACGATATATTATATCGAAGGTTACCTGAGCTTCTTGTGCACACAGAGGAAGTTGATTTCGGCCATTTTCATGGACTTGTCGTACACACGCGTGTGCACCGGAATACTGGTAATCATACCTGTGCACAAAGAGGAGGAAAAGGTCAAAAAGGGTTAGGCATGGCCAACATAAAGATACTTTTCGAAAGTGCATTGAAGTTGTGTCACTAACCACATACACTTAAGTCACATTAAAGAATCCATACATTTTTACGAACTTACCCATAAGTGCGCCGGTCTTGCTGGAACGCACTCCGATGTGCCATTCTTTCAGATAGCCTGGAGGAGTAAGGGCCCACTGCAAGAAGGGAATCGAGTAGTCGAATCTGTACATGGACAACGAGAACACAGAAAGTGTCAAAGATAAAGCGGGAGGACAATACCAAGAAAAATGCAAAGAAATGTGACATATGGGAGCAGAGCTTTGTTTATGATGTCACGAATAAATAGGAGCCACATACAGACATACACAGCAAAATACATACGACTTGAAAAGTACCTGAAAGTGCAGTCGTCGTCCTCGACGTAGTTGTCTCTCAGCAGCACATACACCTCCTGAGCCTCCACAGGGTCCATAATGTCGATGGTCTTCCATTCAAAGCCTGCAGGCATGTTCAAAGGCTCCTGTGAAGATGTGTTGATGAAATGCACACGTTGTGAGCAACACGTGAGCTGGGCGAACAAAGAAGTAGAATGCACACAAATTTACTAGGTTAATACCTGTCTGATATCAGCAAGAGTGGTCTTGGTGTCGATGGCAGAGTTCTCCTGCTGGCCAACCTCCTCCTTGAGCTGGAGCACAGGCTGTGAGAAGATAGTAAAACTGTTCAGCACTGATCTATACATTGGAGAGCTCAGCGCCAAACGAAACATACCTGTGTGTTCCAAAACTTGTGCTCCTTCTCGATATCCTTTCCTTTCATAGCCATTCTAATCATGCGCTCTCTGTTCTTCGCAATAGCTTGCTCTTGGAAGTATTGAAGCAACTGAAGTGTAGAAGTGTAGTGTGCCGAGAAATGTTAAGCGGAAAGTAGCAACATAAGTGCAGCTGGCGTTACCTGAGCATCAGACAGGTTCTTGATATCAACAGCCTGTACACAAGTGCATGAAGAGCGCGTTAGCAATGCTTATGATAGTTTCCAAATTGGCAAATGAAACGGATACCTGGGCATCGGAAGGTGTGTCGATTGGCATGGCGGCCACAGGTGCCACGTTCGCCACAGAAGAAGACACCTCAGTTTTAGGGGTAGAAGATTCGTCAGACATGATTGATAACGCTGGACTGTGGTGTCGTTGTAAATCGAACTTCAAAACTCGCAAACTTCTCGGTGTGTGTGGGAAGCTCTTCACGCCGGGTTATTGTACGTACAATGGTCAGCAAATTACGACGTAGTCATAAGAGAATGCATTTACAAAGTAAAGTTTATGCACAAAAGTCATACCGACGTAGTTTTTGTGCTTCTTCTCAAATAAATCCTATAGTATCATAGTATTGCGACTACATGCTGTACTGAATACAAAAGATTAATAATCACATCTCTATTAAAAAAAATTAAGTTATTTCTCAATTGAGAAACAATACTACTACAGTACACAAACAACTATGAATAATTACTGAACCAGAAAGTCTTCCAGATCTGCAAAGGTATCGCCTCCACAATCACTATCTTGGTCCATAAACATATTAATCACTTGGTTGCGGCTCTTTCTTCGCTCCTTCCTACCACCCTTGTTTGCAGTCTTTTGCATTTCCACCGCAGTTGCCAGGCGTGCAGCCTTCGAAGCGGTGAGCGCGCTGATCTTGGACGAATGCGGAGCACCTGCAGAGCACAGTACAGTGCAACATTCGTTAATACACATACTTTCCATAGATAAGCAATATAATCATGACTATTGTAGACGTACCTCGTAGATGGACTTTCGCCCGACCTTGTCGCACCGTGCGTCTACCAAAGGTGCGAATGTCTAGTTCCGTTTCCGATTCACCGGAGTCTTCTGCTTCGTCCTCCCCATTGGGCTCTGCAACAATAAAACATACGGTAATGGTAGAATGTAACGACCGTGTGGTGCAAATTCCTCTATTGTGCGCACACAGCTTGCATTTTACAATTTCCCTTTAAAGAAAAAATAGGAACACACACAGCCACAAACACAGACAGCGAACACAGTACCTTGCAAGCACTCGAGGAAATCCTGTCCCTTGGTGTTGACCAATGTTAACATAAACTCCAATTGTGGGTTATGCACTTGGTTCAGCAGCGCCCACAAACGAGGGGACATGGATTTACGCAGGGAGGCTCTAGGTTCACATAACTAAAAAAAGAGTAAAAATAGGCAAATGCACAGCTAGATATAAGAAATGTCTTTTCGAATATGTAGGTAACAATACTTCTGTACGAATGGTAGTACACCCCTTCTAGGTCAAAAACGATCATTGATGATGGTTAAAAATTATATTCCAACAAGTACAAACATTGTACCTCCGGTGGTATTTTTTGCAGCTGCTGGAGCACGGCGAAGAGTTTCCTCTTCAGATCGTCCAGCTGTGCAGAGGCCTTCTGGGTCCTGAACAAATAAACAAATGAGAAGGCATTATTTAAGTGCATCTAGTCAACAGCGTAAAGTTAAAATGGTAGACGTAGAATAACTAATCCAACAAAAAATATGCATAAATTAAAAAAAATGCATACAAACAACGACGAACCTCTTGATGGCGGGCTGAGCTTCCAACCACGCGACATGGTTGGCCACTAACTTCGCCGGCACCGCAGACAATAGTGCACTCAGTGTGACACAGTGCACTACGGTGCTGACACTACTGAGTTTTGCAATTTGCACTTGCACCGGGTCGGTCAGCACGGCGGTGGAGGTAGTGGACGAGGCGGTGGCACCAGAAGAGTCACTGTCGTAACCTCTGTTTGCCTGCTGTTGGTTAAAATATCGCAAAAAGATTGATATTGTAAGAGAAAGATCGCTGACAATACTCAATATTTACAATAATAACACAAACAGTACCTTGTGATCAGCTTCTCCATCAAAATTATCTTCTTCTTCGTCCTCTTCAGAGTCCGAAAACGTATTTCTTTCCTTTCTCTTCACGTTACTTTCTTCGGCTTGACGCTGGGTGGAAACGATGAAGTTACACACCCGGCGGAAGTGCTGGGCTGCCTTTAACAACACATTACACTCCCGGACCGCCTGGGTGGTGACTTTCGTCAACAGTTCTAGCACATTGGAGGTGCGCGGACCGGACAGCGTGTCTACCAACCAAGTGGGCGGCTCGGATGAGCTCTCCTTGTCAGCGGTGGTGCCCTTGGCCTTGGTGTTTTTATTCTTCTTGTTATCCTTATCTCTGGCAAGGTCGACTATGGAGCCCTTAGTGGAGTTATTTTTAACATCTGCGTCGTCGAAGAGACCATACATAGCGTTCAACACTTTTCCTCCACTGGAGAAAAGAGCCACTGAGGACTGCATCGCCTCCACCACAGAAGAAGATTTCCCATAATTACTATGTGAGGAAGTAGATTCGGCGTGACTTGTACTACTTGCACATAACACTTGCTGCTGCTTCAACACGTTGCTGAACGCGTGGTGTAAATACTGCAGCACCTCTTTCACTACTTGGTCAGAGGTCTCTTCCGTTACGACAATCGTACCGACAATCGTACATTGGATAGTGTCTTCTTTGAAGACTACTGAAGTCGAGGAAGCGCTCACAGCTGAATCCGAGGTAGCTTCTGGTTCACTTGCTTCTTGTGCCGGTAAAATAGGCATCCTTTTTCTGCTAGGGTGGGTATTGGCAACGTTATTATCACTGTCACTGCCGCTGTCTTCTGCATCATCCGCGTGACTCTCCAGGCTGGGCGTGAATTGCTGATGAGCAATACTTTGCAGCACCATATTACACTGGTCCAGATCAACCGTGTGGCCACACAACGCACTGAAAAAGTTAAAATAAATTGCATAAATTTCACAATGAGACTTGAAAATACGGCTTTTATCTGTGTACGAGTCATATCTTATACAGAACACACCAGTACAGAAAGCAAAACAATGCGGTGTTTACCTGAACTGTAGAGCCAGATGCACGATGCTTGGTACAATGTCCTTGTGTTCCTTGCGCCACTCGCCGAGCGCACTCCACAGTATCATACTAACATCTTTTAAGATTGCAGGTGTTGTATCCATGCTCTTGTCAGTCTTATTAGTTGATAGTGGTGTGGATGCTGCACTGTGTAATTGTTGGTGGGAGGTGTGCAAGCTCTGCAGTAGGCCGAGATACGCCTGAAATGTAATTACAATGATAATGTCAAAAAATGAAATTAAAAATATTCATTAAGTAAAAATGAAATTAAAATTAAATTTAAACTTACGTTGAATACGCGCAACGTCAAGCCCGACTGCATCGACTGCTTCAGCTCCTTGGCCATTAAGAGACACAGTTGATTCGCTTCCTGCAGTGGAAATCCATCCTCTAGCTCACATACACTTTCCGATTGCAGGATACTGGTGAGGGCCAGCAGCAGTTCAGAGCGCACATCAAACAACACATCCCGCAGCGCACTCAACTGAGACTGTGGAGTGATGTAATTACTTAACAGCCGCTCTGCTTCTTCTTTACTTAATAAATTCTGCGCCGCAGCAGGAGGATGAACAGAACTACTTGCACTGGATCTTGTGCTTATAATATGCATGTCCCAGCGGCTAAATTCACTCTGCAGGCGTGACTCCAAGTGACACAGGTAACCACACATCAGTGGCAGCTGTACCATACTACTTTTCACTGGCTCTTCATTCTCGTCTTCATACACGTCAGCAGCAGCTTTCCGTGCTGATCGCGAAGAGCAGTGATCAATGATAAACTGAACACAAAAAGCCGTCTTGTGGCCAGCTCCACCACTGTGAACTACATCTTCCTGCCGACTAACCGCCATATTGGAAATGTGCAAATCTCTATTTTTCTGCACCTGTCGCAGTTGTTGCTCGGACAGCACTGAAGTAAGCTGAAAACCCGTCGGAGATGTGAAACCGGCACCGAAAGTAACAGCTGAGGATACAGGGCTAACGTCACCGATTTTCTTGTTCACTATTTCCGGTTCATCTTCGCTTTCATCTTCTGATTGACTTTCAATCGCTCCGTCATCGCTGCCACTGCCTACACTCTCTCCATCTACATTTGAATCCTTTCGATAATGGTGTTTATTTCGTTTGCGTCGCGTGTTTCTTCCGTATCGAATCGCTTTCCGACGCTTCACAGGATGGTACGTGTGATAAATGCTCTTGAGATATTTGCGGTAGAGTTTGCAGTGTTTTTCTTCTTGCACTATTAGAGCATCCTCTTTGTCCGTAGCGCCCATTAATGTGTACAGCGATAAAACAGTAGACAGCATACTTGCAGTATTAGACTTAGATGTAGCAATATTTGTTGCTTGACTAGCAGTTACGCGGACCAGAGAAGCCGAGTAGGCAATAATGCCATATTTCGTACTGGTGGGTAGTGTAGAACAAGAACTGTTCATAACATTGCTACTGTTGCAAGTGGCAGGGTTCACTTCTACACTGAAAGTAGTAGTATCACATACATGGATAAGATGCTGTAGCCAATGCTGCAAAGCAGACACTGGCACACTCAACATACTTGCAATACGCTCACTTTCTACAGAAGCACTCTCAGCATGCTGTATCCTACCAATCACCTCCGCGCCTGTTAGATTGCTCAGAAAATAGCTTTCCAGCGACTCGTGCGAGTTGATCTTTGTATGTGCAAAGCTAGCAGCTAGCTGCAAGATCACGTCTTGCACCGCGCACAGATCGATTAGCACGGGAAAGTAACAAAATGTTGAATTTATTTGACGCGCGCTACTACTGTTATTGGTTCGAAACGTACTCATACTGCTTTGATTGTCGCCCTGATGGTCTGTAGAGCAGTGTATTAAACTTGTACTGCCCAATGTGCATCGAATCACACCACCAATAGCACTGTAGGCGCACAATAACGTGCATAGCTGCGCTTCCGCCTCCGTAGTGGTACCTTGGTCGTTGATGGATTCAGTACTGTTCTTATCATTGCCCGATAGTCCTTTTCCTTGTAGTGGCACAGCAGGCGAATGAAAACCCATTTTTACGGCACGCAGAACAGCGCCGATGCAGAGAACCGAGTGGCACGAGACTGTGAATACAAAAAACGAATAAGTTCATATTAAGAAATTCTATATGTTGGTGCATTGAAAATACCTTGTCTATAACCATCAACGTCACCACTGATCACAGCCTGCAGGTCATGAACCGTATCCTCCGGATATAACAACAAATCGAGTTGGTAGTGCAGCTGGAGCAAATAACCAACATCTTCTAAGATGGACACTGCATTGGGCACTGTTGTTACACCAACACTGTTACTGGTATTGACGCTTCGCGCACCGCTGATACACCTCGTGACGTCAAAGATAACCACCGAGTCGTCGTTTTGATCGTAAACAAAAAACACGTCTAACTTCAGCTTCACCATTTCTTGCAGCCGCTTCAATGTGTGTCGTGCTAAGGGTCGAGATCCTTCGCCAGTATCTACATTCGCACCATTTGAGTCTTCTTGTGTGTCCATGTCAAGCTCTCCTTCTTCAGCCTCATTTACTGTCTGCATCGTATTCAAATAATGCATCAGCAACAACACGATCTCACGACTATACACAGCATTGCGTGAAAATGCATGCTGAATCGTTTTCACCACGTGTTCTTGCTTTTCCTCTGGTGCCGCAAACAATAAACGTACCAAACTACGCAAAGAATCAAACTGGCGCTGTGGGTCGGTGGATTGAATACTCTTCTGCAAGCTACTTTGCAGCATGCCAAAAATCACCGGAGAGGTGGAACAGCAGTGAATCAAGGAATTCTGAACCAGCGCTATACAACTTGTTAACCGACTCGTCAACAGGGTGGTGTAGTGTGATTGTATGATTGAGTGGGCTTCTGTAACATACTCCGTCGCCGTAGTGCACAGCGTGTACAATGTATATTGAAGCAACTCGTGCAACGGCTGAACAGACACTGCCACAGAAAGTTGTACATTCTCTTCACCTTTGTGCCTGCTGCTCTGTGCGCGTCGGGCATGCGCTGGTACTGTTGATGACATTTCACCAGTATTTGAATCACTTGGATTTGAATCCACAATGGTCCAGTTATTACCATTGGTGGTGAAGCTGGCGCCCAGAACGATACCTTTCAGTATACTGGACAGTAAAGCAGGGCGGATATTTTTATGCACCGTCTTGTACACATGACACAAGCCGCGCAGCAGAAGATCGTGCACTGGCGGAAGCTGTATCCGTGGCACTGGCAGAATGGGCTTGCTATTTCTTTCCAGTTTCACCACTCCATCGTTTTTATCTTCAGCAGTGTTGCTTAGATAAGCACTCTCGAACCAGCCGTTCACCACATCAAAGCAATCTTGTGTAATATGTGGATGGGTTCCTAGCACTAACAGTGCTCGCACCAGCTCTGCAACCCGCACAGCCACATGAAATCCACTGCTACTTCTATCCGCTCCTGATAGGGTATTGTTGATCACTTTATCGAGTACGTCATACAGAGTGGCATACACTCGGGTATCATTTTCCGACGCAGACTGTTTGTTTCCATTGTCTCGTGATGCTTTCTCAAGCAGAAAATGCCGTATATTGGAGGCAACACAGGCAAGGACCAGCATGCAAACACACCGACTGCATAGTTGCGACTCGTACACTGCCTCCACACTTACAGGACTGCTGTCCAGACTTAGCGATACTGGCAAGGGTATCTGGTCGATATTGTTCATATTTCCACTCGCCTGGGCGTGTCGGTTTGCCCCAGCATTGCACACACTACGTGCTACCACCAGCGCCAGTCGCACGTCCGACTCGTCCATAATCGGAATGTTATCAATCATATTGTTGCGTACACGCTGCCTTAATACGACACTTTGGTAAGTCACGTTCTGACCTTGTAGCACTGCAGTGTCTTCCAGTACACTTAATAATAACTTGGCTACTTGAACAGACTCTGTGAAAATCTGTTCCAACAAGGACTGAACACTGTCGTAGGTGATAGCAGGCACACCGCGGTACAGAGTGCGCATCACATGCACCCAACGGGTATCATTGCTGCAAAGAGGAAAAAAAATACGAAAAAGTAAGGTAAATAATACAACTTGGGAACTCGCACAACAGAAGAAGACACGAAGTTTTGAAGCAACAATGTTGATATAAGAGACTATAACACTGATGTACCTTTGTTCAAAGAGCCGGAGCGCCACGCGAATCACTTCTGCATAAGAATAATCTTCACTCTGCACCTCCTCGCTCTTCTTGTTCTCTGTAGTGAGCTTCAACTGTTGAAGTTACAAGTAGAAAATGTGCTATTACTATCTATATTCCAATATATGATCGATTTATAAGGATAAGTGGTACCTGAAAGGAGGACAGATGTGCGGTGGAGAGGTACGGATACAATTCGCAGAATATTCTGGACAGAGGCAAAAGTAACGGTAGGGCCCACTTGGATGCAAATACACTGTCCAGAAGCATTTCATACTCCACATAGTCCTCTTCGTGGCTGCCGTTGTAATGTGAGGTCGATTCTTTGGAGAACATGTATTGTTGGTGCTCGTCGGAGTGCAGGGGCTGGGCACGTCGCAGGGCATGCAAGGTCTCCACTACCACGGGCAAGAGCTCGAGAGATGTCGTGAACGACTGCAAGTCATACGCTCTCATGCCCAGAATGGGCTCGACGTAGATATCCCCGATACTTTTGATCCATTCAATGGCGTGTTCAATTGCATCCGGATCGCGTGAAGTGATGGCTTGAGAGGACAAGTCGTGCATGGCCAGGCGAATCTCTGAAATACAATATAGGGCCATTTTCCCATTGACGTTACCAGCATTAATGTGTTCAATGTTTTTCTGGGCTGCATCAAGACTGACATCTTCTATCTTGAGAAGGAACCGGAGTATTTCCGCGAATGTAATGCCGTCCAGAGGAGCCATCTTACTAGTCCATATTTGCACAGCCACTTCCAGTAAACAAGGAATGGCATCTTGATCCACCTATAACAAGAAGTGGTTTAGAGTAAATTGGTGTAGCTACATGGACGTCATTCGTACCTGGTTCTTTGGGTTGTTGTATGATAATATAGAGTCTGCATGATCTCCATCTGATTTGTGGGAGCTCACTGCGAGTCTTAGAAGCTCTCGCACGCGGTCTTTATTATTAGGTAGCATTTCGAAGGTTGAAATAGAAGCAAAGACGGCAGCAAAGCCACTTGTGCAATGATCAAGTAGGTAACTTATGCAAGAGTTGCTCCAGGATCCGTGGACATGATGAAATGGCAACTGCCAATGGGCGATAAAACCCACACCTCCTGAAGCAGTTTTAACTAACATTTTGTTGTTCATTCTCAATTAAAACCAAAAAGTGGAAAGGGTTAGCTGGGTGGCGTTTACTTCGCGTCTGAGCATGCAGTTCCACTTGGTTTCCACGAACAATAGCTATGCTGACCACTCTGCAGAAGTTCTCGGGCGGTCTAGGCGTCCGTTCTGTTTTACGGGGCTCACTGATGCGAGCAAGCCCCAGTGTCATTGTCCGAACGGCTGTGTTCGTACCTAAAATCCGATTTGACACCAAACTAGTCAACCACTTGCAGGGACTGAAGAGGTTGAATCTTTCCACTCCTTACCTTGTAACTACCAACTAATAACCATATATATTACGTTCTCTATAGACGATATGAAGAGGTTGAGCAAATACTTGCCACTGGAGAGATATCAGTGAAGGAGATGACCTCGCTCGGGAAGGAACTGGCTAGTTTAGGACGTCTCAAGGAGCTGACCGACAAGCGCACCGAAAAAACCAAAGCTATCGCCGACTTACGTGCAGTGGAGAAAGAAGCAGCGGATGCAGGCGCAGATGGCGAAGAAATGCGCCTGCTTGCGATGGAAGAGCGGGAACAAAGTGAAAAGGAACTGCTTGAAATTGAAGACGAAATTGTGCTTGTTGTGACTCCAAAGGACGAAGTAGATGAAAGAAACGTTATTTTAGAAGTTAGAGCGGGCACTGGTAAGTAGTGTCTACTTTGCTGTGGTGTTAGAATGAACCTAATTGTGATACTTCATACCATGCTGCTTTGATAGGCGGAGATGAAGCGTCGTTATTTGCGAACGAAATGTTCAAGATGTACAAGCAGTTTGCTTTCCATCAAGGCTGGAAGTGGGAAGAAATGTCCATTTCTCGCACCGATCTAGGAGGCTTTAAAGAAGCACAAGCCCTCATCAGCGGTGAGTCTGTCTTCAAATACATGAAATTCGAGGCTGGGGTGCACCGCGTACAGCGTGTCCCTGTGAACGACGTGCGCATCCAAACCAGTGCCATCTCAGTGATTATTCTCCCGGAAGCGCAGGACCTCGATGTGACTTTGCGGCCGCAGGATCTGCGTATTGATGTGATGCGCTCGCAAGGAGCAGGGGGCCAAGGAGTGAACAAAACAGAAAGTGCAGTGCGCATTACGCATCTTCCCACGGGGCTTGTGGTTTCAATGCAGGTATGTGTGTAGTGGTGCGTAATCATCAATTTTGTACTTATTTGTATTCATAGTTGCGTTTCTTAATGTCACATATGTTTTCTTCGAAGCACACTAATCCTCATGTTTAATTCATTTTGGAATCTTTTCACAGGATGAGCGCTCTCAGATTCAAAATAGATCCCGTGCCATGAAGTACCTGCAAGCCAGGTACGTTTACTCACGTCTCTTTCTTTCATTATTCGCTGTTGAAATAATAACTTGGCACTTTCCATATCAGAGTGTATGAACTGGAGCGCCGAAAGGTCGACGCACAGCGCTCGGAGTTGCGATCCCAATCCAACGGAACTGGGGACCGAACGGATAAAATCCGCACTTATAACTTTCCTCAGGTATGTTCCACTATCCTTACGCCCTTGGTTGATGTTGTGTGTTAATCTTTCCTTTTTGATTTTGCATTAATTGTATCTGTCTTCAGGACCGAGTGACGGATCACCGTATCGGACTGACCATCAACAACGTCGAAGGCATCATGTCAGGCGAGCATTTGTCGACGTTGACGGATGCATTGAGCATCAACGATGAGAAAGAAAAGCTTATTCGTTTCATGGAGAGTATTTAACATATCTTTTTCCAAACATTAATGAAGCTCTATTTGCGTTAAAATTACCTTACTTAGTTACATTCGTCTTTTGAATAGTATAAAGACAGCGTATCATCAACATCTGATACACACGAAAGCAATCTATACTTGTTTTCTGTCGGTCATAACACGCACAATCGAACCCAAACCTGCCTTATCGACCAATTGAGCATGAATTTTGAGCATCGTGGCGCAATTGCTGGATCGTGCCATGAGCTTATATACATATTTCATCAGCACATCGCATGTGTCTAGGTCCAAACCCTTCAGAAGCACAGGAATTTCCGACTCGGTGATCGTTGACAAGACGCTCTCCACAATTGCAAGATTTTTCTCCTGTTAATTTTTGAAGAGAGCATAAATGTAAGATAGAACCAGCTACGCTAATGATGTTGCATGGTTAAAATTCTACACGAAATACTTCACAGTCGATGGTGAAATTTACCTTCAGTTCCTCCGATTTCTCATTCACGGGAGGATTCTGTAAAGCAGCTGCCAAAGCGGATGCTTTATCCTTCTTTGCCAAAAAGTTAGAAACGCGGACACCTCTAGCTTCTACTTCACTCTCTTCTGACATTGTTCACTTTTATCTAGCCGATGAGGGTGCTTGGAAGATTTGCTCGCGTGAAGCAAATCCAAAATTGAGTAAACCGACTTTTAGTTTACGATTGCAGCGCAAGTGCCGTTGTTTGGCGAAGAGTTCGTTGATAATCTCAGCCATCTCTCGAAGCATCCCAGAAGATGGCCGGTAATTTCTTTCGTGGCACCTCTGTTGAGCAAGATGGAAGGTGGGGTAAGAGTGACGAGAAGCTCATGGCCAAGATGGCTAAGAACGGAATGTTTGCTCCAATTCTAGAGACGAAGGTAAATCTCAAGAAAATCAACTTAGATGTTATCAATAGATGGGTCACTCAGAAAATTATTGAAGTGGTAGGTTTCGAAGACGATATCCTCATCAATCTGGTAATTAATATGCTCCAAGGTGCTGATGTGGATGGAAAGAAAATGCAATTAGATGTGACTGGTTTCTTGGAAAAGCAGTCTGGAGCATTCGTAGCGGAGCTGTGGGCCTTGATGGTTGATGCACAAGAACAACCAACCGGCATCCCATCTGTCTTTTTGCAGAAAAAGAAGGAAGAGATCTTGCAGCGACAGAGTGCTTCCAATAGGTTTGGACCTGCACCAGGGTCTGAAAGTGCTACCAGTGCAGTACCTGCTGGAGGTGCATCTCAGGTACGTTCCGAAAGTACGGTTGCCACCGACAATAATGCTTCTACATACTCTTCAAGAGATGGTTCGAGTCGGGATGCAAAGAAAGACGAGGAGTCTCGCAAGCGAGATCGCTCCAGATCCCCCGAGAGACGAGACCGCCACGACCGGGATCATCACGAGAGCGGCCGTGGCGATAGACGCAGAGATCACAGCCATGACCGTAAGGACCGCAGTCCTGACAGAAGGGATCGCGATCGCAAGTCCCATCGGGATGACAGAGACAGACATGACAGTCGCACGGAGCGGGATGATCGCCGTCGCGAGGGCCACTCCGACCGACACAGAGATTCTCGGGACCGAAAAGATCGCCACAACCGAGACGACCGACGTGGTGACCGAGATGGCCGACGCGAGGAGCGCTCCGACCGCCATCGGGGCGACCGGCACGACCGGGACCGCAGTCCAGATCGCCGGAGGGAGTCCCACCGAGAGAGCCGCCGCAGCCCTGATCGTGGGGATCGCGCTG
>LNAP01004189.1_pt1 | contig 13466 bp, 11 predicted proteins | sample 602601 | NCBI WGS metagenome assembly LNAP01 (sample SAMN02440304, study PRJNA202911) | soil metagenome | biome: Subtropical and temperate rainforests or woodlands; isolation source: soil samples (1 kg each in a 20% v/v slurry with milli Q water) were... ...
AAATCCGCCAGCGCAAACTTGTGGGTCACCACGTCGCGCATGTCGATCTTGCGCTTGCCGATAAAGTCGATGGCCCGTGGGTACATGTACGGGCCCAGGTGCGAGCCGAGTACGTCCAGCTCCTTGCGGTCGCCGATGATCGACCAATCTACCGTGGCCTCGTCGTTGAACACGCTGAATTCGACGAAACGCCCCAGCTTGCGCAGCATCGCCAGGCCCTGGTTCACCGCTTTGTGGTGCCCGGTGGCTTCGATATAGATATCGCAGCCATAGCCGTCGGTGATTTCGCGGATTTTCGCCAGTACATCCACTTCGGCCGGGTTCCAGACTTCGTCGGCGCCCATGCGCAGGGCCAGTTCGGCGCGTTCGGGTTTCATGTCGAGCACGATCAGGCGTTTGGGGTTGCGCATGCGCACCGCGCCGATGATCCCCAGGCCGAGGGTGCCGGCGCCGGCCACGACCACCACATCGTCGAAATCCACATTGGCCCGTTCCGCCGCGTGCAGCGAGCAGGCCAGCGGCTCGATCAGGATCGCTTCGTCCGGCGCGATGGAGTCCGGCACCTGGTGGATGATGCCTTCCTTGGTGAAAATCATGTACTGGGCCATGGCGCCCTGTACGTTGTTCTGGAAGCCATAGAGGTCGTGCTTCTGGCACATCCAGTACTGGCCGTGGTTGCAGAAACGGCAGCCCCAGCAGGGCACGATCTGCTCGGAAATCACCCGGTCGCCGACCTTCACCCCGCGCTTTTCAGCGCCTGGGCCCAGGGCGACCACGCGGCACACAAACTCATGCCCGGGAATCATCGGCGGCTTGACGTAGCGCGGCTGCTCGGCGTCGCCCCAGAACGACGGCGCGCCGCGATAGGTCTTGATATCGCCCATGCAGATGCCGCACAGCTCGACCTTGGTCAGGATCTCGTCGGGGCCTGGCGTCGGTACATCGACGGTTTCCAGGCGATAGTCTTCCGGGCCATGGCAGACCACGGCCTGCATGGTCTTGGGGATCACTGGGTGGAGTTGTTCGGCGGTACGTTCGGTAGCGATGGACATGACAAACCTCACGACGAATAGAAGGATTACTGAATGCTATAGCCGCCGTCGATCACCATATTGGCGCCGGTGATCATCTGGGCTGCGTCGCTGAGCAGGTACAACGCCAGCCCGGCGATTTCATCCGGCTGGGCAAAACGGCCCGCCGGGATCTGCAATTTGGCCCGTTCGCCCACTTCGCCGGCCCAGGCTTTCTTGCCCAGGGCGGTCTCGACGATGGTGGGGGAGATGGCATTTACATTAATGTGCGGCGCCCATTCCATGGCCAGGACCTTGGTCATGCCGACAATCGCGGCCTTGCTCGCGCAATAGGCCACATGCCGATCCAGGCCGATCACCGCCGCCTGGGACGCCAGGTTGACGATGCGCCCGCTGCCCTGGGCGAGCATGTGCCGGGCGCAGGCCTGGGCCACGAAAAAACTGGCCTTGAGGTTGATATCCAGGGTGATGTCCCAGGCGTTTTCGCTGACGTCGATGGCCTTGTCCAGCATCACCACGCCGGCGCTGTTGATCAGATAATCCAGACGTTTGAAGTGCGCGAACACGTAGTCGATGCTGCTCTGCACCTGATCGAGCTGGCGCAGGTCGACGGCCAGGCCAAGATGCCCGGCGCCGAGGCTGGCGGCTATTTCCACCACGGCCGGATCGCGGTCGAGCAGCGCCACGCGCGCGCCACGCTCCACCAGCAGGCTGGCACATGCCAGACCAATCCCCGCAGCCCCACCGGTGATCACGGCGCAGCGGCCGCTGAGGTCGAAGGCTTGGTTCCAGAATCCAGACATTGGTTTAACTCCATTCTCAAAAACAGTGGAGATCGGATGTGGGAGCTGGCTTGCCTGCGATGCGCGCATCTCGGTCTGTCAGGGATACCGAGGTGAGGCAATCGCTGGCAAGCCAGCTCCCACATTGACCGCGTTACTATTTAGTGCCGCTGACCTGCTGGTACAGCGCATCCGCATTGGCATTGGTTACCGGCACCCACGGCAGGATGTAGTTCTTCGCGGTGCCGTCGGCCCATTTCACGTCCTTGGCATAGCGCTCCCAAATCACCGACTTGGGCTTGTAGTCTTCGCCCGCCAGTTGCCGCAGGGCTACGTCCAGTGCGCCCTGGGACTGGGCCTGGGCGTCTTGCAGGAAGGTGGTGACTTCGTCTCTTTTCGCTGCCTGGATGGCGTCGGGCATGCCGTCGATGGAGGTGACAGGCACCTCCTTGGAGGTCAGTCCATGGGACTTGAGGGCCTGCACGGCGCCGAGGGCCATGTCGTCGTTTTGCGCGATCACCCCATTGATGCCCTTGGGGTGGGCGTTCAGCCAGTCTTCAGTCAGGGTCAGGGCCTGGGCGCGGTCCCAGTTGGCAGTCTTCTTCTCGATGATCTTGATCCCGGGGTGTTTGCCCAGCACTTCCAGCTCGCCTTTTTCCCGGTCGATCTGCGCCGACTGGCCAATCGGGCCCTGGATGATCACCACATTGCCCTTGCCCTGGAGTTTGTCGACCATGGCCTGGGCCTGCAGGCGACCACCCTCGACATCGTCGTTGCCCACGTACGGCACGCTGGCGTCGGCGACCTTGGTGTTGGAGGCGATCACCACCACATCGTTGGACATTGCCTGCTTCACCGTGCCGACACCGGCCTTGGTGTCGATGGGCACGAAGAGGATCGCGTCGTAGCGCTGGGTGACCATGTTTTCGATCTGGTTGTTCTGGGTCAGTGCGTCATAGTTGCCGTCGAAGACGGTCAACTGCACGGTGCCATCCTTGACAGCCGGATGCTCCTTCAGCTCGCGCACCCAGTTCTGCATGAACTGGCCCTTGAGCCCGTATACGGCGGCGCCGATTTTGTAGGTCTTGCCATCGGCGGCCAGGGTGATGCTGCTGGCGAGCAGGGAGAGGGCCGCCAAGGCGGCAAACGATGTAGCGAATTTCATAATGAGAACCCCGTTTATTGTTGTGGTCGTTCAGTTCGGTTCAGAGCAAAAGCGACTAGCGTTTTTTCTTGCGCCACACGTCAATCAACACCGCGAGTACGATGATCAAGCCCTTGGCGACCTGCTGGTAATAGGAGGACACGCCAAGCAGGTTCAGGCCGTTGTTGATCACCCCGATCAGCAGGGCGCCGAACAGCGTGCCGACGATGGTGCCGACGCCGCCGGACAGGCTGGTGCCGCCGATCACCACGGCGGCAATCGCATCCAGCTCATAGGACATACCGGCCTGGGGCAGGGCGGAGGTGGTGCGTGCGGACAGCACTACGCCCGCCAGGCCGGCGAGCAAGCCCGAGACCACGTACACCGAGAACGTCACCTTGCGCACACCGATCCCCGAGGTGCGTGCGCTTTTTTCGTTGCCGCCCACCGCGTACACATAGCGCCCGTAGGTGGTGTAGCGCAGCACCATCCAGAAGATCAGCGCGACCACCGCAAAGATAATGACCGGTATGCCAATCGGCCCGAGCTTGCCAATGCCCAGGGCCAGGTAGGCGTCCGGCAGGTCGGTGACCGGGCTGCCATCGTTGAGGATAAAGGTCATGCCCCGGGCCACACTCAGCATGCCCAGCGTGGCAACAAAAGGCGGGATCGACAGATTGGCCACCATGAAGCCGTTGACCATCCCCAGCATCGCTCCGGCGAACATCCCGGCACTGACGGCGGCGAGCAGTCCGTAGCCCTGGGTCGCGACCAGGGCGCTGCACAGCCCGGCGAAGGCGAGGATCGAACCTACCGACAGGTCGATGCCCTTGGTCAGGATCACGTAGGTCATGCCCACCGCCAGGATGCCGTTGATCGAGGTCTGGCGCAGGATGTCCATCCAGTTGCGCCAGGTCATGAAGTATTCGCTGGAAAACGCCATGACCACGCACAGCAGGATAAACACCAGTGGCAGGCCAAAGCGGTCGAGGGAAAGGCGCAGGCGGCTGCGCGCAGGGGTGGTCAGTGGCGTGGCAAGGGTTTTGGCATTCATGAGGCAAGACTCAACAAGGCTTCCTGGGAAAGGGCGGTGTCGCTGCTGATAGTCACCAGCCGGCCGCCCTTGAAGACCGCGATACGGTCGCTCAGGTGCAGCAGTTCCGGAGCTTCGGACGACACCACGATGGCCGCGCCACCGGCGCGCACGAACTGGTCGAGCAAGTGATAGATCTCCTGCTTGGCACCTTCGTCGATGCCCCGGGTCGGCTCATCGCACAGCAGGCACACCGGTTGGGTCGACAGGCATTTGGCGAGCACTACCTTTTGCTGGTTGCCGCCGCTCATGGACGCCACTGGCAGGTCGAGGGAGGTGGTCTTGATCTGCAGGCGCTTGACCATGTCCTCGGCCAGTTGGGTTTCCTTGCGCGCATTGATCAACGACCAACTCGACAGTTGCTTGTACGCCGACAGCGCGATGTTCGAGAGGATGCTGGAGCTGAGTACCAGGCCGCTTTCCTTGCGGTCTTCGGTGACCAGGGACATGCCGGCGCGGATGGTCGCCTTGGGCAGGCCGATGGGCATCGGCTTGCCTTGCAGGGTGACGCTGCCGGCGTCCGGGGTGGTCAGGCCGTAGATGCAGTTGAGGAACTCGCTGCGCCCCGAGCCCATCAGCCCGTAGATGCCGAGGATTTCGCCCTGGCGCACTTGCAGGCTGATGTCCTGGAACTCGCCGCTGCGGCTCAGGCCCTGGACGTCCAGGCAGCAGTCGGCGGCGCTTTCGCGGCCGACCTTGTGGTCGATGCGCGTCAATTCCTGGCCGACGATGCCGCGCACCAGGTGGGCGCGGTCGATATCGGCCATGCGCCCGCTTTCGACGAAGGCGCCATCGCGGAAGATGCTGTAGTCGTCGGCTATCTGCGCAAGCTCGCTGAGGCGATGGGACACATACACGATCCCGGCGCCACGGGCGGTGAGGCGGCGGATGGCTTTGAACAGGGTTTCGGCTTCGCGCTCGCCGATGGCGGACGTGGGCTCGTCCATGATCATCACCTGGCAGTCATGGCTGAACGCCTTGGCGATCTCCACCAGTTGGATCTGCGCCACGCTCAGGCGATGCATGGGCGCGCTGGCGTCGACCTCGAACTCCAGGCTTTCCAGGAGCTCGCGGGTGCGCCGGTGCAGTTCCTTGCTGTCGACGATGCAGCCGGCGCGCCGTGGTTCGCGGCCCAGCCAGATGTTTTCGGCGACGCTCATGTAGGGGATCGGTTCCAGCTCCTGGGTGATCATCGCGACCCCCGCCGCCAGCGCTTCGCTGGGACGATTGAAATGTACGGGAGCGCCATTGAGCAGGATGTTGCCGGCATCACGTTGGGTAATGCCCATCAAGATACTGAGGAAGGTGGATTTGCCCGCGCCATTGCCGCCGCACAGGGCGTGCACGCTACCGGCCCGCAGCGAGAGGCGGCCGTCACGCAGGGCAGGGATGCCGGCGTAGGCCTTGGCGACGTGTTCAGCCTGGAGCAGTAATGGCGTGGCCATCGGCGTGTCCTCGTGCTGTGAATTCTTATTAGGTACACAGTCGTGTTGCTGCGTGATCATATGTGTACCAAATGAAATTCTGATCAGTCAATCTCTTTCACTGGAAACTTGTAATCGCCGGCAATTTCTTAATGTTTGGCGTTTTAGAGGGGTTTGACTGGAAGGTCAGTTAAAACGTGCTTGACAGTTGCGAGGGAATATCCGAGAAATGCCTGATCGAGTTTTCACTGAGTGATCATATGATCAGTCTTAAGTTTCACCACGGCAGCGGAGCCTAATGCCATGAACACACCTTTCCCGGTGGCTATCGGATGTGACGAAGCGGGTTTTGAGCTCAAGGAGCTGTTGAAGCGCCATATCGAGGCGCTGGGGTATCCGGTGACCGACTTTGGCACCCATTCCACGGCGCCGGTGCTGTACCCGGATATTGCGCTGGCGGTGGCCACGGCCATCAACGGCGGGCAGCAGCGCCTGGGAGTGCTGGTGTGTGGCACGGGCATCGGCATGGCCATCTCGGCCAATAAAGTCTTGGGTATTCGCGCGGCTCAGGCCCATGACACCTATTCGGCGGAGCGGGCGCGCAAGAGCAACGATGCGCAGATCCTGTCCATCGGTGCGCGGGTGGTGGGGGCGGAGCTGGCCAAGAGCATCGTCACCGCGTTTCTGGCCTCGGAGTTCGAGGCGGCGCGTTCCGGGGCCAAGGTCGAGCGCATCAACGCCATTGAGCGTGATGGGCATCAGTAGTGGACGTAGCGGGGCAAGAGTCGGGAGAATGCGCCTTTGACGCCGAAACGGAAGCCCGTCCCCATGAGTGACAGTACCCTGCGCACCGCCAGCGATATCGATCTGATGACCGAAGTGGCGATGCTCTATTACCTTGAGAACGTCACTCAGGAAGCCATCGCCAAGCGCTTTGACCTATCCCGGGCCAAAGTCAGCCGGCTGCTCAAGCGTGCGCGCGATGAAGGGATAGTCGAGGTGCGGGTGCTGCAGCATCCGGCGATGAACAACGAATTGGAACAGGCGTTGGTGGAGCGCTTCCAGCTGGACCGTGCGTTGATCGCGGTCGATCACAGTGACGCCGACACCCAGCGCTCCGCCGTGGCCAGCCTGGTGGCCAACTACCTGAACAAGACCCTGGGCGACGGCATGATTGTCGCTGTGGGCATGGGGCGCAATGTGGGGGCGGTGGCCGATAACGTGTTTTTGCCGGTGACGCGCAACTGCACATTTGTCTGCGCCATTGGCGGTTCGCTCAAGGCTGGCGAATACATGAACCCCGACCACATCTGCCGACGCCTGGCCCTGCGCTTTGGCGGTGAAAGCGAAAGCCTGTACGCCCCGGCGCTGGTGGCCAACCCGGAACTGCGCAGCGTGTTGATCAGCAACGACACCGTACGCTCCACCCTCGACCGCGCACGGCGCGCCGATATGGCGCTGATCGGCATCGGCGACATGAGCGAGAACAGCAATATGGTGCGCATGGGCTGGTTCTCACCCCAGGAAATCGCCCAGGCGCGCTTGTCCGGCACGGTGGGTGACATGATGGGTTACGACTTTATCGACATTCATGGCCAGCCGGCGGTCAACGCCATCCAGGGGCGGGTGATCGGCTTGACGGTGCAGGAGTTATTCCGCATTCCCGATGTGGTGGCGATTGCCAGTGAAAACACCAAGGCGGCGGCGACCCTGGGGGCGTTGCGCTCGGGGGTGATCAATACGCTGGCGACCACGGTAACCAATGCCCACACCATCCTGGCGCTGGACGACGCTACCCGCAAAACCTGACCTGTCGCCTCTCAAAATATGGGCACTGGCGTGTGGGGGGGGGCTGGCTTGTGTGGGAGCTGGCTTGCCTGCGATAGCATCGCCTCGATCTAACTGATACACCGAGGTGCCTGCATCGCAGGCAAGCCAGCTCCCACACAAGCCACCACGCAAGACCACGGCACAGGCTTTCGAGGGGCGGCTTTTACAGATCTTGTAATGGTTTTAAATTGTAGGGAATTTGTATTTTTCATGTAGGATTAACGTCCTTTTCTCACTGCAGGATTTGCATGAACACCCTCTCGGAGCCCCCCAGTCGTCTTTCTCCAAGACCGCTACTGCCGACGTTCCCGCTGAAACATCCTCTATTTAGGCTGCTAACCTTTTCCCGGTCATCGGACCGCGTTTTGTTGTGCCCGGCATTCTGAAAATCAATAAAGAGACAGAGACTTCTATATGGAATGGTTAGCGGATCCAACGGCCTGGCTCGGCCTGTTGACCTTGATTGTGTTGGAACTGGTACTGGGTATAGACAACCTGGTGTTTATCGCGATCCTGGCGGACAAGCTGCCACCGGAGCAGCGTGACCGTGCGCGGTTGATCGGCCTGTCCCTGGCGTTGATCATGCGCCTGGGCCTGTTGGCGAGTATTTCCTGGTTGGTGACCCTGACCCAGCCGTTGTTCGAGGTGTTCGACAAGAGCTTCTCCGGACGTGACCTGATCATGCTGTTTGGTGGTGTGTTCCTGTTGTTCAAGGCCACCATGGAGTTGCATGAGCGGCTCGAAGGGCATGTCACCGAGCGCACCGGCAATGCCGCCTACGCGATGTTCTGGCCGATTGTGGCGCAGATCGTGGTGCTGGACGCTGTGTTCTCCCTCGACGCGGTGATTACTGCGGTCGGCATGGTTGACGAGCTGGCGGTGATGATGATCGCGGTAATCGTGTCCATCGGCGTAATGATCGTGGCCAGCAAGCCGCTGACTCGCTTCGTCAATGCGCACCCGACGGTGATCATGCTGTGCCTGGGCTTCTTGATGATGATCGGTTTCGCCCTGACCGCCGAAGGTCTGGGCTTCCACATCCCGAAAGGCTACCTGTACGCGGCCATCGGCTTCTCGATCCTGATCGAGGTGTTCAACCAGATCGCCCGGGCGCGCCGCAAGAAGTCGGCGCAAGGCCTGCGGCCGATCCGTGAGCGCACTGCTCATGCGGTGATGCGTCTGCTGGGCGGTCGCAGCCTGGCGGTGGAAGAAGTGGGTGAGGACGTTACGGACCTGTTGGGCGACTCGCAGGACCATCAAGGCCCGCTGTTCGACCGTCGCGAACGGATCATGATCAGTGGTGTGCTGCAACTGGCCGAGCGGCCGATCCGCACCTTGATGACCCCGCGGGCGAATGTCGACTACATCGACTTGGCCGACGACCCTGAGACGATCCGCCTGAAACTGATGCACTCGTCCTACTCGCGCTTGCCGTTGATCCGTAACGGCGCGGTGGATGAGCCCCTGGGCTTCGTGCATAAGAAGGAGTTGCTCAAGGAGTACCTGGCCGGCAATGAGCCGAACCTGGAACACCTGGCGCGGCGGGCGATCAACCTGCTGGACAGCTTCTCGATCCTCAACGCCCTGGAGCAGATGCGCCAGGAGTCGACGCACATTGCCTTTGTGATCAACGAATTTGGCGATTTCATGGGGGTGTTGAGCATGACCGACATCCTTGAGTCCATCGCCGGTGAGTTGCCCGATGCCAGTGAAGTCGAAGGTCCGGACATCGTCGAAGAGCAGGGCGGTTATCGCGCCAATGGTGCGTTGAACCTGAACCTGATTCGCCAGCGCACCGGGTTCAAGGCTGTGGCCACCGAGGATTACCAGACCCTCGCCGGCCTGGTCATGAGCCTGTTGGATCGCCTGCCAGTGGTCGGTGACAGCCTGGAATACGAAGGCTGGCGCCTGACCGTGGCGGCGGTGGAGGAGCGGCGGGTGACGCAGGTACTGCTGATCCCTGTCGCGCTGGGTTAACGGGGCTTTGCCCGTTTGGTCGGCACACCCCGGGTGTGCCGCTCGAAGGTTCTTTTCAGGGTCTGCTCCTGGGTCTCCCAGGGGCCGAACCCCTTGAGCTTCTCTACCAGCCTGCCGTTTTTCAAGATCAGCAGCGTCGGCGTGCCGGTCACCTCGGGATGCCGTGGGGTCTGGCTGGTGTCCAGTACATAAAGCGCCGCCTGGCGTCGATAGCGACCGGCCACTTTGCTGAACAGTGGCTTGGCCGCGCCGCACGCCGGGCACTGGGGCGATACAAACAGCATAAACACCGTGCGGGGCGTCTGCAGCGCACGTCTATACGCCTGCGCGTCGTCGATCACCGTGTTGATCAGTCCCATGACAGTCTCCTTGTAGGCACTTGGCCAAACCCTAAGTCGGGTGGGCTGGACGGTCTACTGTGAGAATTCACAGGTAACGCACCCAAATGGGATGGACCGCAACGGATTGTGGCGCACGGTAGCAGTGTGTCTGCCGGCGCTGGCGGCGCGGTGATTCGTCGGTGCCTTCTTATCTCTCTGATTTAAAAACACTTGCGCGCTTCAATAGGCTTCTCCTGCTGGCTGTGGCACACTTTCTGCTGTCTATTCCGTTGTTACATACCTGGTTCCGGTATAGCGGAATACACAACTTCTGGAGTGCTTGCCATGCATCGCCGACCTTCCGTGTTTAAAGCCTGTGTTTTTCTCTTCGCCGCATCGGCTTGCCTCGCCAGCCAAGTGCAGGCGGACAGCAAGCTCGATGAGGTGCTCAAGCGTGGGCATCTGCTCGTCGGTACAGGCAGTACCAATGCGCCGTGGCACTTCCAGGGAGCGGATGGCAAGTTGCAGGGGTTTGATATTGATATCGGGCGCATCGTCGCCAAAGGCCTGTTCAACGACCCGAGCAAGGTCGAGTTTGTGGTGCAGTCGTCCGATGCGCGGATTCCCAACCTGTTGACCAACAAAGTCGACATGAGCTGCCAGTTCATCACCGTCACCGCCAGCCGCGCGCAGCAGGTGGCGTTCACCCTGCCGTACTACCGCGAAGGCGTGGGCCTGCTGTTGCCGGCCAACAGCAAATACCAGCAAATCGAAGACCTGCAGGCAGCGGGGGATGACGTCACTGTGGCGGTGCTGCAAAACGTCTACGCCGAAGAGCTGGTGCACCAGGCGCTGCCCAAGGCCAAGGTGGATCAATACGACAGCGTCGACCTGATGTACCAGGCGGTGAACTCCGGGCGTGCCGACGCGGCGGCCACCGACCAGTCCTCGGTCAAGTACCTGATGGTGCAGAACCCCGGCCGCTACCGCAGCCCGAGCTACGCCTGGAGCCCGCAAACCTATGCGTGCGCGGTCAAGCGTGGCGATCAGGACTGGCTGAACTTCGTCAACACCGCCCTGCACGAGGCGATGACCGGCGTCGAGTTTCCGACCTATGCAGCCTCGTTCAAGCAGTGGTTTGGCGTTGATCTGCCGACCCCGGCGATTGGTTTTCCGGTGGAATTCAAATGATTGTTGAGCGCGGGGCGTCGCAGCGGGCGCCCCAATCAAGGTAGTGCCGACCATGAACTATCAGCTGAATTTTGCCGCAGTCTGGCGCGATTTCGACACCTTGCTGGCGGGCCTCGGCCTGGGCCTGCAACTGGCCTTGCTGTCGATTGCCATCGGCTGCGTGATCGGCCTGTTGATGGCCTTTGCCATGCTGTCCAGGCACCGTGCGCTGCGGATTCTGGCCTCGGTGTATGTGACGGTGGTGCGCAACACGCCGATCCTGGTGCTGATCCTGTTGATCTACTTTGCCTTGCCCAGCCTGGGCATCCGCCTGGACAAGATCCCCTCGTTCATCATCACCCTGTCGTTGTACGCCGGGGCCTACTTGACCGAAGTGTTCCGTGCCGGCCTGTTGAACATTCCCAAGGGCCTGCGCGAAGCCGGCCTGGCGATTGGCCTGGGGGAGTGGCAGATCCGCGCCTACATCACGGTGCCGGTGATGCTGCGCAACGTGCTGCCGGCGCTGTCGAACAACTTTATCTCACTGTTCAAGGACACCTCTCTGGCGGCGGCGATTGCCGTGCCGGAGCTGACCTATTACGCCCGCAAGATCAACGTCGAAAGCTACCGGGTGATTGAAACCTGGCTGGTGACGACCGCGCTCTACGTGGCGGCCTGCTACCTCATCGCCATGCTGCTGCGTTACCTGGAGCAGCGCCTGGCGATTCGTCGATAAGAGGGGGTTTCCATGTATTGGCTGCATGAGTTGTGGATCGCCCGGGCAACCCTGTGGGCAGGGTTCCAGACCAGCGTGTATTGCTCGGTGCTGGCGATTATCTTCGGCACCCTGATCGGCATCGTCGCCGGGTTGGTGCTGACCTACGGCAAGTTCTGGATGCGCGCGCCGTTTCGTCTGTACGTTGACCTGATCCGTGGCACCCCGGTGTTTGTGCTGGTACTGGCCTGCTTTTACATGGCCCCGGCGCTGGGCTGGCAGATCAGTGCGTTCCAGGCCGGTGCCCTGGGCCTCACGCTGTTTTGCGGCTCCCATGTCGCCGAGATTGTGCGCGGTGCGTTGCAAGCCATTCCCCGTGGGCAACTGGAAGCGGGCAAGGCCATCGGCCTGACCTTCTATCAGTCCCTGGGCTATGTGTTGCTGCCCCAGGCACTGCGGCAGATTTTGCCGACCTGGGTCAATTCCTCCACCGAGATCGTCAAGGCCTCGACCCTGCTGTCGGTGATTGGTGTTGCCGAGTTGCTGTTGAGCACCCAGCAAGTGATCGCCCGGACCTTTATGACCCTGGAGTTCTACCTGTTTGCCGGCTTTCTGTTCTTTGTCATCAACTACGCCATCGAGTTATTCGGGCGCTACATTGAAAAGCGGGTGGCCTTGCCATGAATCAACCATTGCTCAACATCAGCGGCCTGCGCAAGCAATACGGTGCGGTGGAAGTCCTCAAGGGCGTTGACCTGTCGCTGCAGCGCGGCAACGTGGTGACCTTGATCGGTTCCAGCGGCTCGGGCAAGACCACGCTACTGCGCTGCGTCAACCTGCTGGAAGAGTTCCAGGGCGGGCAGATCACCCTCGACGGCGAGTCCATTGGCTATGCCGATGTTGCCGGCAAGCGCGTGCGTCACCCGGAAAAACTCATTGCCCAACACCGCGCCATGACTGGCATGGCGTTCCAGCAATTCAACCTGTTCCCCCATCTGACGGCGTTGCAGAACATCACCCTGGGCCTGCTCAAGGTCAAGCATATGGGCAAGGACGAGGCGGTGGCCCTCGCGGAAAAATGGCTGGAGCGCGTCGGCCTGCTGGAACGGCGCAACCACTTCCCCGGTCAGTTGTCCGGCGGCCAGCAACAGCGCGTGGCGATTGCCCGGGCGATTGCGATGAACCCCAGCCTGATGCTGTTCGACGAAGTGACCTCTGCGCTGGACCCGGAGTTGGTCGGCGAGGTGCTCAGTGTGATCAAGGGCCTGGCGCAAGAGGGCATGACCATGTTGCTGGTGACCCACGAAATGCGCTTTGCCTACGAGGTTTCGGACAACATCGTGTTTATGAACCAGGGGCGGATTGAAGAGCAGGGCCCGCCCAAAGCGGTCTTTGAGCGCCCGCAATCGCCACGCCTGGCGGAATTTCTGAAAAATATTCGTTTTTAATCAAGGAGCAACTTTATGAGCATTACTCGTTACGGCGCCGGCAGCACTGCCGGCGGTGGACAACCCCGCCCATTTGCCCGTGCAGTGGAGGCTGATGGCTGGTTGTACGTGTCGGGCCAGGTGCCGGCGGTGGAGGGCGAGATTATCAACGGCGGGATTGTCGAGCAGACCCACCAGACCATGAAGAACGTGGTGGCGATCCTTGAAGAGGCCGGCTACGCGCTTGAAGACGTGGTCCGGGTCGGCGTATGGCTGGAAGACCCACGGGATTTCTGGAGTTTCAACAAAGTCTTTGGCGAATACTTCACCCCCGAACACGCCCCGGCGCGGGCCTGTGTGCAGGCGAATATGATGGTCGATTGCAAGGTTGAGATTGATTGCGTGGCCTACAAGAAAAAAGGCTAAATGCCCGATCTCAAGACCACTAAAAATTCAATGTGAGAGTGAATTGGGGGGGGAGCGGGCTTGCTCGCGAAAGCGGTGTATCAGTGCCAGATTTGTTGGCTGACACGCCGCTTTCGCGAGCAAGCCC
>LNAP01004193.1_pt1 | contig 13456 bp, 4 predicted proteins | sample 602601 | NCBI WGS metagenome assembly LNAP01 (sample SAMN02440304, study PRJNA202911) | soil metagenome | biome: Subtropical and temperate rainforests or woodlands; isolation source: soil samples (1 kg each in a 20% v/v slurry with milli Q water) were... ...
ATACCCAAACAAACCTAAGTACAAACAACAAAGCCCACTTTAAAGTGGGCTTTGTTGCAGCGTTAACCGCTTTTTTGGTTGCGCGAGAAGGATTTGAACTTTGGGTTATGAGGCGACAAACCAAACATGGTTTCAATCGACTCCAAACGCCCAAACCAGACCTTATTCTGTCACATCCACTCTTAACTGGGGCTCATGGTGGCATGACATCCAGTGCTTGCACACCAAACAAACCCGACCCAGTTGTCATTGTATACGTGACTCCCAGGGGGCAGCACAATAAGCATGCGACCATTGGGCACCCTCGCTGGCTTGCAATGCACCACGGCTTTGGGCGCCGACTTCGGATGGAGCATGCTCACAAGATCACGGCAATGCGTCCCGCCCCTGACTCTTCTCCTGCTCCAGCGCATTGACAAGGTCCACCGTGGAGTAGCAGCGCACCGGCTTGCTGTGCCGAGTACGCCCGGCTATCCGCAACGCCGTGGCCAGCCGGCGCCTGCAGTCCCAGCGCGCTGGTGAACAGCGCTTCAATGCGAACACCCATCCTCAAGCCTCCTCAGCAAGCCAGACCCACGGGGTTTCACCATGCTGAATTTTCGCAGTCAAGCTCCACACGGAATGCCGAGGAGCCTTGCAATCAAGCACGGCCCTCGCCTAGAATCAATTCCACGGGTTTCCTCCAGAAATCCGCCTGAAGTTGATCTTCACCCTGATATCCGCATAGATCGACCACATTGTTCTTGTACGCTCAGGCGTCCACGACTCTGTAGTCAAGGCTAATACGCCAAAAATTTTGAAATCGTCCCCCGATTTCAAGCGAAGGCACCTTCGCATCACTTGAGACCTGCATAGGTCTCCCGCTCTGCCGTGGGTCTGACGACTTCAGGGCTGCGCGGCAAAGGCTATTGCGCCTGAATCAAATCAGCTGTTAGCTGACAAATCCTCTTTCCTTTTTTACGTGATGCGCGCACTTGCGCGTTGGGACGATCTATGCACGTCACATCTTTGTCGCCTTTCTGGCCGCACATTCGTGCAGCCCTTCACATTCCCGACTCACTGGTCGGGGCTGCCGCATTGCTGCAGTCAGCGATTGAGCACGTCTCGTGTGCTGAAAATCGCTGGCCGGAAAGCGCACTTACTGGATGGAAACAGGTGCTGCAAGCAGCGCAGCGCGAGCTGATGGCGACAGTCGAGGTTGACGACCGGGTCGCCTCGCGGGTAATGGGCATACCGACGTCTGCAGTCGCACGGATGGTCCACATCCAAGCCCGTCGCGTTGACGTGCAGGAGACCATGTGTTCAGCCGTCTTGGGCCGGGCCATTGTCCTCGCCTGCATTAAAAAATCTGGGCTCAGCCAGAGTTTCCTGCATGGCGCCTACATGTTGCACAAAGGTCTCGGTAATTGGCGTGCCCTGACCAAGTCAGACATCACGGACATTGAGGTTGTCCATCAAATCCGAAAAGGGCAAAGCGGTGTTGTCCATGGATTTCTTGGTGAAGTCCAACAAGTTCTGGAGACGTCCATCCAAGCCTATGAAGAGGTGCAGAAAACACTGACCGCACACCAAAATTTCGCGACGCCAACCATAACCGAGCAACCTGCACTTGACGAAACGGCCCACGCCGTTTTGGAACTCGAGAATAGTGATCTTGATGCCTTGCCGGAAACGGCGCAACAGCAAGAGGATGTCACTGCGTCGCCTGATATCTTGGCGCGCCTGCGTTCAGCGGACTACTCCAATGTGCCAACCAAATTCGGAATCGCTGGCAATGATCATCTGTCTCCAGCCGATCTCAGGCTCGTCACATCAAAACTTCATGGCTTCCTAATTGGTGTCGATCCGAGAAAGTCGGCTCTGGCGTGCTGGTATCTGGTCAGCTTGTCCGTCGGATTCCAAGACCGTCAAGTTCTTGGATTACCCATCGGCTTCAGGGCCGGCCACTCGATTTGGCTGGAGCTGGACCATGGCACTTGGGGCTGGGATCGACGTGCGTACCGGCTTGAAGAACAGCATGCAGATGTACCGCCAGAAGTCGACATTGTTCACTGTCCCATGCCTAGGACGGTGATAACTCGACTGTTGGAAATGCGTGAAAAGAATCCGCACGCAGCATCACTGCTGGACCTCATGAAAGCCGAGATCCCAGATCTGGAATCACTCGAGGGTATCAAGTATGCAAGGGCTTTCTTGCGTGCCTGTGGCGATAGCGCACACGAGGCTACTCACGGCCGCTTCTCCCGATCGTTGGGTGTGGCTGCCTTGCACATCACCGGCAGTGACATGTTCACAGCTTTATGGACGGGTCATTTTGTTCTCACGGGAGCCGCGGCCCTCTTCTATTACCACCCTACCACGACAGACATCTGGAAGCGCGCAGACGCGGTACTGAAGTGGCTGGGTCTGGAGGGCGCTGGCGCCAATATGGAGAAAGATCGGCGGATCGGTATTGACGGTTATCCAACCAGTGAATCAATTAAAGCTGGCTGGGAGCTTTTGTGCAATGACGTGACCGCAAAACTACCGCTGCTCGAACATAGATCAGAGGCCACGGCACACCTCGCCGCAGCTGATCTGATGGTGCTTTGCTGCACTGGTTTGGTGGCCATGACTGCGCATCGAGCCACTCGGCTTGAAGAATTGACGCTAGGTGCATGCTTCACCTCCGAGAAGGTCATGCTTGTTCTGGACAAAGAGGTCGACAGCCGCAGTCCTGCCCGCCTACTGCCCATTTCGCGCGAGGTTCGACAGTTCCTCGACATTGCTCTCTTGTGCCGACGATACCTGATCCGCTCTTCTGCCAAGGCCTCATGGAATGACCCTGTATTTGTGATCCCCGCTGCAGACGGAGCGGTCCAACCGGTGACCTCTGAGCAGATCACCGGGTGTCTACGCAAGCACTTTGGCAGCCATGTGCCGGCCAACTTATTTAGACATCTATGGATCACAGCACTGGACGAAAGCGACGCGAACCGCTGGCTGATTCGCGCTCTGTCCGGTCACTGGCGTGACGTGACGCGCACGGCCGGGCCCTACCTTGACATACCAGTCATTGAGACCTGCCAACGGCTCAATGAGCAAATGGAAAAAATCAAATGCGATGTCTGGCAATTGGCAGATAAGCGATTTCTCTTTGCACGCGTTGCACCACCCACGTTCAAACCTGCACGTGACATGAATGCGGTCGCGACCTGGGCGACAGAATCCCGTGTTCCTGACCCACGCATCATTCTTCCGCCCCTCGACGCTGTCGTTCTTGCGCAATACCAAGCAGTCGAGCGGGTGCGAAACTCATTCTCCCAAGGCCTTGCAGGTCTGAGTGCTCCCGCAGCAGCGTTCCTCAGCATCTGCATGCTTGATCTGGTCCACAAGACGGAGCTCGCGCTGCAAGTAGCCAAGGGGTTGCATCCACTGCAGCGCCACGGCTCGTTGCAGGGCATCGAATTCACGCGTGAGTATTCAACAGTCCCGACTTGGCTGCCAATTTCCACGGTCAGCTCGTCCCTTCTCACAGGAACGTCCCAGAAGATTGGTCCTATCTCCATTGAAGCCGAAGTCTCTGGCTACCTGCGACGTGTCGATGGCGATTTCTGGCATCGTGATCCCGATGAGCTGCTGGCTCAAGTTGCCCAATGCGTCTTATCTTTTGTACGCCTGCGATATCCCCCCTCGCTTGCGGCAATGGCACATCCCACCACACCCGCACCAAGCCTGTCACCGCGCTCCTTGCGGCGCCTTGCCAATCGAGCTTGCGTGAACTTGCCGCAGCAACTTGAGGCAAGGAAGTCCCGACAACCCAACTCGCGCAGGGCAACACCAGTCCTCAACGAAGTTTTGCGTGAAATTAACTACTTCGCAGACACCGCCAACCGACTTGGCGAATTACAGAAGCGAGCGAAGCTATGCCTGAAAAAAGTCGAGTCGATTCTGAATGGCCAATCATCAGACACCTACTTATCTGGTTTCATTCTGGACTGGGCCATCGACGAATTACGGCGCTCTGCAGTCATGGAAAAAGACTGTCTTCGCATGAGCTCTCTGTCCACCTACCTTGGCATTTTACGAAGTGGCTACATCAGACTTCTTGTCTCCCAAGATAACGCAGCAAGGTTCCTACTCCAGTCTGATCCAGCTGACTGGGACAGTCCTCAATGGCTGTCTTGGATCGACACTGTTGCTGCGTCGGTCGCTCACCAGAGCAATACGCAAAACACCGAGGACATCGATCAAATGACGCTCGGTCGCGCTCGAGAGCCACTGCTGCGGTTGGTTCGAAATCTAATCAAGCGCGACTACCCCATTAGTCGTGTTGTCTTTAAGAAACTACTCGCCGACCGGGAACCGCAAAGGACGGGAAGTTCGTCATCGGTTTTCATTCAAGACGAGGACATAGAACAGGCTCAAGAATTCGCCAAATTCTGGTACGCGGATTCCCCTCTCGATCTTTGGATGTTCAAGGCCCGACTACTCATCCAGTCCAGCGTTCCCACGAGAAGTTCCGAAGTCTCCAGTCTGCCTTTTGACTGCGTCAGTAGCAATGGCATGCTGCTGGTCAATCGCATCGGCTACAGCGTGCACAAAACAGATAACGCAATTCGCACCATTCAACTAAATACGGAAACATACGACAGTCTGAATAAAATTCGGGAGGGCATCAGGGCGCATCAGTCGCCTGCAGCGGCATTGCTGCTTCGCGGGCGCGGTGAGCTGCCGGACGGACGTCGTGATCAAGGCCTTGTCGATGACCTGAGCGCCGTGCTCAAGCAGGTGACCAGCGACCCCAAGGCCCGCCCCCACAGCTTGCGCGCACGGGCTGTCCAGGAAATCACGTGGCCCGGCTGGGAGAGCCATGTCAAGCAGCTTTTAGGTTCTGGCCTGCGCGTACAAGAGGCAAAAAAATGGATTACCTCGCTGCAAACCGAATGGTGTCGGGCCACCTATGCAGCTTCGCAGGCGGGGCATGGCGACTTGCGGGCAGGTTTGGGGAATTACTTCTCCAGCTGGTCACTCATCTACTTTGTACATGCCCAGGCTTTACTCAGCGAGGTGGACCTGGGGGTTGAATTCCTTGCCCTTGTTGGCCTAAAGCGCAACAGCTTCATAGCCGCGCGCAGGCGCGCTGATGACGAACTTGGATTTTGGGATTGGCTGCAAAAATCCCTGCGGCGGCGCAATCAAATAATGGATCCGTGCCGCCCCCAGAAATCATTCCTCGTTCCAGGAAATCCGGCTCAGCCCTCACCCACGCATCGAGACCATCCCCACGCTGAACCAAGCCCACAATACGAGTCCAATTCACAGGATATCAGTCTACGCGGCCCCGCTTCCATTCAGTCTTCAGGCGCGGGCAATACTTCTGCTGCATTTAGCCAGATCAGTTTTACAACTGCGGTAATTTTGGGTGTAAAGAAGGGTCTCGCACAGGACTTGACTGGAGTCTCACCGTCATTTGCACACCATGTAGCTGCAAATCTTGACGCTGACTTTTGCCAGCAAATCACCGCGCGCGCGCGCACTGAGGCTGGCAGGCGAGCAATCGCCGCACATAAACGCGAATTCGAGCATGCCCTTCGATCCCAAACCGGTGACGCGAATGACATCCTCAGGTTCTCAGAAGCACTTTCACCCCACTCCAAAGCGGCCTTGTTTGCATCCATCAAAGGCACAAGAAATAAATGCATCGAAATAGAGTGGTCTGAAATATGGAAGGACTGCGCCCTGCATTTGCCGAGCCACCTCAGCCTTGTCGTCCGGCGTGGGTATCGACACCCTCGCCCGGCAGAGCGCATGGTCTTTGCGTCGGCTGGTGCAGCACTCGTACTGCAGACACGGCAGGACATAGGAGCACGGCCTGTCGCGTCCATTCGCTTGCGAGAAACCCCAGCCAACCGCGTCGTTCAGTCACGTCTGACGAGCTACTTCAGGGCGGCCCTTTACGCCGATCATTTTTTGACTTTCGAAACTACTGCCGATGTCTGAAACCTGCCCTTCCTATGGCCCTCTCGCAATCCTAGCCTCGGCCCAGATCAAACCATCCTCCAATCCACTGACGGGAGAATTAGTCATGAATCAACCTTTGGATTTCAATATGAATTCCACCTATGTTTCGCTCAATCATTTGACGTCACAGTTAAAGCAAGTTGGCGAGGCGCTTGAGAACGCCGTACAAGGTGACCGCAGTGCCCATCGGCTCGTCGTGAGACAAGAAGATATCGGGTTTCTGAATGTTTTCATGATTCGCGCGCAGTCCAAGCAGCGCACCATCCACGAAGATGACGACAACCCCGAGACACATGCGGAACCGGATCGACGGGAGACGCAAGCAATGTTCAACCGCATGGCACCTGTTGCAAAGTCTTTGATGGCCAACACTGCCAATGCAGAAGACATCCTCACCGCAATCTTGAGCATGCCCGACAGAAAGCACGCGGCGGGACTACTCCACGACATGACAACCAAGGAATCCCCGATCGTTTTGGATGGGCGCGAGCTTCGAGTGGATGGGCAAAGACTGGATCAAGTGGTTGTGAGCAGCACAGCACCTTACGTTGTGCGCCTGCGCATCATTGAAGTCGAAGCCTCAAAACCTCACACGCCCTGCATCATCCAGGACATTGAAGTTGCACCCAACCAGCCGCTGGCTGGACACCTCAAGGGTATGAAAATTACCTTGTTTACGCCCAATGAGTGGAAGACTGTTGCCTTCGCCTGTCATCGGGAAGGCGTCGACTTGAAAGTCCGCGCAGTGCTTCAAGTCACGCTCAAGGGCCGGGAGCTACAAGTGGCTTGCAGCCCCATGGCTGTGCAAGATGAGGGAACCCTAGCACAAGCACTTGAAGCAATGATCGCATCCGTCAAGCAAAAATTATTGCTAAAGAATTAAGACTTGCTACATAATTTTCGAAAGACCTATCACAAGGTTGGCACTGATGCCAAATTGCGGCAGCGATCACTGTTGCGCAAATCTCAGTAAGCCCGGCATATGACACCGAATGTTTTTCCATTCCGGTTGACTTTCAATCAGAGGGTGATTCGCGCAATCGTCTATGCACTGGCTCGATTCGTTGTCAGCACCAAGATTCAGGTCGCAAGCCCTCTTTCAAGCATTTCGCCGCATAACCCCTTGCGCTAACGCAAAACAAGCGTCCAATGGACCCAAGATCGAAACTTCGAGCCAACTCCTGAACTACTTAAGCCTCGCAGTCCTCGTGGGCCTTGCGGTGTTGTGCTTCCTACACTACAGGCTCGATCGGCGTCTTGAAAAAAACGCGAAAGACTCTGAAAACGGCGAGTAACGATAAGCCCGACGTCTACCTGGGTGTGTTCAAACGTGAAGTACAGCAACCTTGATTTCAGTGAATGAGATTTGAGTGCTGTTTACGAGCAGTTCTCGGTAGACCGCCAGTGTTGATCGTACCCCCAGCCCCTTCTGGGGCGGTTGTTGATTTCATCTGCAATGGCATCGTGCTGCTTCTGGCTGTAGATGCTCAGATGCGTCCCCTTGGGCAAGTATTGGCGCACTAGACCATTCATGTTCTCATCGGAGCCTCTATGCCAAGCGCTGTGCAGACCACAGGCGAACACGGCAATGCCGGTCTGGTCGCTGAGCTTTTTGTTCATGGCGATCTCCCACCCGTCATCGCTGACGGGTGAGCCGACAGAACGAGAGCACCAGCGCCAACGGCAGCAGGTTTCAATCCACACCCGTCATCGCTGACGGGTGAGCCCAGAGCAGCCAGCCCCATCACCAGCACCAGCACCAGCCAAGTTTCAATCCACACCCGTCATCGCTGACGGGTGAGCCCCACTTTCCCCTGGCGCTCCCGTTCCGTGTCCGGGATGTTTCAATCCACACCCGTCATCGCTGACGGGTGAGCCCGACATTCCCGGTGATGTATTTGCAATCCACTGCCGTTTCAATCCACACCCGTCATCGCTGACGGGTGAGCCGGTTTGCCTTCTGGCCGCCTGCACTCTTGAAAATGTTTCAATCCACACCCGTCATCGCTGACGGGTGAGCCCATGGAAGATCGTGGCGCGTCTGCATACGCCAATGTTTCAATCCACACCCGTCATCGCTGACGGGTGAGCCGCCGCTGGCGTGGCATATCTCACCACCGCACGAATGTTTCAATCCACACCCGTCATCGCTGACGGGTGAGCCAACCCCATCCTGATCTACATGATGCTGACATGGTGGTTTCAATCCACACCCGTCATCGCTGACGGGTGAGCCGTTATGGGCACTGGTCCACGCGAGAGCGACGAGCAGTTTCAATCCACACCCGTCATCGCTGACGGGTGAGCCTAGCCACATTGGGCGTCCAGTCGCTGGCATTCAGGTTTCAATCCACACCCGTCATCGCTGACGGGTGAGCCTACCGCTGGGCGCACCTCCATGGGGCCAATGCCCTGTTTCAATCCACACCCGTCATCGCTGACGGGTGAGCCCTGGCGTGCGCGGCACTGGCGGCTGGCATTGATGTTTCAATCCACACCCGTCATCGCTGACGGGTGAGCCACGCGCCATTGTGTTTGCACCGCGCAGAATAAATTGTTTCAATCCACACCCGTCATCGCTGACGGGTGAGCCTGGATTAGGGCCGTGCGGGAGAATCAGCGAGACGTGTTTCAATCCACACCCGTCATCGCTGACGGGTGAGCCCCCAAACCGTGTGCACCTTGAGCAGTGGGTCATATGGTTTCAATCCACACCCGTCATCGCTGACGGGTGAGCCCGCGCCGCATCAGCTTTGCGGATGAGTCGGGGGTGTTTCAATCCACACCCGTCATCGCTGACGGGTGAGCCGCGCTGGGCGACGAATGGCTGCAGGGGAGGGCGCAGTTTCAATCCACACCCGTCATCGCTGACGGGTGAGCCCTCGCAGCACCTGGTAGCGGTGCACGTCCAGGCTGTTTCAATCCACACCCGTCATCGCTGACGGGTGAGCCCGATTGCAGACTGTCGGCAGCGCGCTCCATGGATTGTTTCAATCCACACCCGTCATCGCTGACGGGTGAGCCCCAAACCGTGTGCACCTTGAGCAGTGGGTCATATGGTTTCAATCCACACCCGTCATCGCTGACGGGTGAGCCCAGAACGCCCCTTGGTGATGACATCAAACAACATGTTTCAATCCACACCCGTCATCGCTGACGGGTGAGCCCGTGTTGTGTGGGAGTCCTGCGCGGCCATCAGGTGTTTCAATCCACACCCGTCATCGCTGACGGGTGAGCCGTTCGTGACCTGCTGAACGATGGCCGGGAGCTGGTTGTTTCAATCCACACCCGTCATCGCTGACGGGTGAGCCGCACCGGCCCCGATGTGAGGGGTGCCGCTGTCGTCGTTTCAATCCACACCCGTCATCGCTGACGGGTGAGCCCGCATCGGCCAGCGACTTGCGCAGGCCCGCCACGCTGTTTCAATCCACACCCGTCATCGCTGACGGGTGAGCCGATTTGTGCCATGGTTTTTACTCCGATGCCGCGATGTTTCAATCCACACCCGTCATCGCTGACGGGTGAGCCCATAGTGGCGCCACCTGGGTCTGCCTTGTGGTCGCTGTTTCAATCCACACCCGTCATCGCTGACGGGTGAGCCTCCACGTCTGTCAGGGCCTTTGCCCGCAAATCCCTGTTTCAATCCACACCCGTCATCGCTGACGGGTGAGCCCACACCAGAGCCATTTAGGCGAAGCAGGCGACCTGTTTCAATCCACACCCGTCATCGCTGACGGGTGAGCCCACACTCCTGACGCTCAAAACTGGCGCAGTAGACGTTTCAATCCACACCCGTCATCGCTGACGGGTGAGCCACCTGCAGGTGGGTCACCATGCGCGACCGCACGGGTTTCAATCCACACCCGTCATCGCTGACGGGTGAGCCTGATTGCTGTGCGAGACACCTACCGGGCAAAGCTGTTTCAATCCACACCCGTCATCGCTGACGGGTGAGCCGCGAAAAGGCAAACGCAGCAGCCTGGCGTGCAAAGTTTCAATCCACACCCGTCATCGCTGACGGGTGAGCCCACCGATGTGCCGACAGTCGGGGCGGTCGTCAAGTTGTTTCAATCCACACCCGTCATCGCTGACGGGTGAGCCGAGCCCACACCATGAGCGAACACACAGCAAACGAAGTTTCAATCCACACCCGTCATCGCTGACGGGTGAGCCGGTGGCTTTTGCGGGATCTTGTCTGGCGACAGCATGTTTCAATCCACACCCGTCATCGCTGACGGGTGAGCCTCGTTGAACGCCACGCGGCAAGGGGTGTAGATCGTGGTTTCAATCCACACCCGTCATCGCTGACGGGTGAGCCCCCTTGGCGTCTGACGTCATGCCGTCTTTGTTGCGGTTTCAATCCACACCCGTCATCGCTGACGGGTGAGCCGCCTGGCTGCAAGTTTGACTATTGCCCGGTGCTGGTTTCAATCCACACCCGTCATCGCTGACGGGTGAGCCCTTTTGCTCGCCCCGGCACCGTGTGCCGTTTAACTGTTTCAATCCACACCCGTCATCGCTGACGGGTGAGCCCAAACCGCCGCCCGTTGGTGCGAATTCAGACAGGAGTTTCAATCCACACCCGTCATCGCTGACGGGTGAGCCCCTTGGACAACAGCGCGTCCTTGATCCACGTCATGTTTCAATCCACACCCGTCATCGCTGACGGGTGAGCCCGTCCACCAAGGTCTGCGCGAACCGGACAACGCTGTTTCAATCCACACCCGTCATCGCTGACGGGTGAGCCGTTGTCGCTCATGACTGACGACCCACAACAGACTGTTTCAATCCACACCCGTCATCGCTGACGGGTGAGCCATCCCAAAGTGCGGCGGCGATACAACGCTGACGGTGTTTCAATCCACACCCGTCATCGCTGACGGGTGAGCCCGGTTGTTGAACTTTGGCAGCTTGTCCCTGTACAGTTTCAATCCACACCCGTCATCGCTGACGGGTGAGCCCAAAGCACCTGGGCGTTGAGGCGCGCAAGGAATGGTTTCAATCCACACCCGTCATCGCTGACGGGTGAGCCGGCTTGGGCCCGCCAGGGTGGCAACCTTCTGGACGTGTTTCAATCCACACCCGTCATCGCTGACGGGTGAGCCTTGATCTGTCTGACTGTGCGACTCAAGAGGCAATGTTTCAATCCACACCCGTCATCGCTGACGGGTGAGCCTAGCGCCCACACCTATCACCCCCGACTCATCGTAGTTTCAATCCACACCCGTCATCGCTGACGGGTGAGCCACCAGCGGGATCATTCTTTGCGCCCGCCAGTTTATGTTTCAATCCACACCCGTCATCGCTGACGGGTGAGCCGCATGATCGATAAGCAGGTGCGCGAAGCCCTCATTGTTTCAATCCACACCCGTCATCGCTGACGGGTGAGCCCCGTGGTCATGGTGGACAGCCCGCTAGGTTACTGGTTTCAATCCACACCCGTCATCGCTGACGGGTGAGCCGTGTCGGTGCTGGGCATAGGCCAACTCATTCTGGTTTCAATCCACACCCGTCATCGCTGACGGGTGAGCCTCTGCAATGCCGTCGCCGTCCATGTCGGCACGGATGTTTCAATCCACACCCGTCATCGCTGACGGGTGAGCCCAGCAGTCTGTGATGGACAGCTACAACATGAGCGCGTTTCAATCCACACCCGTCATCGCTGACGGGTGAGCCGGGGGTGAATGAAGGAGATAGAGCATGGAGATGATGTTTCAATCCACACCCGTCATCGCTGACGGGTGAGCCGTGCTCTTTGAGTGCGATGTACCTGACAACATGGGTTTCAATCCACACCCGTCATCGCTGACGGGTGAGCCGCGACGAGGTGGGCCAGCTGCTGCGCTGGCTGGAGTTTCAATCCACACCCGTCATCGCTGACGGGTGAGCCCGCTGCACTGGCGGCTGCACTGGCGGCTGCAAAGGTTTCAATCCACACCCGTCATCGCTGACGGGTGAGCCCCCCATCGAGCCTGCCCAGGCGGTGGGGGTGCCGTGTTTCAATCCACACCCGTCATCGCTGACGGGTGAGCCTCCGCCCTGGCCGAGATTGACCGGCGCGAAGCCTACGTTTCAATCCACACCCGTCATCGCTGACGGGTGAGCCAGCTGCTCACTGTCGGCCTGCGAGCATCGGGTGGCTGTTTCAATCCACACCCGTCATCGCTGACGGGTGAGCCATGCTGACTGGGTTGCTGGCCGCAGCCGAACGACCGGTTTCAATCCACACCCGTCATCGCTGACGGGTGAGCCCAACAAGACCAGCGCCTGCGGCGAGACCAGCGCGTTTCAATCCACACCCGTCATCGCTGACGGGTGAGCCACTCTGCATGACTGGGACGAGAACACCACCAAAAGTTTCAATCCACACCCGTCATCGCTGACGGGTGAGCCGTACCGCTGGCCGTCCTGCTTGCAAAAGACATGGCGTTTCAATCCACACCCGTCATCGCTGACGGGTGAGCCCTCTTTGTGGTAGCGGTGGAAAGCTGGAATCCAAGTTTCAATCCACACCCGTCATCGCTGACGGGTGAGCCCACCCCGCCTGCTGTTCCTTTGCTGCCCCATCCCGGTTTCAATCCACACCCGTCATCGCTGACGGGTGAGCCCGCGAAAGCTGCACAGGCGCGCAAGCTCGGTCAGGTTTCAATCCACACCCGTCATCGCTGACGGGTGAGCCGGCCATGCTGCGCGAGCTGATGCGGTACGCGGAGGTTTCAATCCACACCCGTCATCGCTGACGGGTGAGCCGAGCTAACGACGTGGTTGATGGCGTCACCGAATCGTTTCAATCCACACCCGTCATCGCTGACGGGTGAGCCCCTGAACGATGGTGGCGAATGATTCCGAGCTGATGTTTCAATCCACACCCGTCATCGCTGACGGGTGAGCCACATGACGGAAACGTCAAAAGCCTGGCCTCCCCAGTTTCAATCCACACCCGTCATCGCTGACGGGTGAGCCGCGGGCGAAGCGGGAGAACGCCGCCTTTTGCATAGTTTCAATCCACACCCGTCATCGCTGACGGGTGAGCCTCCGCTCGCCAGGGTCTCAGTTGTGGTTTAGCTGGTTTCAATCCACACCCGTCATCGCTGACGGGTGAGCCGCCGCTGGGATGCCTGCCAGCGGTCAGGGTTGGGGTTTCAATCCACACCCGTCATCGCTGACGGGTGAGCCTTTGACTTCGGCGCGGGTGAATTGGACGACGGCAAGTTTCAATCCACACCCGTCATCGCTGACGGGTGAGCCCTGCAATGCCGTCGCCGTCCATATCGGCACGAATGTTTCAATCCACACCCGTCATCGCTGACGGGTGAGCCACCTTGGACAGCAAGGCGTCCTTGATCCACGTCATGTTTCAATCCACACCCGTCATCGCTGACGGGTGAGCCCCATCGTAAACAATTGCTTGTATTCCCAGCGAAATTTCACCCTTCTGCGCGAACCCCAAGGG
>LNAP01004153.1_pt1 | contig 13455 bp, 13 predicted proteins | sample 602601 | NCBI WGS metagenome assembly LNAP01 (sample SAMN02440304, study PRJNA202911) | soil metagenome | biome: Subtropical and temperate rainforests or woodlands; isolation source: soil samples (1 kg each in a 20% v/v slurry with milli Q water) were... ...
TTCAATGCCGGCGCCGAGCGCATGCTCGGGTATCAGGCGGCCGACGTCGTCAACGCCATCGCCGGGGCCGATCCGTCGACCGCCTTGGTGCTGTCGATGCACTACATCCAGCATCTGGTGATTGCGCGGAGTCCGCGCTGGCCGGCCCATCTGGCGCGCAAGCTGGCAAAGGAAACCGTCGATGGCCTGGCGCTGATCAATGCGCTGCGTGTCGAGCCGGATCTCGGCTCGCCGGCGCGCGGCGGCTTGCCGGCAACGATCGCGCGACGCACCGAAACAGGATGGCGGCTGGGCGGACGAAAGATCTATTCGACCGGGTCGCCGATCCTGAAATGGTATGCGGTGTGGGCCAAGACCGACGAGCCGGAGGTCCGGGTCGGCCTGTTCCTGGTGCCGGCCGGCCTGCCCGGCACTGATATCGTGGAGACCTGGGACCACCTTGGCCTGCGCGCGTCGGGCAGCCACGACGTGGTGTTCGACGACGTGGTGTTCCCGCTCGACCACGAGATCGATGTGCGCCGGCCGGAGGAATGGCTGGCGCCGGATGCCCTCCAGGCCCCCGTCCATGGCGTCTTCATCGCCGCCATCTACGACGGCGTGGCGCGCGCCGCCCGTGACTGGCTGGTGAGATTTCTCAACAACCGCGTGCCGTCGAATCTCGGCGCGCCGCTGGCGACCTTGCCGCGCGTCCAGGAGGCAGTTGGCGGCATCGAGGCGCGGCTTGCGGTCAACGCCCGCCTGATCGACAGCTTCGCGGCGGACTTCGACAACGGCGTCGCACTCACGGCGTCGGAGTCCAACATCCTGAAACTCACCGTCACCGAGAACGCCATCGCCGTTGCCGAGGCGGCGCTGGCACTGACCGGCAACCACGGCCTCAGCCGCGCCAATCCGCTGGAGCGCCACTATCGCGACGCGCTGTGCGGTCGCGTCCACACCCCGCAGGACGATGCCGTCCGAACCGCTGCCGGCCGTCTCGCGCTCGGCGTCTAGCAGCTTCCGACCTCACAAGGAGAAGATCATGTCGATCGAGTTCATTGGATTCATCAGCAACAACAATTCGTCCGAGACCATCGTCCGCCAGGGACCGGTGATCGACCGGCATCACATCGAGACCGTCGCCAAGGCCCATGAGAACGCCGGCTTCGACCGCGCGCTGCTGGCGTTCCATTCCACCAGCCCGGACAGCCAGCACATCGGCCAGCATGTCCTCAGCGTCACCGAGAACCTGAAGGTGCTAATCGCGCAGCGGCCGGGTTTCACCGCGCCGACCTTGCTGGCGCGCCAGCTCGCCACCATCGACCAGCTGTGGCGCGGCCGGGTGTCGCTGCATGTCATCACCGGCGGTAACGCCAACGAGCTGAAGCAGGACGGCAACACCATCGACGACAAGGATGAGCGCTACGCCCGCACCGACGAATTCCTCGACGTGGTGAAGGCCGAATGGAGCAGCGACAAGCCGTTCAACTACAGCGGCAAGTACTATCACGTCGAGAACGGCTTCTCGCAGGTCAAGCCGTATCGCCCCGAGGGCATTCCCGTGTTCTTCGGCGGCGCGTCGGACGCCGCCATCGAGGTCGCCGGCAAGCATGCCGACACCTTTGCGCTGTGGGGCGAATCCTACGCGCAGGTGCGCGACGTCACCGCGCGCGTCCACACCGCCGCCGCCAAACACGGCCGGCCGACGCCACGCTTCAGCCTGTCGGTGCGGCCGATCATCGCCGACACTGAGGAGAAGGCGTGGGCCAAGGCCGCGGACATCCTCGCCCGCGCCACCGCGTTGCAGGACAAGACCGGCTACCGCAAGCCGGCCGACGGCCACGCCACCGCCGGCGCGAAACGGCTGCTGGCGCTGGCCGAACAGGGCACGCGCATCGACAAGCGGCTGTGGACCGAGATCGCCAAGCTCACCGGCGCCAACAGCAACACCACCGCGCTGGTGGGCACGCCCGAACAGGTCGCCGAAGTGTTCGGCGACTACTACGATCTCGGCGTCAGCCACTTCCTGATCCGCGGCTTCGATCCCCTCATCGACGCCATCGAATACGGCCGCGAGCTGATCCCGCTGACGCGAAAACTGATCGCCGAACGCCAGTCGATCCACGGGGTCGCAGCAGAATGAAACGTCTCATTCTCGCCGCCGCACTGCTCGCCGCTGCACTGTCATCCGCCGACGCGCAGACCACACTGCGCGTCGGCGACCAGAAGGGAAACGCGCAGGCGGTGATGGAGGCCGCCGGCGTGCTCAAGGACGTGCCCTACAAGATCGAATGGAAGGAGTTTCCCGCCGCCGCACCGCTGCTGGAAGCGTTGGGCGCCGGGGCCATCGAGACCGGGCTGGTGGGCGATGCGCCGTTCACCTTCGCCGCTGCGGCCAATGTGCCGGTGAAGGCGATCGCCGCGATCCGCCAGACCGGCGAGGGTCTCGCAGTACTTGTCCCGAAGGACTCCGCGATCAGGAACTTCGACGATCTCAAGGGCAAGAAGATCGCCACCGGCCGCGGCTCGATCGGTCACCAGTTGATCCTCGCCGCGCTGGAATCGAAGGGCTGGACCACGGCCGACGTGCAGATCGTGTTCCTGGCGCCGTCCGACGCCAAGGTCGCCTATACCCGCGGCTCGGTCGACGCGTGGTCGACATGGGAGCCCTATGTCAGCCAGGAGGAAGTGCTGTTCGCCTCGCGCCGCGTCCTCACCGCCGAAGGCCTGACGGCCGGCCTCAGCTTCCAGGTGGCAACGCCGGACGCCATCCGCGACAAGCGCGCCCAGCTGGAGGACTTCGTGAAGCGCCTCACCGCGGCGCGGGCGTGGTCGCTGACGAATGTCAGCGCCTACGCGGAGACCTGGGGCAAGCTCATGAACATCCCGCCGGCGGTGCCGCAGAACTGGCTGGCGCGGGCCAACGTGCGGATCGCGCCGATCGACGACGCGGTGGTGGCAGACGAGCAGAAGACCATCGATCTCTATCTGCGCGCCGGCCTGATCAAGCAGAAGCTCGATGCGGCTGCCATCGTCGACCGGTCGTTTTCAGCGGCGATCCAGAAGGCTGCCGGGCTCTGAGATGCGGCCTTGCGGTCGGAGCGCCGCCACGCCTCATTGGATTGTTCCTCTCCCTGCAGCCGCCGCACAACGATGCGGCCGGCTAGCCTGCAGTGGCTGCGATCAAGCATTCGAGCTTACCGGCCATCGGCATTGACCATTGAAGGCGGCCAAACCGCACCAAGCCGCCGGCTACCGCGGTGCCGAACCGTCCCGCCAGCCGGGGATCACACGCTGGCGCGGCCGTGGGGCCGCGCCTTTTGTTGATGCAGATCAATAACCTGTATTGAGTGCAGATGATGAAGATTTAATTCAAGCCCATCATCATCCGGTCGTCCATTGTCAAGGATGCGCCACGCCAAGCTTTCCGACCCGTGGCATCCTTCCACACCTTCACGGCAATGACCGGCACGAATGCGAGTCAGCAGGTTGCAGCCATGACACGCGTGTCGAATCTATCAAGAGCGTTCCGTGCGAAGGAAGCCAGATGACGACACCGCAGCCCGCCTCGCAATTGCAACGACTTGCCGGTCCAGCGCTTGGCGTCATTGCTGCAGCCATGGCCATCACCTTCCTCGTTGCCATGGATGCGGGGCACGCGATCGCCGGAGTTGGCCTGGCTGGACTCGCGGCGGGAATCGGCCTTGGCATTCTGTTGCGCCACCCCTACCACTCCGTCACCAAGCCGACTCTTTCCGCGCCATCGGACGCACTGTTTCAGACCACGATTGAGAGCATGCCGCACGGGGTCGGCATTTTCGACGCGAACCGCAAGCTTCTGGTGAGCAACGGCCACTTCCGTGCAATGTATAGCCTCACGGCAGAACAGACGCGCATCGGATCCTCGCTCGACGATATACACCGCGCCCGCACGCTCGCTGGCTCATCGCCGTCGCAAGCCCGCCGCTCCCTCGCAGCCCGCCGCCCGGCGCAAGAAGACAGTTGCGGGAGCCACGACATGGTCGATGAATTGCACAATGGCAATATCATCGCGATCCACCGGCATCTCATGCCCGACGGCGCCTGCATCGAGATTCACCGGGACATCACCGACCTCCGCCTGACGGAAGCCCGGGCCGAAGCCTCGCGGCAGGAACTGATCGAAAAGCAATATGCGATCGATCAGGCCGTTATCGTCGCCATCACCGATCTCAAGGGGTGCATCAGCTATGCGAACAACAATTTTTGCCGGATCAGTGGCTACACGCGCGACGAACTGCTGGGACAGAACCACCGCATCCTGAACTCCGGGGCTCATTCGACGGAGTTCTTCCGGGACATGTACCGGTGTATCGCCGGTGGCAGGGTCTGGCGTGGGGAACTCTGCAACAAGGCGAAAGATGGCTCGCTATACTGGGTCGACACGGTAATCACACCGCAACTCGGCGCGGATGGCCGGCCGATTGCCTATATGGCGATCCGCATCGACATCACCGCGCGAAAACTGGTGGAGGCGCAGCTTTCCCACGCGGCCCGACATGACGATTTGACCGCACTCGCCAATCGCGCGGTGCTGCAGGAGCGCATGAACGAAGCGCTGGCGGATGTGCGGCTGCACCGGCGAACGCTTACCACGCTTATGATCGACCTCGACGGCTTCAAACACGTCAACGACTCCCTGGGGCACGCTGCCGGTGACCGCCTGCTCCAGGAACTGGCGCGCCGTCTGACGTCATCCCTTGGCGAAACCGAGATGGTGGCGCGGCTTGGCGGGGACGAATTCGCGATTATCCAGGCCGCCACGGTCAATCAGCGCGAGGAAGCCATCGCGCTGGCGACCAGAGTGCTCGACATCGTTGCCGCGCCCTTCAGCCTCGACGGTCACAATGTGACGATCGGAACCAGCATCGGCATAGCCCTTGCTCCGCTGAACGGGCGCGACACCGGCGAACTTCTGAAGAAAGCTGACCTCGCGCTCTACCGGGTGAAGTCAGAAGGGCGAAACGGCTTCAGCTTTTTTGACGAAGAACTCAGCCGGGACGCGACGGCACGACTTCGGCTGGTCACGGATATGCGGGTTGCGCTGTCGCGGCACGAGTTCGAGTTACACTACCAGCCGGTGATCGATGCAACAACACGGCGGCCTGCCGGCATGGAGGCCTTGGTCCGGTGGCGTCATCCCGCCGAGGGTCTCATCTCCCCCGATCGCTTCATTCCTTTGGCCGAGGAAACCGGCCTGATGGAGCCGCTTGGACAATGGATCATGGAAACAGCCTGCGCGGAGGCCGCGACGTGGCCAGCCCATATCAAGATCGCGGTGAATCTCTCAGCGGCGCAGTTTCGAACAGGCGCTCTCTTCGGTATGATCTCACGGGCTCTCGCTAAGTCCGGCCTGCCTCCGGAGCGGCTGGAGCTGGAAATTACGGAATCGCTACTTCTCCAGAACGTGGCGGCCAACATCGCCGTCATTCGACAGCTCAAGGACAAAGGTATCGTGATTGCCCTCGACGACTTCGGCACCGGTTATGCGTCGCTGAGTTATCTGATGAAGTTCCCGTTCGACAAGATCAAGATCGACAAGTCGTTCACGCAGGGATTGGCCACCCGGTCCGATTGCAGAGCCGTCGTCGAATCCATACTGACCCTCGCGCGAGGGCTGGATATCGCAGTCACCGCCGAGGGCGTCGAAACGCCGCAGCAATTCGATCTGTTGCGCGCCGCGGGCGTCGATCAGATCCAGGGGTTTCTGTTCGGTCGGCCGCGTGCGCGCGCTGACATCGATTTTCCCGAACTGGAACTGATGGCTCAAGCCAACGAGGCTGCGTAGAGAGGGACTTGGCGCACCTTCAGCGGAGCGATCCGATGCGTTCAAGTTCGATTGGATTAAGGACGCTAAGTACGCCCTCGGAAAGCGCCACAAGGCCTCGATCACGGAACAGTCGGAGCACACGGCTTACATGAACCGGCGTCAGCCCGACCGCGTCGGCGATATGTTGCTGGCGCAGCGGAAACGGATAGCGGCCTTCACGGATCACGCTTCGCTCCACAATCCGTCGCGTCAGGTGCAGAAACAGATAGGCGATGCGCTCCTCTGCCGAGCACAGTCCAAGCGCAGTCACCAACTCATCCGCTCCCTCGGAGACGGTGGCGCATGACGTTGCCAGCGTCGTAAGAATGTCCGGGTTGGCCAAGCATCTGGCACGGACTTGCCGCCGTCCAAAGCCGCTAATTCGGATGCCGGTCAGAGCTTTGACCGAAAAATGGAATTTTTCATCGAAGACGGAAATGACGGAAAACAAATCACCGGGAAGCAGAAAGTTCAATATCTGGCGCCGACCATTTGAAAGCTGGAGATAGCGGAACGCCCAGCCGTCGCAGATCACGAATACATCGTCGGACGACTGGTCGCGAACAGCGACCTGCTCGCCTGGACGCGCCATCCGATAGTGTTGCCAATCCGGCTTGTCACAAGAGTGCAGATTGTTCGGTTCTTCTCCTAGAAGCGCCCCGCAAAAGCCGGACGTCCGATTTGGGCAGGTTACGCAAAGTGAAGCGGCTTGCATTCTGAAGGCCTGGTACAAATACACAATTGAGGCGTTCGATTGAATCTTGGAACGGCCTCTCCCATAATGGGACAATATACGCATCTACCAGAACTTTTGCCTCTGTTACAATCATATTTGAAATTCAACGAGCGAAGCAGCTGCACGCAAAACCGTCTCGCGGACCGCCATGCCACGCGTGGTTGCACCGGTCACGGCGAACCGCTTCGAACTTGATGTGGATTAACAATCTGCATCAAGTCACAGCGGCCAAGCGTTAACTTTAAATCGATATCAATTGCATTGCAGACATGCACGATTTGCAGCCTGCGAAGCCCGCCAATTCCTGAAGAGTTTCGCGTCGTGTCCCCAATATCAGATTGAGGAAAGCACATGGCTAGCATTGCAATTCCACCATCGACGCAATTCGACGGCTCTCAGGATCGTGCGGCCCGAATGCGTTTCATGCGCATCGACAACGGCACCTCCTATATGCTGCGCGAATTCTGGGAGGTTGTCGAACCGGCACTGCCAAACATTCTAGAAGGCTTCTATCACCATCTCGCTCAAGAGCCGCAACTCGCGCGCCTGATCGGCAAGGATATCCCGCGCCTCAAGGCAGCGCAGGGAACGCATTGGGGACGGCTGTTCAACGGCCGCTTCGACCAAGATTATATGCAGGGCGTAAGGATGATCGGCTTCATTCATAACAAGATTGGACTGGAGCCACGCTGGTACATCGGCGGCTACAATTTCGTCGTTGCCCAACTCGCCGACCTCGCCGTGCGCAACTACCGCTGGCGACCGCAGCGCCTGTCGGGGGTGCTCACCGCGGTGAGCAGCGCCGTGATGTTGGATATGGACATCGCAATTTCGGTCTATCAGGAAGCGATGCTCGCGGAACGCCAGAAACAGCAAAGCAAGCTGACCGGTGCTATCGAACGATTCGACGGCCAGATGCAGATCGTACTCAAGACGGTTGGCGGGTCCGCCACCAACCTGCAGCATGCCGCCAACGCGCTGGCATCCAACGCCGAGGAATCGACGCAGCAGTCAACCGCCGTGGCCGCAGCGTCGGAACAGGCGTCTTCCAACGTGCAGACTGTCGCGTCGGCGACCGAGGAATTGACATCGTCGGTAAAGGAAATCGGCCGGCAGGTCGCGGAGTCAACGCGGATCACGGCCACCGCCGTCGAGCAGGCCAGTCGGTCGAAAGCGACCATGCAGAGCCTTGCAGATGCGGCACAGCGGATCGGCGACGTGGTCAAGCTGATCACGTCCGTCGCCGAGCAGACCAACCTCCTGGCGCTCAATGCCACGATCGAGGCGGCGCGCGCCGGTGATGCAGGCAGAGGCTTCGCGGTCGTCGCGCAAGAAGTCAAGGCGCTGGCCGCTCAGACCGCGAAAGCCACCGACGAGATTGGCCAGCAGATCCAGGCAATCCAGCTGGCAACGCAGGAATCTGTGGGAGTCATTGAGGAGATCGGAGCGACGATTGCTTCGGTCAATGAGATCGCCACCACCATCGCGGCCGCCGTCGAACAGCAGGGAATGGCGACGTCGGAAATTGCGCGCAATGTTCAGGAGGCCGCACGCGGTACCCAGGAAGTGTCCAACAATATCGGCGGCGTCAGCGAGGCCGCGAGCGAGACCGGCCGGACCGCAGCGCATCTCTTGTCAGCTGCCAACGAGCTTTCTGAGCAATCCGACACGCTCCGCAGGCATGTCGAGGGATTCTTCTCGATGATCCGGGCCGGCTGACCGTACACTGCGGCGTCTGGCAACGCTTGCGCCTTCCGGCTACGCAGACTTGCGCGGAGAACGCTCACCGGTCATCAGCTCTTGCAGCCGCGTTTCTTCATCGGCCGTGAGCAGTGTCGCCGTCCGGCTCTGCGCCGTCTTCGATCGCCGCCGGCCGTTGATCCACAGCGCGATGCCGTCGCCGCCGAGCGCCCGCGGCGTCACCAGCCACAGCACCATGCCTGCGATACGAAGCGCGGCTTCTGCGCGGCGCCTCAGGAACCGGCCATCGGCTCCGGGAACAGGCCGGCAAGAATTTCACCGGCCATGTTGAAGGCGGCGACGCCGCGAAACAGCGCCGCGATGGCCGCGCTGGCATGCAGTTCTTCCAGCGTGGCCCCGGCCTTGATCGCGGCCTTGGCGTGATTGGCTGCAGCCTCCGATGTCTGCACCAGGAGAATGGCAAAGGACATCAGCTGCACGGTCTTCTGGTCCAGCGCAGCCGGCGTCAGGGCCGCAATTCGCCAGTCTTCAAGCGCGGTCACCAGCCCGGGATCGACACGCATGCCGAGCTCGAGGCGCTTCGCAATCTTCGGCGGCGTGAAGCCGATCATCGCTTCATAGCGGGATTTCAGTTCGTCGAGCTGCGTTGGCTTGTTGGTCATGGGGCTCTCATCTTCAAATCGCGCATGGTGTCAGGTCCTACTCGACCTTGGCGCCGGCTGTCTTGACCACCTGGCCCCATTTATCGGACTCCGCGCGCAAAAACGCACCAAAAGCATCGCCTGACAACGTCCCGGGCTCGGCCCCCACGTCGGCCAGCCGCTTCACCATGTCGGGGTCTTTCAGCAGCCTCGTGACGCTGTCGATCAGGGTCTTCATCACGTCCGGCGGCATCCTGGCCGGCCCGACGAGGCCGAACCATGACGACGCCTCGAAGTCCGGGACGCCCGCCTCAACCATGGTGGGCAGTTCAGGGAACAGCGGCGAGCGCGTCGCGCCAGCCACCGCAATCGCACGGATCGTGCCGCCTTGAACCTGCGGACGGATGGCCGGCATGTTGTCGAACATCATCGGGATCTGGCCGCCAATCAAATCGTTCATGGCGGGGGCCGCACCGCGATACGGCACATGCACAATGTCGATGCCGGCGCGCGTCTTCAGCAATTCGCCGGCGAGATGGTTGGTCGAGCCCAGGCCGGACGAACCGAAATTGAGCTTGCCCGGCGACGCCTTGGCGAGCGCAATCAGTTCGGCGACCGTCGTCGCCTTCACGTTCGGGTTTACGGCGAGCACGATCGGCACCGATGCGATCAGCGCAACGGGCGTGAAATCCTGCATGGGGTTGAACGGTAGTTGCGCGTAGAGCGATTGATTGACGGCGAGCGGCCCCGGCGCGGTCAGCAGCAGTGTGTAGCCGTCGGCGGGCGAGCGCGCGACGGACTCGGCGCCAATGTTGCCGCCGGCTCCTCCGCGATTGTCGATCACCACCGGCTGGCCCCACAGCTCCTGCAGCTTGGCGCCGAGCATGCGCGCGACCACGTCGTTGGAGCCGCCGGCTGGAAACGGCACCACGATGCGCACGCCGCGATCGGGATACCCTGCTTCGGCCGGCTGGCCGAGCTGGACCATCATCACCAGAGCCACCAGGGCAGAAACCACGAGCCGCATGCGATCCTCCAAGATCATCGATTTTTTTTGTATCGTCGATTTTATGTTGACAGCCAATTGCGCTGCCGTCAAATCGGCCGGACAGCGGCACGTCGCGTGGCGCGCCGCGGCCGAACGAACGGGATGCGCGAAAGATGACGTCACCCACTCCCGGCATGAAGCCGAAGCCCTGCCCCGGTCCGGACCGCCATCCGAAACGACCGGCCTTCGTCATGCCGCGCGGCGCCTGCGACACCCACGTTCACGTGTTCGGCCCGCAGACCACATTCCCTTTCAGCGACCAGCGCAGCTACACGCCAGAAGACTGCACCTGCGAGGACCTGATGCAGCTCCACGCAATCCTGGGCATCGACCGCGCGGTCATCGTGCATGGCGGTGCACATGGCACGGACAATCGGGCAACCCTCGCCGCGCTGCGCGCCCATCCGACCAGGCTGCGCGGTGTCGCCGTCATCCCCTCCGGCCTGCGGCAAGGCGAACTCGAAGACATGCACCGCGCCGGAATGCGCGGCTGTCGCATGTCGACGGTGGTCAGCGGCGGCGCGTCGTTTGCGCATCTGCGCGGTCTGGCCGAGGAGACCTTCGATCTCGGCTGGCACCTCGTCCTGCATTTCAACAAGGCGACCGAGCTGGTGGATGTGGCGCCGCAGTTGCTGGCGGTTCGCAGTCCATTCGTGCTCGATCACCTTGCCCGCATCAGCGCCGCGGAAGGCGTCGATTCCGAGCCGTTCCGGACGCTGCTGCGACTGCTCGACACCGACCGATGCTGGATCAAGCTCGCCAGCCTCTATCGCCTGTCCGCGGAGGCCTATCCGCACCGCGACATGCTGCCGATGATCCGCCGCGTCGTCGAAGCCCGGCCTGACCGGATCATCTGGGGCAGCAACTGGCCGCATCCGATCTGCCCTGTGCCCATGCCCAACGACGGCGATCTGGTCGATCTGATCCCGCTGTGGATTCCCGACAAGGCTGCGCAGCAGCGCGCCCTGGTGGACAATCCCGCCGCGCTCTATGGTTTCGGCAACAACGGGTGATGCATCGATGAACGCCGCACGCACTGCCGGTTCCGTGCCGACCACGCTCTCGACCACGCTGGTCGCGCGCCTGCGCGACTCCATCATGCGGGGCGAGCTGCTGCCCGGCAGCAAGCTCAATCTCGACCGGCTGCGGGCGGCCTTCGGCGTCAGCCTGAGCCCGCTGCGCGAAGCGCTGTGCCGGCTCGAGAATGACGGGCTGGTCGCGCTGATCGACCAGCGCGGCTACCGGGTAACGCCGGTCTCGGCCGACAATCTGGCGGAAATCATCCGGCTGCGCGTCGAGCTCGAAGGTCTCGCGGTGAAGGAAAGCATCGTGCATGGCGACGTGGCCTGGGAAGGTCGCGTGCTCGGCACGTTGCACCAGCTCAGCCGCTGCAAGCGCGGGGCGCGTTCGACGGAGGAGCAGGAAGCCTGGGAGACCGCCCACCGCGCATTTCATGCCGAGCTGATCTCGGCGTGCCAGATGCCGCTGCTGATGCAGTTCTGCGCCACCCTGCACGACCAGAGCGACCGCTATCGGCGCATCTTTCTGAAGAAGCACCAGCCCGATCGCGACGTGCCGGCCGAACATACCGCGATCGCCCATGCGATGATCGAGCGGCGCACGCGGGACGCCACGCGGATCCTGCGCGAACACATCGAGCGCACCGGCCGCAACATCCAGGCCGCGTTGTCGGTGGCGTGAGCGATGCCTGATGCCCGCGACAGCGGGACCTGCCGAGGCTAGGTCGGCCTGGTCTCCGCGGTCTCGGCGGCGAGCAGTTTCTCGACCCGCGCCTCTTCGTCGGCGGTCAGCGTCGGCGGCATGCCGTCGTCCGACGTGCCCTTGCCGCGCCGCCGGTGATGGATCCACAGCGCGAGGCCGCCGCCGCCGAGCGCCAGCGGCGTCAGCAGCCACAGCAACAGCGTGTGCTTTTCCAGCCGCGGCTTCAGCAGCACGAACTCGCCGTAGCGCGCGACCAGAAAGTCCATCACCTGCGCATCGCTGTCGCCGCCCGCCAGTCGCTCGCGCACCAGCAGCCGCAGGTCGCGCGCCAGCGGCGCATCGGAATCGTCGATCGACTGGTTCTGGCAGACCATGCAGCGCAACTCGCGCGACAGCTCGCGGGCGCGGGCCTCCTTGGCGGGATCGGCCATGATCTCATCGGGCTGCACGGCGTAGGAAGCGGAAGGCGCCGCAAATCCAATCGATATCGCCAGCAGACCTTGACAAAAATATCGCATAATGCGATATTTCGAACGATGGGCGAGATCGTCTTTACGACAGCCGCGACGCGGCAATGGATGAAACTGCCGCCGCCTGTGCGCAAGCGCATTGGCACCAAGCTCGACGCTTTTGCGCAAACGGGAAAGGGCGACGTCAAGAAGCTGAAAGGACAAGATGGTGCGCGGCTCCGTGTGGGAGATTATCGGGTCATCTTCTATCAGGAATCCGACAACATTGTTGTAGCCGCCGTGGGCCATCGACGGGAAATTTATGATTGAGGTAAGGTGATGAAGGTTGAATTCAAGCAAACGCCCGCTGGCGAGGTCGCCATCATGCCCCGCGCTGAGTACGAGCGCCTCAAGGCTCTGTCTGACGAGGCTGCCGAGGACATCGGGACGGCGAAGCTGGTCGCCCGGGCGAAGCAAGATAATGGATTGCGCCTACCGATCGCTGTCGTGGAGCAGTTGGCTAACGGTGAAAATCCGATACGGGTCCTGCGCAAATTTCGCGGCTGGACTCAGGCCGAGCTCGCTACAGCCGAGAGCGTGCAGATCGCCCAAAACTATCTGTCCGATCTGGAAACCGGCAAGCGTAAGGGGCCGTTCGAACTGCATCGGAAAATCGCAAAATTTCTTGACGTACCGTTCGAACTCCTCGCGCCGATTGCTGTTTCAGCCGAAGAAGCCGGGCCGGAACGCTTTGCAAAGCGACGTGAAATTGTCGCCGACATGAAACGTCAGCGCGGCAAGCGCTGAGACCGAACTACTCCGCCGCCTGCAAGCCGCGCGGCACCTTGGCCGGCTTCGGCGCGCCGACGCGCAACCGCCGGTCTGACAGCGACAGCAGCCCGCCGAAGGCCATCAGCACCGGGCCGAACCAGATCAGCAGCACCATCGGCTTGTGATAGATCCGCACCGCGATGGCGCCATCGGCCGCGGTGTCGCCGAGCGAGATGTAGAGCTGGCTGAAGCCGCGCGACAGCAGCGCCGCTTCGGTGGTGGACATCGCGCGCGTGGTGAAATTGCGCTTCGACGGCGTCATCACGCTGAGCTTGTCGCCGCCCTGGCTGACGCCGAATGTCGCGATCATCTCGCGAAAGTTCGGGCCCTGGCGCTGCACGACGTCGTCGAGCCTGAGTTCGTAGCCCGCGATCTTCGCCACGTCGTTCGGCTTCATGGTGCCGATATATTCGCTGTTCCAGGTGGTCTCGCAGACGATGCCGATCAGCGCCACGCCGACGCCGGCATGGGCGAAGGCCGTGCCCCAGGTCGAGCGCGGC
>LNAP01007351.1_pt1 | contig 13453 bp, 9 predicted proteins | sample 602601 | NCBI WGS metagenome assembly LNAP01 (sample SAMN02440304, study PRJNA202911) | soil metagenome | biome: Subtropical and temperate rainforests or woodlands; isolation source: soil samples (1 kg each in a 20% v/v slurry with milli Q water) were... ...
GGGCGATGCCACCCCCATCATCCACGGCTCGGCCAAGCTCGCCCTGGAAGGCGACAAGGGCCCGCTGGGCGAGCAGGCCATCATGAAGCTGGCCGACGCCCTGGACACCTACATCCCGACGCCTGAGCGCGCCATCGACGGCGCGTTCCTGATGCCCGTGGAAGACGTGTTCTCGATCTCGGGTCGCGGCACGGTCGTGACCGGTGCCGTCGAGCGCGGCATCATCAAAGTCGGTGAGGAAATCGAGATCGTGGGCATCCGCCCGACCGTCAAGACCACCTGCACCGGCGTGGAAATGTTCCGCAAGCTGCTGGACCAGGGCCAGGCTGGCGACAACGTGGGCGTGCTGCTGCGCGGCACCAAGCGCGAAGACGTCGAGCGCGGCCAGGTGCTGTGCAAGCCCGGTTCGATCAAGCCGCACGTGCACTTCACCGCCGAGGTGTATGTGCTGAGCAAGGACGAAGGCGGCCGTCACACGCCGTTCTTCAACAACTACCGTCCGCAGTTCTACTTCCGCACGACGGACGTGACCGGCGCGATCGAGCTGCCCAAGGACAAGGAAATGGTCATGCCTGGCGACAACGTCAGCATCACCGTGAAGCTGATCAACCCGATCGCCATGGAAGAAGGTCTGCGCTTCGCCATCCGCGAAGGTGGCCGTACCGTGGGTTCGGGCGTCGTGGCCAAGATCCTCGACATCTAAGGATTGCACAGGGGTATAGCTCAATTGGCAGAGCGTCGGTCTCCAAAACCGAAGGTTGTAGGTTCGATTCCTACTGCCCCTGCCACCCAGGTGGCACCCTAAAAAAGCCCATCGTTTGACCCGATGGCGAGGCTAAAAAGCCCATCGTGACCCGATGGGCTTCGCCGTCTCAAGAGACACTTTGAATCGAAGGCCGCAAGGCCGCAGGAAATCTGCCGAAATGGCCACTTCTCAAATCGAAACCGTGAGCACCGGCGCCGACAAAGCCAAACTGGCTGCAGCGGTCGTTCTGGCCGTGGGCGCGGTCGTGGCCTTCTACCTGCTGTCGCGCCTGGGTTCGCTGGTGCAGTGGGGCGCGCTGCTCGTGGGACTGGCGGCAGCCGTGGGCGCCTTTGCGAGTTCCGAAAGCGGTCGGCAGCTGTGGGCCTTCGGCCGCGATGCCTGGCGCGAAGTCAAGAAGGTCGTCTGGCCCAGCCGCAAGGAGGCCATTCAGATGACGGCGTACGTGTTCGCTTTCGTGGCGATCATGTCGATTTTTCTGTGGGCGACCGACAAGACCCTCGAGTGGGTGTTCTTCGACCTCATTCTGGGCTGGAGAAAATAAATGACTGACGCTGTCGAAACCTCGCCAGAAGCCCCGCCGGAAAGCACTTCGGTGCTGGCCGCTCCGACCAACCCTGACTTCCGCTGGTACGTCGTTCACGCCTATTCCGGCATGGAGAAGGCGGTCGAGCGCAACATCACCGAGCGCATCAACCGCGCGGGGATGCAGGACAAGTTCGGCCGAATCATGGTGCCGACCGAAGAGGTCGTCGAGATCAAGAACGGCCAGAAGCGCACGACCGAGCGCCGTTTCTTTCCCGGCTATGTCCTGGTCGAGATGATCATGGATGACGAAAGCTGGCATCTGGTGAAGCACACCAACAAGGTGACGGGTTTCGTCGGTGGCGCGAAGAACCGCCCCGCCCCGATCTCGCAGAAAGAGGTCGAGGACATCGTCAGCCAGATGCAGCAAGGCACCGAGAAGCCGCGCCACAAGGTTGAGTTCACCGTCGGTGAATTCGTGCGCGTCAAGGAGGGCCCGTTCACCGACTTCAACGGCACCGTGGAAGAAGTGAACTACGAAAAGAACAAGGTGCGTGTGTCCGTGATGATCTTCGGACGCGCCACCCCGGTCGAACTGGGCTTCGCGGAAGTCGAGAAGACCTGATTCATCGGGCGGCACCGTGTCTTCGGTACCGCCCGCTCCGGTTTCCTGCCTCCCGACTCGGCAGGGAACGTCATCCTAGAGTCGTCAACCCCGGGGAGCCGCGGCCGAGTGCCGAGGCGATATCACCCGCAAGGAGCAAAGCATGGCGAAAAAAATCGTCGGCTTCATCAAGCTGCAAGTGCCAGCTGGTAAGGCCAACCCGTCACCACCCATCGGTCCCGCACTGGGCCAGCGTGGTTTGAACATCATGGAGTTCTGCAAGGCGTTCAACGCCCAGACCCAAGGCGTCGAGCCGGGTCTGCCGCTGCCGGTGGTCATCACCGCATTCGCGGACAAGAGCTTCACCTTCATCATCAAGACGCCGCCCGCGGTCACCTTGATCAAGAAGGCCATCAAGCTGGACAAGGGGTCGGCCACGCCGCACACCACCAAGGTTGGCAAGATCACGCGCGCACAGCTCGAAGAGATCGCCAAGACCAAGATGAAGGACCTGACGGCAGCCGACCTGGATGCCGCCGTTCGTACCATCGCCGGCTCTGCCCGTTCGATGGGCGTGACTGTGGAAGGCGTGTAATGGCCAAGATCACCAAAAAGCAAAAAGCCTCGGTCGGCAAGGTCGACAGCAACAAGCTGTATGCACTGGTCGATGCGATCGGTCTCGTGAAGGAAGCCGCCACCGCCAAGTTCGATGAATCCATCGACGTGGCGGTGCAACTGGGCATCGACGCGAAGAAGTCGGACCAGGTCGTGCGTGGCGCCGTCGTGCTGCCCAACGGCACCGGCAAGACCAAGCGCGTCGCCGTGTTCGCCCAGGGCGCCAAGGCGGAAGAAGCCAAGGCCGCCGGTGCCGACATCGTCGGCATGGACGATCTGGCAGCCATGGTGAAGGCCGGCGACATGCCGTTCGACGTCGTGATCGCTGCCCCCGATGCCATGCGTGTCGTCGGTACGCTGGGTCAGATCCTCGGCCCGCGCGGCCTGATGCCCAACCCGAAGGTCGGCACCGTCACGCCGGACGTCGCCACGGCCGTGAAGAACGCCAAGGCCGGTCAGGTGCAGTTCCGTGTCGACAAGGCCGGTATCGTGCACGGCACGATCGGCCGTCGTTCGTTCGACACCGACAAACTGCAGGGCAACCTGGCGGCGCTGATCGACGCGCTGGTCAAGGCCAAGCCGGCGACCAGCAAGGGCGTCTACCTGCGCAAGGTCGCTGTGTCCTCGACGATGGGCCTCGGCGTGCGCGTCGACACCCAGTCGATCGCACAGAGCTGATCTGAAGAATTTGCCGTGCCTTTCGGGGTGCGACGATGTGGTGGGCCAGCGCGGCGTCGTCTTCGGATGACGGGCGCGCTGGGCCATCCAAGACCGCTGGCGTGCAGTTCGCTGCACTTAATCGAATCCCCTCGGGGACTCACCAGCGCAGATGGCGATCCCGCTGCAAGGAATCCGTTTCCGAAACAGTTGGTCGCTGCATGAAGCGCGTCTCGAGGCCCAGGCCGAGGGACGCATTAAAAGGAGTAGACCTTGAGTCTGAATCGCAGTGAGAAAGAAGCGGTCATCAGTGATGTGACCAGCCTCGCCGCAAAAGCTCAAACGCTCGTGATGGCGGAATACCGTGGTATCACGGTGGCTGACATGACCAAATTGCGCAATACCGCGCGCAGCCAGGGCGTGACGCTCAGCGTGTTGAAGAACACGCTGGCACGCCGTGCTGTCGCCGGAAGCGCATTTGAGATCGTCGGCGACCAGATGACCGGTCCGCTGATCTATGGCTTCTCCGAAGACGCCGTGGCCGCCGCGAAAGTGGTGGCCGATTTCGCGAAGACCAACGACAAGTTGGTGATTCGCGGCGGTGCATTCGGCGGCAAGGCCCTGGACGTCAATGGCGTGAAGCAACTGGCCAACATCCCTTCGAAGGAAGTGCTGCTGGCGCAATTGCTGGGCTTGATGCAATCCCCCATCTCCCGCACCGCCCGCGTTCTCGCGGCGCTGGCCGAGAAGCGTGGTGGTGGCGAAGCACCGGCCGAGGCTCCGGCCGAAGCGCAAGCTGCTTAAAGCCTTGCGTTCGAGAAATTCAACCCAATTGTTAGGAAACCAAAATGGCATTCGATAAAGACGCATTTTTGACCGCGCTGGACAGCATGACGGTCCTGGAACTCAACGACCTGGTCAAGGCCATCGAAGAGAAGTTCGGCGTGAGCGCCGCTGCGATGTCGGCTCCCGCAGCCGGCGGTGGCGCTGCTGCCGCCGTGGTCGAGGAAAAGACCGAATTCAACGTCATGCTCATGGACGCTGGCGCGAACAAGGTGTCGGCGATCAAGGCCGTGCGCGAAATCACCGGCCTGGGCCTCAAGGAAGCCAAGGACCTGGTGGAAGCCGCTCCCAAGGCTGTCAAGGAAGGCCTGTCGAAGGCTGACGCTGAAGCCGCCAAGAAGAAGCTGGAAGATGCCGGCGCCAAGGTGGAACTGAAGTAATTCAGTCTCCCTGAAGGGCTGGAGGTGCTCGAAAGAGCCCTCCAGCCTTTGCCGCTTTCAGAGCGCACCCGAAAGCCGGCTTCTTGCCGCTCCTCCGACGACCGACCGGCCGCCGGAAAGCCCAAAAAGAAGCTTTCGAGTGTCTTCTGACCCCGACTGCAGAAGACCCCTTGGTTCGGGTGATGTGCAACGCATCACTGTCCGCCAACGGCTGGTAGTGGCCAGCCGCCAAGCAGCGGCGCGAAAGCGCTGTTGACAAGTCGCGCAAGATCTCAAGCACCGGAGCTCTCATGGCCCAAACGTCCACGTACAGTTACACCGAACGCAAGCGCATCCGAAAGAATTTCGGCAGCCGCGACAGCGTCGTTGAAATCCCTTACCTGCTGCAGATGCAGAAAGACGCGTACACCGCGTTCCTGCAGGCGGGCATCGCCCCGCAGAAGCGCACGGTCGAAGGCCTGCAGGCCGCGTTCGACGCCGCGTTCCCGATCGTCTCGCACAACGGTTTCGTGGAGATGAAGTTCCTCGAGTACAACCTGGCGAAGCCGGCCTTCGACGTGCGCGAGTGCCAGACGCGGGGCCTGACCTTCGCGTCGGCCGTGCGTGCCAAGGTCCAGCTCATCATCTATGACCGCGAGTCTTCGACCTCGCAGTCGAAGGTGGTCAAGGAAGTGAAGGAGCAAGAGGTCTACATGGGCGAAGTGCCGCTCATGACCGAGAAGGGCTCGTTCATCATCAACGGCACCGAGCGCGTCATCGTGTCGCAGCTCCACCGTTCGCCAGGCGTGTTCTTCGAACACGACAAGGGCAAGACGCACAGCTCGGGCAAGCTGCTGTTCTCGGCCCGCGTGATTCCCTACCGCGGCTCGTGGCTCGACTTCGAGTTCGACCCGAAGGACATGCTGTACTTCCGCGTCGACCGTCGCCGCAAGATGCCGGTCACGATCCTGCTGAAGGCCATCGGCCTGAACCCGGAATCGATCCTCGCGAACTTCTTCGTGAACGACAACTTCCGCCTGATGGACAGCGGTGCGCAGATGGAGTTCGTTTCCGAGCGCCTGCGCGGCGAAGTCGCGCGCTTCGACATCACCGACAAGTCGGGCAAGGTCGTGGTCGCGAAGGACAAGCGTGTCACCGCGCGCCACACGCGTGAACTCGAGCAGTCGGGCACGACCCACATCAGCGTGCCGGAAGACTTCCTGGTCGGCCGCGTGGTCGCCCGCAACATCGTCGATGCCGACTCCGGCGAGATCCTGGCCAAGGCCAATGACGAGCTGACCGAAGCGCTGCTCAAGAAGCTGCGCACGGCCGGCGTGCAGGACATCCAGGTCATCTACACGAACGAACTGGACCAGGGCGCCTACATCTCGCAGACGCTGCGCATCGACGAAACGGTGGACGAGTTCGCCGCGCGCGTGGCCATCTACCGCATGATGCGCCCCGGCGAGCCGCCGACGGAAGACGCGGTGCAGGCCCTGTTCCAGCGCCTGTTCTACAACCCGGACACGTACGACCTGTCGCGCGTCGGCCGCATGAAGTTCAACGCCAAGGTCGGCCGCGACGAATCGACCGGCCCGATGGTGCTGACCAACGAAGACATCCTGGCCGTGGTCAAGATCCTCGTCGACCTGCGCAACGGCAACGGTGAAGTCGACGACATCGACCACCTGGGCAACCGCCGCGTGCGTTGCGTCGGCGAGCTGGCCGAGAACCAGTACCGCACCGGTCTGGCCCGCATCGAAAAGGCCGTGAAGGAGCGTCTGGGTCAGGCCGAGCAAGAGCCGCTGATGCCGCACGACCTGATCAACAGCAAGCCGATCTCGGCCGCGCTGAAGGAATTCTTCGGTGCGTCGCAGCTGTCGCAGTTCATGGACCAGACGAACCCGCTGTCCGAGATCACCCACAAGCGCCGCGTGTCGGCCCTTGGCCCGGGTGGTCTGACGCGTGAACGTGCCGGCTTCGAAGTGCGCGACGTGCACGTGACCCATTACGGCCGCGTCTGCCCGATCGAAACGCCCGAAGGCCCGAACATTGGCCTGATCAACTCGCTGGCGCTGTACGCCCGCCTGAACGAATACGGTTTCATCGAGACGCCGTATCGCCGCGTGGTCGACAGCAAGGTCACGATGGACATCGACTACCTGTCGGCCATCGAGGAAGGCAAGTACGTCATCGCCCAGGCCAATGCGGCCCTGGACAAGGACGGCAAGCTGACCGGGGATCTGGTCTCCGCTCGTGAAGCCGGCGAATCGATCCTGGTGGGCGCCGAGCGCGTCCAGTACATGGACGTGTCGCCCGCGCAGATCGTGTCGGTGGCGGCTTCGCTCGTGCCCTTCCTGGAGCACGACGATGCGAACCGCGCGCTGATGGGCGCCAACATGCAGCGTCAGGCCGTGCCGGTGCTGCGCCCCGAGAAGCCCTTCGTCGGTACCGGCATCGAGCGCGTCTCCGCGGTCGACTCGGGCACCGTGGTCACGGCCACCCGTGGCGGTATCGTCGACTACGTCGATGCGACCCGTGTCGTGGTGCGCGTGAACGACGCCGAAGCGGCCGCCGGTGAAGTCGGTGTGGACATCTACAACCTGATCAAGTATCAGCGTTCGAACCAGAACACCAACATCCATCAGCGCCCGATCGTCAAGCGCGGCGACAAGATCGCCAAGGGCGACGTGGTGGCCGACGGTGCGTCCACCGACCTCGGCGAACTGGCCCTCGGCCAGAACATGCTGATCGGCTTCATGCCGTGGAACGGCTACAACTTCGAAGACTCGATCCTGATCTCCGAACGCGTCGTCGCCGAAGACCGCTACACCTCGATCCACATCGAGGAACTGGTGGTGATGGCCCGCGACACCAAGCTGGGCGCTGAAGAAATCACGCGCGATATCCCGAACCTGGCCGAGCAGCAGCTCAACCGCCTGGACGAGTCCGGCATCATCTATGTCGGCGCCGAAGTGCAGCCGGGCGACACGCTGGTGGGCAAGGTCACGCCGAAGGGCGAGACCACGCTGACGCCGGAAGAGAAGCTGCTTCGCGCCATCTTCGGCGAGAAGGCCTCCGACGTGAAGGACACCTCGCTGCGTGTCGACCAGGGCTCGCAAGGCACCGTGATCGACGTGCAGGTGTTCACCCGCGAAGGCATCACGCGCGACAAGCGCGCCCAGCAGATCATCGACGACGAGCTCAAGCGCTTCCGCCTCGACCTGAACGACCAGCTGCGCATCGTCGAAGCCGACGCGTTCGACCGGATCGAGAAGCTGCTGACCGGCAAGGCCGCCAACGGCGGTCCGAACAAGCTCGCCAAGGGCACCAAGCTCGACAAGGCGTACCTGTCGTCGATCGAGAAGTTCCACTGGTTCGACATCCGCCCGGCGGACGACGAAGTGGCCACCCAGCTCGAGTCGATCAAGAACTCGCTGGAGCAGACGCGCCACAGCTTCGACCTCGCGTTCGAAGAAAAGCGCAAGAAGCTCACGCAAGGCGACGAGCTGCCTGCGGGCGTGCTCAAGATGGTCAAGGTCTACCTGGCCGTCAAGCGCCGCCTGCAACCCGGCGACAAGATGGCCGGCCGCCACGGCAACAAGGGTGTGGTGTCGAAGATCGTTCCGGTCGAAGACATGCCTCACATGGCCGACGGCACGCCGTGCGACATCTGCCTGAACCCGCTGGGCGTGCCTTCGCGGATGAACGTGGGCCAGGTGCTGGAAGTGCATCTGGGCTGGGCCGGCAAGGGCATCGGCCAGCGTATCGGCGACCTGCTGCAGGCCGAGGCCAAGATCGCGGAACTCCGCGCCTTCCTCGACAAGCTCTACAACGGGGCTGGCCGCAAGGAAGACCTCGGCAAGCTGAGCGACACCGAAGTGATCGAGATGGCCGGCAACCTGTCGAACGGCGTGACCTTCGCGACGCCGGTGTTCGACGGCGCGACCGAGGAAGAGATCCGCGGCATGCTGCAGCTGGCCTACCCGGAAGAGATCGCCAAGCTCAAGGGCCTGACCGATACGCGCACGCAGGCTTACCTGTACGACGGCCGCACCGGCGACCAGTTCGAGCGCCCGGTCACCGTCGGCTACATGCACTTCTTGAAGCTGCACCACTTGGTGGACGACAAGATGCATGCCCGCTCGACCGGCCCGTATTCGCTGGTCACGCAGCAACCGCTGGGCGGCAAGGCCCAGTTCGGCGGCCAGCGTTTCGGCGAAATGGAAGTGTGGGCGCTCGAGGCTTACGGCGCCGCTTACGTGCTGCAGGAAATGCTGACGGTGAAGTCCGACGACGTGCAAGGCCGTACCAAGGTGTACGAGAGCATCGTCAAGGGCGAACACTCCATCGAAGCCGGCATGCCGGAATCGTTCAATGTGCTGGTCAAGGAAATCCGTTCCCTGGGCCTGGACATCGAACTCGAACGTTCATAAGCAAGACAAGGAAAGAGTCCCATGAAGTCATTACTCGACCTGTTCAAGCAATTCACGCCCGATGAGCATTTCGATGCCATCAGCATCCGCATGGCTTCGCCCGAGAAGATCCGTTCGTGGTCCTTCGGCGAAGTGAAGAAGCCAGAGACGATCAACTACCGGACCTTCAAGCCCGAACGCGACGGCCTGTTCTGCGCCAAGATCTTCGGCCCCATCAAGGACTACGAATGCCTGTGCGGCAAGTACAAGCGCCTGAAGCACCGCGGTGTCATCTGCGAGAAGTGCGGCGTTGAAGTCACGCAGACGAAGGTGCGTCGCGAGCGCATGGGTCACATCGACCTGGCCGCGCCCTGCGCCCACATCTGGTTCCTGAAGTCGCTGCCGTCGCGTCTGGGCCTGGTGCTCGACATGACGCTGCGCGACATCGAGCGCGTGCTGATGTGGTCACCGACCCCGGCATGACCCCGCTGAAGAAGTTCAGCATCATGTCCGAGGACGACTACGACACGAAGCGCAAGGAATTCGGCGACGAGTTCGTCGCCAAGATGGGCGCCGAAGGCATCAAGGACCTGCTGGAAGGCATCGAGCTCGACAGCGAGATCGAACGCCTGCGCGGCGACCTGACCGGCTCCGAAGTCAAGGTCAAGAAGAACTCCAAGCGTCTCAAGGTGCTGGAGGCCTTCCGCAAGTCGGGCATCAAGCCGCAGTGGATGGTGCTCGAAGTGCTGCCCGTGTTGCCGCCGGACCTGCGTCCGCTGGTGCCGCTGGACGGCGGTCGCTTCGCGACCTCCGACCTGAACGACCTGTACCGCCGCGTCATCAACCGCAACTCGCGTCTGCGCCGCCTGCTGGAGCTCAAGGCCCCGGAGATCATCGCGCGCAACGAAAAGCGGATGCTGCAGGAAGCGGTCGACTCGCTGCTGGACAACGGCCGTCGCGGCAAGGCCATGACGGGCGCCAACAAGCGCGCACTGAAGTCGCTGGCCGACATGATCAAGGGCAAGGGCGGTCGTTTCCGTCAGAACTTGCTGGGCAAGCGCGTCGACTACTCGGGCCGTTCGGTCATCGTGGTGGGCCCGACGCTCAAGCTGCACCAGTGCGGCCTGCCCAAGCTGATGGCGCTCGAGCTGTTCAAGCCCTTCATCTTCTCGCGCCTCGAAGCCATGGGCATCGCGACGACGATCAAGGCGGCCAAGAAGGAAGTCGAATCCGGCACGCCGGTGGTCTGGGACATCCTGGAAGAGGTCATCAAGGAGCACCCGGTCATGCTGAACCGCGCTCCGACGCTGCACCGCCTGGGCATCCAGGCCTTCGAGCCGATCCTGATCGAAGGCAAGGCGATCCAGCTGCACCCGCTCGTTTGCGCGGCGTTCAACGCCGACTTCGACGGCGACCAGATGGCCGTCCACGTGCCGCTGTCGGTGGAAGCGCAGATGGAAGCCCGCACGCTGATGCTGGCCTCCAACAACGTGCTGTTCCCGGCTTCGGGTGAACCGTCGATCGTGCCGTCGCAGGACGTGGTGCTGGGTCTGTACTACACGACCCGCGACCGCATCAACGGCAAGGGCGAGGGCCTGATCTTCTCCGACATCGGTGAAGTCCAGCGTGCACTCGACGCCAACGAGGTCGAGCTGACCGCCAAGGTGGCCGTGCGCATCACCGAGTACACCAAGGACAAGGAAACCGGCGAATTCACGCCGTCGACCGCGCTGGTGGACACGACCGTGGGCCGCGCGCTGCTGTCCGAGATCCTGCCGAAGGGCCTGCCGTTCTCGAACATCAACAAGGCGCTCAAGAAGAAGGAAATCTCCAAGCTCATCAACGTCTCGTTCCGCAAGTGCGGTCTGAAAGAGACCGTGGTGTTCGCCGACAAGCTGCTGCAGAACGGTTTCCGTCTCGCGACGAAGGCCGGTATCTCGATCGCCATCGACGACATGCTGGTGCCCGCCGAGAAGCACGGCATCATCGAGCGCTCGGCCAAGGAAGTGAAGGAGATCGAACAGCAGTACGTCTCCGGTCTCGTGACCTCCGGCGAGCGCTACAACAAGGTGGTGGACATCTGGGGCAAGGCCGGCGACGAAGTGTCGAAGGTCATGATGGCCAAGCTCTCCAAGGAGCGTGTCATCGATCGCCACGGCAAGGACGTCGAGCAGGAGTCCTTCAACTCGATCTACATGATGGCCGACTCCGGTGCGCGCGGTTCTGCCGCGCAGATCCGCCAGGTCGCCGGCATGCGGGGCCTGATGGCCAAGCCCGACGGCTCGATCATCGAGACGCCCATCACCGCGAACTTCCGCGAAGGTCTGAACGTGCTGGAGTACTTCATCTCCACCCACGGTGCCCGTAAGGGTCTGGCCGACACCGCGCTGAAGACCGCGAACTCGGGTTACCTGACGCGTCGTCTGGTCGACGTGACGCAGGATCTGGTCGTGATCGAGCAGGACTGCGGCACGCACGGCGGCTACGTGATGCGCGCCATCGTCGAAGGCGGTGAAGTCATCGAATCGCTGCGCGACCGTATCCTGGGTCGTTCTGCCGCCGACGACGTGCTGCACCCTGAAACCCAGGCCGTGCTGCTCAATGCCGGCGAGATGTTCGACGAAGACAACATCGAGATGCTCGAGGCCCAAGGCGTCGACGAGGTCAAGGTGCGTACCGCGCTCACGTGCGAAACGCGCTTCGGCATCTGCGCCACCTGCTACGGCCGCGACCTGGGCCGCGGTGGCCTGATCAACATCGGCGAAGCGGTCGGCGTGATCGCCGCGCAGTCGATCGGTGAACCCGGCACGCAGCTGACGATGCGGACCTTCCACATCGGTGGTGCGGCGTCGCGTGCGGCGATCGCCTCCAGCGTGGAAGCCAAGTCGAACGGTTCGATCGGCTTCAACGCCACGATGCGCTACGTGACGAACAGCAAGAACGAGCTGGTCGTGATCTCGCGTTCGGGCGAAATCATCATTCACGACGAGCACGGCCGCGAGCGCGAACGCCACAAGGTGCCGTACGGTGCCATCCTGGCCGTGAAGGCCGACCAGCAGGTCAAGGCCGGCTTCATCCTCGCCAACTGGGACCCGCTGACGCGCCCCATCATCACCGAGTTCGCCGGCAAGACGCAGTTCGAGAACGTCGAGGAAGGCCTCACGGTCGCCAAGCAGGTGGACGAAGTCACCGGCCTGTCGACGCTGGTCGTGATCGATCCGAAGCGCCGCGGTGCTGCCAAGGTCGTGCGTCCGCAGGTGAAGCTGATCGACGCCTCCGGTGCCGAGGTGAAGATCCCCGGCACCGACCACTCGGTGACGATCGGCTTCCCGATCGGCGCGCTGGTGCAGATCCGCGACGGCCAGGACGTGGGCCCCGGCGAAGTGCTGGCCCGTATCCCGGTCGAAGGCCAGAAGACGCGCGACATCACCGGCGGTCTGCCGCGTGTGGCCGAGCTGTTCGAAGCCCGTTCGCCGAAGGACAAGGGCATGCTGGCCGAGATGACCGGTACCGTGTCGTTCGGCAAGGAGACCAAGGGCAAGCTGCGCCTGCAGATCACCGACCCCGAAGGCGGCGTCTACGAAGAGCTCGTGCCGAAGGAAAAGAACATCCTGGTGCACGAAGGCCAGGTGGTGAACAAGGGCGAGTCCGTGGTCGACGGTCCGGCGGACCCGCAGGACATCCTGCGCCTGCTGGGTTCGGAAGAGCTGGCGCGCTACATCGTGGACGAAGTGCAGGACGTGTACCGCCTGCAAGGCGTGAAGATCAACGACAAGCACATCGAGGTGATCGTTCGCCAGATGCTGCGCCGCGTCGTGGTCGACAACATCGGCGACACGAACTACATCTCGGGCGAACAGGTCGAGCGCAGCGAAATGCTCAACACCAACGACGCCCTGCGCGCCGAAGGCAAGATCCCCGCGACGTTCACCAACCTGCTGCTCGGTATCACGAAGGCATCGCTCTCGACCGACTCGTTCATCTCCGCGGCGTCCTTCCAGGAAACGACGCGCGTGCTGACCGAAGCCGCGATCATGGGCAAGCGCGACGAGCTGCGCGGCCTGAAGGAAAACGTCATCGTGGGTCGTCTGATCCCGGCCGGCACCGGCATGGCGTACCACCAGGCACGCAAGGCGAAGGACCAGATGGACGAGGCCGAGCGCCGCGCCATTGCCGAGTCCGAAGCCGCCGAACTGGCCGGCAACGGCGCGGACGACGCGACCACGGCCGACGCTGCCAGCGAAGGTGCGGCGACCGAGTAACCGGCCGCTGATCCGCAGGCCATGATCGGCCCTCAGACGCCCCCTGTCCGTTCGCGGGCCGGGGGCGTTTTTATGGTTCTGCCCCCCGCGGCGCGCATGCGGCGCCCCGGGGTGTGGTCGGTGGGCGCGCCGTGATGGGCCGTCTGCCGCCGGAGCTGCCGTGGTGGATCGCCGCGGCCGTGCTTCTTTTCTGGTTCGTGGGCGCCTACAACCGGCTGGTGCGTCTGCGTTCGGCGGCCCTGCAGGCCTACGCCACGCTCGACGCCGCCCTGGCGCGCCAGCTGGAGTTCGTCCAGGCGCGTGCGCTGGCGGCCGATGACGCCGTCTTCGGCCGCCATGCCATCGTGCAGTTGCACGCCACCGCCCTCCAGCTGACCACGCTGCTGGGCGCGACGCGGCAGCGCCCGCTC
>LNAP01004195.1_pt1 | contig 13452 bp, 13 predicted proteins | sample 602601 | NCBI WGS metagenome assembly LNAP01 (sample SAMN02440304, study PRJNA202911) | soil metagenome | biome: Subtropical and temperate rainforests or woodlands; isolation source: soil samples (1 kg each in a 20% v/v slurry with milli Q water) were... ...
ATTAGCGACACAGGGACTCCATTTAGTTTCACAAGCTCATTATCGATTTGCTAGAATATTAGGTGTTCGGGGGAGTAGCTCAGCTGGGAGAGCGCTGCGTTCGCAATGCAGAGGTCGGGAGTTCGATCCTCCTCTTCTCCACCAAGTTTTACTTAACCCTTTGACAAACAAAGGGTTTTTTCTTTTATAGGCTATCGAAAAGCAAGTGGTTCACCTTGGTGGTTCACCCTGCTTCTATGAAGATAGCATCTCACCTCCTAAAATCGCGCCACGGCGTCTTTTACTTCCGCCAAACCAGCAAGCACAACGGCTACCAGACAAGCCGTAAAATCAGCCTGCATACCAAAGACCCTATTACTGCTAAAAACCTTGCTATGAGGCTTTTAGTGCTTCTGGCAGAGGACGTTTCACCGATGAGTAGAATTAAGAAGTTTGAAGTTGCCGTAACTGGTGGTGGATTTACCTTCAAAACCGATCCCACACAACCTGATGACTTGGCGAATCTGGGTCGCTTCCTGAACGAACATAAAGACACCCTCAAAGAATTTGTTGCTTCAAGTTCTTTGCCTGCTCCTGTTGCTACTATCCCTGTCGCTCCTTCTCTGGCAACTCAATACAGCAGTCAATTTCAATCCATTGTTGATAAGTACGAGATACGCAAGAAGAAGGAATTGGCTTCCAAAACGGTCTATCAATATGTGAGGACTTTCCATCGCTTCAAAGAGTGGGCGCAAGGTCGTGAAGGCTTTAATCCGTTGCTGATGGGTCAAATAGACAAAAAGTTCATTTCCCTTTTCATTGAGTATATGCAGGCAAATGGCTACCAGAACAACACCATTGACAATAACTACTTGGGACCGTTAAGCACGTTATTTGATTTCGCTGTCAGCATCGGTGAATATCCCGATATCGTTATACCAAGCCGAGGACACAAGTTAAAGGGCAACAAAGGAGCCGTAAAGGAAGACCGTGAACCTTTCACTACAGAAGATCTGAAAGCGATTTTCTCACCTACGCATCTACTGAAAACAAAACATCCTGATTATTACTGGTTGCCAATCTTGGGGCTTTATACTGGTGCAAGAATAAATGAATTGTGTCAGTTGACCATAATTGATATCGCTAAAATTGACGGAATTCCCTCATTTATTATTACCGATGAAAATGGTGGAAGCCTAAAAAATGAAGCCAGCAGGCGTTGCATTCCAATTCATCCAGAGATTATTAAACTTGGCTTTTTGGACTACGTAGACGACATTAAACAGTATGGCCCTATGGTCTTTCCTACATTGCTACCTGATACTTTTGGCTCCTATATTAAAGAGCCTTCAAGACGGTTTGGTGAGTATCTAGATAAGATAGGAATTACTGAAGCCTCAAAGGTCTTCCACTCCTTTAGGCATACAGTAAATAACTTACTAAAAGCCAATGGAGTAATTGAAGAGGTGCGATCTGATTTCGTGGGACATGAGAACGAAGGTATCAATAGCACTGTATATGCCAAGAAACATAAGGTTCATTTCCTTATGGAGAAAGTAATTCCTCATCTGCATTATGAAGATTTAGATCTTTCCCCACTGGCATACACGAAAGGAAGGTTTAAGGCTTACATACCGAGGCGCATTCGGGATATAGAAAAAACACTTCGACTTCGTAAAGAAAAGGAAAAGGAACTAAATGGATAAACTCCATTCTTTTGAGATCTAACTTGTGCTAATCTAACGGCTGTTTACTCCAACCTTTAGGAATCTCGATGGCAACTTATCTTGAATTGAAAGCACAAGCCGAAAAACTAATGGCCCAGGCTGAAGAAGCACGAACGAAAGAAATTGCAGAAGTCGTGGCAGACATCAAGAAGAAGATGACCGAATATGGAATTACTGCTTCTGATCTGGGGTTGTCTGCTGGTAGCAAGAAGGCAACAAAGAAGGTTGGTCCGTCTACCCCCTCTGTAGTGCGCTACAAGAACGATAACGGGGAAACGTGGTCTGGTATGGGTCGACAGCCAAATTGGATAAAAGAAGCCATTGAGAAAGGGAAAGACAAGGAAGATTTCGCTGTGTAAGTAAACGCTACCTGTACTATACTCCAAGCAACGTGCCCTCCTGCGAGGGCATTTTTTTCGAACAAGGTAAAAACGGACAGGTGAAAAGATGGCTGAATGGCGTTTCGACCAAGGTAGGCTTGACTATTTTAAATTCGACGAAATCAAGAAGATTGCTCAAGCACTCATTGATCTTGATGGGGTCGATAAGCCCCGGACGCCACAACCTGATATCGTAAGAGAGGTGCTATCCAACTACTCAGACCTGCCCTTTGCGCCTGATCATTATTATGTGTGGCGAAATTATGGTCGAGTTTTTGGCGTCCTTCTATTGGCTGCTGAAATTCAGGGAAAAATTTTTGCTACGAACCTATGTAAGCAGATTGCCAATAATCCTCATGACGTAGACTGCGATGATTATTTAGCCCATTTTGCAAGAAATTTCTATTATGACTCACCTGTTTTCCAAGGATACGACGCCTTTGGACCGCAAGTTTTTCCTGCAATAGCGATAATTAAACTTCTTATATCAAAGTTTCTCACTGAAGGAAAAGATAATATTTCTTTGAGTGAAGTATATGGCTATCTCATAGCCAATAATGTAAATGGACAGGAAGACTTACCCTTCTATCAAAATTTAATCTATACACCTCCATATGGCCAGGACCTACGGCAGGTTCGTGAACTAATGAGGTTTTTGAGCCAATTTTCCTTCCTAACGTGGCAGAATCCCAATCTTTATTTAAGTGTCCAGAATAGGAACGAGCTCTACGCCATAGAGAAGGCTCTAACCCCTATCATTAATCCACGCGAAATGGATGCTGGTCAGGAAGTGCTGCAAATGGGTAGCAACTTCCTCGGTGAGGCAGTAGGAACCATCACCCTCAACCAAGTAGAGTCTATTGAGCAAGAGTTCACTGAGGGCCGAAAAATTCGGGTTACACACCTTCGCACCGAGCGTAGTTCCAAACTGAAAACCTTCTACTTCGCTACCGTTGCTAAGCCACACATCTGTAGAATGTGCGATATGGACACGGCAGTACGTTATCCTTGGTCTGAGCATGTGATCGAACTTCACCATTTGCTACCTTTAGCGTCGCCAGTCAGAGTAGAATCAGCGACAACCTCCCTGAACGACTTGGTAGGGATCTGTCCATCGTGCCATAGAGCCACACACAAGTATTACTCGCTGTGGTTTAAGCAAAATAGCCTGAAAGATTTCAGAAGTTATGATGAGGCACACCAGGTCTATCAGGACGCGAAAAATCGCATAGTATTATCCTAGTGTAAAAAAATGACATTTATTGAAGAAGAAGCCAGTTTGTTTGAAACAACTGAGCAAATCCCTCGGGAGTTGAAAAAACAAGTTAACGTTATTCAAAATGCTATTAAGCAAGATATCTCCCTTGCTGATGCATTGTTTGAAAAAAACTTAACCTATGATGATTTGCAATATTTGGATAATCATCGTCCGGCTTATCCGAAACAAAAAATATATACCTTAGATGATTTTAGTCATAAAGCGAATGACATTCCTGTTGTTAGCTTTTTCTCGGGTGCTGGTGGTATCGATCTAGGATTCGAGGCTGCTGGATTTGGTCACGAATTATTAATTGAAAAGGTACCTTTGTTTTGCAATACCTTAACTCATAATCGTTCAGGCTGGGATGTCATTTCTGGTGACGTATCTCAAACTGAAAAAATGATTGAGGAAATTAAAGCAAGAATCGGAAAACCAAAAAAGTTTGATGGTGTGTTTGTAGGTGGGCCACCATGTCAGCCATTTTCTATTGCTGCTAATCAGCGATTTAACAAAAATGGTGATAATTTTAAGCGTGTTGGTTTCGCTCACGAAACAAACGGCAATTTACTTTTTGAGTATATTCAACTCATTAAGTATTTTCTTCCACGTGCTTTTCTCATTGAAAACGTTCCAGGACTTATGGAAATTGACGATGGGGAACAGCTTGCACGTGCTATTGGTGAATTAGAAGCAGCAGGATATACCGTTAACGATCCCACGGTCATCCGTGCTGACCATTACCATGTGCCACAACAGCGCTTACGTCTATTTATCATTGGCTCAAGAACGAAAAAGCGCTTTATTCCACCAGAGCCAACTGTGGCATCATTGGTCTGTGGAAATCTATTTGAGATCCCTATCGGAAGTGCTGATAACCATATAACACGTGAACATTCAGCAGCGTCAATTGCTCGCTATATGAAGTTGCCTTATGGTGCTAGAGATCAGAAAGGAAGGGTTGATAGACTCGACCCTGCCAAGCCTTCTAAAACAGTTATTGCAGGTGGAACGAAAGGAGGTGGTCGCTCCCATCTCCATCCTTATATTCCTCGAACACTCTCAGTTCGTGAATGCGCAAGGATACAAACTTTTCCTGATAACTATATTTTTACTGGTCCAATATCCCGACAATTTACACAAGTCGGTAATGCAGTTCCACCAGTATTAGGTGCCCAACTGGCTATTGCGATAAAGAACAGTTACTTCTAAAATAACCGAACTCCTTGAGAGCCAATTTTTTCTTCGGAATAAGTTGGCTTTTTTTTACTATAAAAACAAACTCCCCTTGTCAAATAATCAATTGACAATTCATAAAAATAGAATATGTTTATATGAAAAGGAGAATTGATATGGGGAAATATGATTATTTGAACAATATAAAACCTGTGGTAACTGAGGTCTATCAAGCCATTGAGGATTTAAAGAAGGAAGGTAAAAAGATAACGAATCAATCCATTGGCGAAAGAATAGGAAAGAGTAAGCAATCTGTCCATAGTATTTTAGCAAGCATAAATCATCCTACTAATTTTCAACCGTGCGCCGATATCGTAGAAAAGTTTAAGGATATTGAAACCAAAGACTATACAGCCATGCAATTGAAAGAATTAATTGAATATAAGCCTTCTGTCTATAAATTCCAATGCTTACTAAATTATCATAAAATATCTTACAAAAGGCTTCGTGATGATTTGCGAAAAGCATTAAACACTATTGATACAACGGCTTTTACCTATCGTGAACTAGCCGAAAGGATTAACTATGACAGTGAGCCAGAAAAATTACGAAAATTCATGGTTCGCCACGAAATTCCTTTTAAGCCGTTAGATAGATCTAGAAAGAAGAATAAAATTGAACCTTCTGATGAAACGTCAACTATGTAATGAAATATTTAAGCCTGCTTTCGCAGGCTTAAATATTTCTTGTTAACTACTCTTTAAATTAAGGAGTAACAACAGGAGTTGCGCAACTTGAAGGTAGATACTTGTTAGGGATAGTTCCACCACAATTCCAGATAAGAACCCCACTAGCATCCTCTGTTGGAGTTAAGGCTAAGGTGTTAGCGCCAACAGCGTCTTTTAATTTGGAGTTAGCTTCACCACCAAAAGTAGCAGTAATCTCACCATCAACAACGTCTACTGAATCTACGAACTTACCTTTAGCGCCACCATAACCAGCGTCATCAGAAGTTGCAGGTAATTCACCTCTGTTAGCATAGTATTCTGCTACAACAACTTTAGCACCTGATGCTAAGGAAAGACCTTCAGCAACTTGAGCACGGATTGTATAGTCTTGGTAAGCAGGTAGTGCAACTGAGGCTAAAATACCTACAATTGCTACGGTAATCATTAACTCGATTAATGTGAAACCTTTTTGTGCTTGAGTTTTAATTTTATTCAATTTCATAACATCTCCCTATTTTTATTGTTGTTATGAAATTAAGTTACCGTAAATTTTAGAATTGTCAACACCATATCAATCAAATTTACCGAATATCCTTTAAATAGATTAAATCAAATGAAAAAAGAATTAACAATTGAAAGTGATGGCACTAAGAGTTGGTGGCTAGGTGAAAAAAGACATCGAGAAGACGGCCCTGCTGTTGAAGAACCTGATGGGTCTAAAAAATGGTTCTTTAAAGGTTCTCTTCATAGAGAAGGTGGGCCTGCTGTTGAGTTTTCCTATGTAAATAAATGGTATATAAAAGGAAAACCACATAGAGAAGATGGACCAGCCGTTGAAACCACCAATGGCACTAAAGAATGGTGGATTAAAGGTAAACGCCATAGAGAAGGTGCGCCTGCTCTTGAATATTCTGATGGGTCATGGGAATGGTGGGTCAATGGCAAGAAACATAGAGAAGGTGCTCCTGCTGTTCAGGAGATGGATGGGTCAAAGGAATGGTGGGTTGACGGTAAGCAACATAAAGAAGATGGACCTGCTATTGACCAGGCAGATGGAAGAAAAGAATGGTGGGTTAAGGGTAGTCGCCATAGAGAGGACGGACCTGCCATTGAAAGTTCTGATGGCTCGAAGGAATGGTTTATTAATGGGAAGCGACATAGAGAAGATGGGCCTGCCGTTGAATATGCCGATGGAACAAAATACTGGTGGCTGAATGATGAAATGCTATCAGAACAGGAATTTAATGCTATCCAGTTAAATAAAAAATTGTTGAAAACGTTACCCAGTAACGAATCTAAGAAGAAAAATAAGATATAAAAAAAGCGAATCAAAATTGATTCGCCAATTTTTCATTAAATTCTGCATGTGATTATATAGCGTCCATCAGACATCGTTTCTATATTGTGAAGAACGGCCCCTAGGGGTGTGGTACAAGCCCAATTTTGATAATTATCTATAGTTGTGAATACACCACTCCAAGTTCCTTGTACTGAACTGGATATTAAAATCTTAGGGCCATATTCCAATCCGTTATTGCTTGTTTCCACTCTAATTTGATAAGTATTCTTTGTATATCTGTGATCAGTTCCAGATCCATCTATATAAGTCGCTGCTCCAGCATTTTCCTCTCTATCGTAATGGTCTGCTGAATAGACATTTTCAGTCTGAGTTATGTATAACAGTCTTCATCCACATCTTCCCACGGAGTCGGAACTACTCCTGTGATCTGACCATTTAGATAATAAGTAGTTACTGTTCGTCTTGCTTGAATGTAGTAACTCGTTCCGGTAGAAACTCCTGCATAACCTGACGGGCAAGCACCATACTCATATTCATTAACTGTATTATAGGTAATATTCTTTTCGAAGCGGGTTAATCCTGCTGGCTGTAATACGCCTTGAGTGGGAGCAGGGCCTGGTCTAATCATTGCCGAATCGGAACTTGCTGCATTAGCTATTTTTGGTATAGATAAAAATAAAATTACAGCGCTAGCAAACAGCACATAAGATATTGTTTTTGTTTTCATAGAACTAACCTTTTATCATTGTTATAAATAGCATAGGCTATAAGCGTAATTTGTCAATTAAGTAATTAACTTTTTTATCAAATTTTTTTCTAAATTATCAGAATCGGTATTGCCTAATTAATCCAAGAAAAAAATAAAGATAAAAAAGCGAATCACATGTGACTCGCCATTATTTAGCTTTCACTTAACCCTATGAATAGGTCACATTTTTATTCTTGAGGAAACTTCTCCGATAAAGACATTAAACTCATTGAGATATAGTCCAATTCATCAGGATCGATTTCTGCACCTGAAACCCAAGATTTTATTATTTTACTTGCTTGCGCCAAATCAGACTTAACTATCTTCAACTCTTGACCTTTGTATATATCTGCTAATTTTGTTTCAACCATAACCATCTCCTTTGTTGTTTATTTCATCTAACAAAAAATAGGAGCCTTTGTCAATATTGGATATATGGCTGTTAAGGAAAAATACGCGTAAATTTAATTTCTCCAATTTTTTCGCTATCGCTCAACTCTTACAGATCACTTTCTTTATTTGATGTGCTACGCATCAATTTCTATTGAGAAGATGCCCTAACGGGATTAGATTTTCAGAACCCTATACAGGGTAATTATCTGAACCCCCCCATGTGATACCAAAGTAGAAAACTACAACTAAGTAATTACGCATATAAATTAAACTGTTGCTCTATCATTTTCCAGTTACGTTTTATAGTTGGAATTGAAACGTCTGAACGAATGGCAACAGACTTTTGGGTGATCGGTATCCCTTGGGTCTGTAATGCTTTGGCAGCATTCATAATCTTCTCTATCACGGTTTCTTTTCTCTGTTGGTGTGAGTAAAAGGCTCCTAGAACTTCCTTCTCTTTCTGCGGCATATAGTCAGGTAAGTTCATAATTCCTTTACACTTCAACTTTCCAAATCTATGGTTCCAAGTCCATTTGCCTATTGATTTGGCTGTGGAAAGGACTTCCTTGTAGTTCAATGAACCGTTATTCGATTGACTTATGAATTGAGCATTGATTTCGTAAGCCTTTAATTCCACTGCTTGCTGGAAAGCATAGTAATCAAGGTAGGTCTTTACCTTGGCATACGCCCAGAACCTTGTGTTGTTAAATAGAGTGCAGTTCCTGCCCTGTGCGTCCCATAGCAGGCTCGCTTGCTTACGGATAGGGGTAATGTCTAGGTATTCGCCAAAATCGCCTAGATCGTATTCCACGTCGTGGTGAATAGTTTTCCAGTATGGGCTTAACGGATTCTTGGTGAACTTACCTACATAGGCAGGATCTGCGCCTGGTAGTAGCCTGGTGAGCGCTGAATCGGTATTCTCATAGTAGAGTTGTGGTTTACGTCTTCCTGCTTCGGTATAGATAACAGGCGTCTTCAATGCCCATAGGTAATGGCAGTGGGCATTCTTTGGATTGATGACCGTGAAGGTAGGTGCTGGAAGCCTGAAGTCTTCCCATAGGAAAGCACTTTCTGGCTTGTCTATGTCGAGGACAATGTATTTCTTGTAGAGTTGATTGTGTTCGATATAGGGATACGTTAAAGCATCTACTTTCTTTCGATGTTTAGTTCCATTCTCAAAATTATCTGTGCATCTTACTTTATCTGGTAGGCTATCAATAAACTGGCTAATCATAAAATCTCCAATACTCTAATCGTTTGATTAGTTGAAGACCTTTTACTTACCAGACATTTGATTTAACTATTGACTTTTACTTTAATTTGGTTAATAATATTATCATTGTTCTGTTGAGTCCCGCAAAGTCTTCAACTGTTTTAGAAATAAGCCCTTATGACCATTTGGGCTTTTTTCTTTCCTGTAGTTATTGTTATATTCAATTTCATAGATTTGTCAAACTTTTTAGATAAGGATAAGACGAAAGAAACAAGGAAGCCAGCGTAATGCTGGCTTTTTTATTTGCTTTGGAATAGGATTATTAAGGACAAAGGCCTGAATGCTGTTTTTATCAACGGTTAAATTCTTGACATATGGAAAATTTCCACTACTCTTAAATTATTAACAATAGTAATAAGGGTGAGGAAATGAAAATCAACAATAAAGGCTTTACATTAGTTGAACTAATGATAACGGTTGCCATAGTAGGAATTCTAGGAGCCGTGGCTGTTCCAGCTTATCAAGATTACACGATACGCGCACAGGTCACAGAAGGACTTTCTTTAGCCAGTGGTGCGAAGGTATCTGTTGCAGAGTACTATTCCAATCACGGTGAATTCCCCCAAACAGATGATGACATTGGCTATAACGGTGCAGTCGGTAGCCTTATTTCCAAAACTGAAATTCATACCGATGGCGAAATTAGAACAACTTTTGGTGATAACGCGAATGCAAAGGTATTAGGAAAAAGTCTTTCCCTTTTTCCCTGGCCCACTGAAAATGAAAATCTCAAATGGGATTGTGAAGGCACATTGGAAGAAAAATATATGCCTACAGGTTGTGGTCAACAAACGGCACCAACAGTTACCACAGAAACTAGAGCAGCGGGAGCCTGCACTGGAGGTCTTATTGGAGAAATAACGGAAGTTAGAACCGTGACAACACCAAGTCGTGGAACCCCTTCGTATGGTGAGTGGGAAGAAAATTTAGATAATTGCACAGAGCCAACTGAAAGGGAGTGGAGGTATAGCTGGCTTACAACACAAGGTCCAAGCTGTCATGTTTATTCTTATGTAACCGTATGGAAACCAGGAAGTTTTGTGCCAACTTCTGGATCGTTTGGATCTTGTAGGGATAATTATGGAAACCTTCGACCATATCCTTTTGAAGCCACTGGCAATGTTAGATAGACTGCGATTTTATAAATTAAAGCGGTTTGAAAGAACCTGTCTTTAATAGATTACTAACTTTAAGTTTAGGCTCATACTTTTCTATGAGCCTTTTGTTTTCAGCTTCTAATAATTCAATATCTCGTTGGTAATCCCCTAACCGTATCCATAGTAAAAGCGTTTCAGTTAATGAGGTTTCGGGACCCCATAACTTCTCTTTAACCTTTCTTCGCTTTCGGCGGCTTCTCTTATTACAGCCATTTTCGCAGATGCTACGGCCATCTGTGCTCGTGCAGTTTCTTGAGGTGTTCGTGCGTTATTAAACTGTGCTAACGCCCTCTCAAACTGACGCTTGCCGAACTCGAAAGTACTGGCGCGGTGCTGACCCCGTTCCTGGCTGTTGTTCTACACGCTCAAATCGCATTTTGTTGGAGTTCTGTATGGAGATCAGTGCTGGCACCCATATGTAAAGGTGGAGTTCGTCGCCCATAACGACTACTCTTAGGGCAAGAAACCTAAAGTTACAGAACCCAGGGAGAGGCGGCATGAAGGTAGTAGTGGAATTGGGAAATTGCTACGGTATTAAGGCGTTGAATGAGACTTTCGACTTTACGGAACGAAGGGTTTATTCGATCTACGCACCAAACGGATTTATGAAGACATCGTTTTCCAGAACGATGAACGACCTGAGTAAGGGAGAGGATTCGCGTGACGCCATCTTTCCTGAGCGTGTTACTAGTAGGACGGTGAAGGACGGGGACGGTAATGACATCACGCCCGAACAAATCCTAGTTATCGAACCATACAACCCAGATTTTTACTCCGACAAGGCATCAATGCTGTTGGTCAATCAGGGACTCAAGGAGCAGTATGACAAGGCTCTTAACTCCATAGAAGAACAAAGTGACGCCCTTTTCAAGAAACTTAAACAATTATCCGGGCTTAACGGCAAATCAATTACTCCGCAAACTGAGTTACTAAAATGCTTTGGAAGTGAGTCTGTCTATGACTTGCTTGAAGACCTTGAGCCTCGCGTGGCTGAGAATCAGTGGGACCGATTTTCTTCAGTCACATATGCTGAAATTTTCAATGATAAGACTGTTCCCTTCCTCGATTCTGGGCAAATAAGCAGTCAACTTAAAGAGTATATGGAAAGGTACGATGCTCTAGTTGAAGGCTCTCCAGTATTGAGCAAGGGCTTCAACCACTATCACGCCAACCAGGTTCAGAAAACTCTTTCGGAGAACGGATTCTTCGCAGCACAGCACACGGTAAATCTGTTCGACGGTAAATCAAAAGAAGAGTTTGTAAGTGCTGAATTACTAAACGAACGCCTCGAAGATGAAAAGAAGCGGATATTTTTAGATCCTGCCTTGGCTAAGAAGTTCGATGCTATTGACAAAAAAATAGGTAACGCGGATCTTAGGAAATTTAGGGACTACTTGCAAAATAACCGCGAGATAATTCCTGAACTCGCCACCTACAAGGAACTTCAAAAGAAGATTTGGCTGGCATATTTAGCCGAATGCAGAGATGTCTACGCCAGTTTTCTCAAAGAATACAGATCGGCAAAAGAAATAATCAAAGAATCTGTAGAAACGGCTAAGAAAGAAGAAACCCTATGGCGCAAGGTCGTTGACACATTTAATCGAAGGTTCACAGTTCCTTTCCACGTAGAAGTAAGTAATCAAGATGACGTAATTTTGAAGGGAACTGTTCCGCAATTATCATTTACCTTTTCGGACGAAAAAGACAGTAGCAATAAAGTTGACAGAGGCGAATTACTTAAGGTTTTAAGCCAGGGTGAAAGACGAGCATTATATATTTTGAACCTGCTTTTCGAAATCTCTTGTCGCCAGAAAGTGGGTAGCGCGACGATAATGATCGTAGACGATATAGCCGACTCCTTTGACTACAAAAACAAGTATGCGATTATTGAGTATCTGAAAGAAATATCTAACTCACCTAACTTCTATTCGATTTTTCTCACTCATAACTTCGATTTTTATCGAACACTATCGATGCGCTTAAATATTTGGCGTGATAACAGATTGTTTGCGGTAAAGAGAGAGAGAAACATTACATTAGTCAAAGAACTCTATCAAAAAGATCCGTTCGCACATTGGAAACAACATCTAGTAAAGCCAAAATTTACCATTTCCGCTATACCTTTTGTGCGTAACCTTGCCGATTACTGTGAGAAAGGCGGGCAAGACTTCTTAACGCTTACGTCTCTGCTCCACTTGAAGAAAGACACAAAGCAGTTAACCGTCAAAGACTTAGAGAATACCTTTAAATCGTTGCTTAGAGACAAAGCAAATCTCGCTTTACCTGACCCTACGAAATCAGTCTTCGATCTCGTATTTGAAACGGCTGACAAAATTCAAAAAGAAGATGATCAAAAGGCAGAGTTGGAGAGTAAGATAGTGCTATCTATTGCCATTCGTCTAAAGGCCGAGGAAATTATGATTCGTTATATTTCGGATGACGATTTCGTAGACGACATAACTGAGAATCAAACTACAAAACTCATTGAGCGATTTTGCAATGACTTTTCGACTGAGCACGAACTAATAGAAATTTTCGAAAGAGTGAATTTAATCACACCGGAAAACATACACCTCAATTCCTTTATGTATGAACCAATACTTGATATGAGCGCACATCATCTAAAAGAAATGTATAGCGAACTGATAGCACTGAATTAATTATCTATCATAGGAATATTAGTGGTTTTTTGGGTAAGACTACGAATAGATAATTCTATCCCTCTACGACTGACAATTTCTAGGATATGCGCAAAAATGGCTTCTCGTTATGAGGAGCCATTATGCTTGCAGATTCGCCTAACCCTTTAGATGATAGTTTCCTTCGTTTCCTTCCAGAGGTCTACCAGGCCGCGCAGGTCAAAGAACTGGATGCCTTACCCTTGCTTCACTCCTTAGAGTATGCACGAGAGGTGGCTACGGGTGCGCAGGCAATCCTACGGGTCATAAGGAACAATGAGAACCTGAAAGTATCTCATCTGACTGCCTACCCGCTGAACGACACCACCACAGACCAGATGCTGGCACTGTGCATAGCGTCTTTGAACTTGCTAAACGAGCAGATTGAGAGTCTTGCCGATCACTATGCAACGACTTTGAAGGCTTCGCGCGAAAGGGAAGTTTAAGGCTTTCTTTTACCCTTCCTGTAGTCGTATTCAGTCGTGGAGCCATAGACATTGCCATCTATCCATTCTTTGATGTGGCCGACTTTATACCTCACTGAACCACTGGTGCTTTTTACGAATTTTGGGCCTGTTCCTTTAACACGCCATTTTTGAATTGTGTGGACTGATTCACAGATCCAATCGGCCAACATTATTTCATTGATTAACTT